>OQVS01000925.1_pt1 | contig 20514 bp, 19 predicted proteins | sample 1691601 | NCBI WGS metagenome assembly OQVS01 (sample SAMN03418268, study PRJEB22391) | human gut metagenome | biome: human-gut; feature: organic feature; material: feces | host: Homo sapiens | place: Tanzania | collected 2013-01
CAGAGATAGGGAGTGCTGACAATGTGCCCGTAAGACTCCACGATGGCAAGCTCGAGTTCGAGTCTCGTATGGGTCACCAAACTTGCTAAAAAGCTTTTTTTCACAGAGTAAATTCATCAAAGCCTTATAAATCCATTTGCATTGTGAGTCCTTGCTGCCAAAAGTTGCATTCAAGGCGCGTTACGGTGTGAAAAATGTCGCTCAAACGCTCAAATTTAGCCTCACTTACCGAGTCTGTGTAAGAATTTACAAAGTCCTCAAATTCCGCTCCCAAAGGCGCTAGCACCTCATCGCTGTAAGTGCGAATCCAGCTTTCATAAGGGTGATTTTTAAGCCCTTTTTCTCCAAGCCGTGCGTAGATTTCGCGCCCTATGTGGCAGTAGCCTGAGGCGCACGAGCTGAGCGCAACTAAAATGTCTAAGAAATCCCCGCTACTTGCGACATTTACCATATAGCAGGTGTAGGCTATGTTGGCAATGCTTTCTTCACGGATTTTGAGTTTGCTTGCTTCTTTGGCGTCCTTTTCGCTCAAAATACTGCGGTGTAGGATATGCTCGCCATCTACAACCGAAGTGGCTATGTTTTGATATTTGGTTGCAAAGGCTAGCTCCACAGCGTTTGTCGCCGCATTTGCGAGTAGCCCGCACACTCTACCATAGTGGAGCAAATACATATAATCTTGCTTTAAGTAGAAGTGAAAATTTGCCTTTGGCAAGGTGCCACTTTCGATTTGCCTTACAAAGTCGTGGTGCAAGTAAGCGTCCCAAACAGCCGCATTTTCTTTAACAAGTCTGTCAAAAAGTTTCATTTTTTGTCCTTTGTGATAAAATAAAAACAAATTATAATTGCATTAAGTTAATGTCCTTTTAAATTTACTCATCTTTTATGATATAGCCGTTTTTAAATATCCACCAGCTCAACGCTTTGGCTCGTTTTAAATTCTCAAACAAGCTTTTTGCAAGGCTTTCATCATCATCTTGTGGCTTTTTGTCCTTAAAATACTCTATCTTGTGGCTATCATACACAAAGCGTTCATTTGCTACGGCGTTGTATCCTAGCACGCTATGTGGCAAAGGGCTTTTTTTGCTGTCATTGCTTAAAAGTGGTGCGCCAAAACTTGCGTATTTGTAGGCGTTTGGAGCGACTAGCTCTGTGATAGTTGCCGTTATATCAATGTGTGAGCCTATATTTGCAAGCACTTTTGGCTTTAAAATGGGCGAGTAGATGATGAGCGGCACGCCATTTTGCACGCGCAAAGGCGCTTGCGGATACTCTCTATCATAATGGTCGCCTGTGATGATAAAAAGGCTATTTGGCAAAGCCTCGCTCATTTGTCGCACAAAGCGAGCGAGCATTTTATCTTGGTAGATGATATGAGCAAAAACCTTTTTCTTGCGCTCATCTTGGGCGATTTGCGGGTGATTTTTAAGCCACGCGCTTATTTTTTCGTCATTTATGTCAAATTGTTGCAAGGGAGCGTCAAAAGGCGGGTGATTTGTGGTTGTCATTATCATCGCAAAGCTCTTTGTGCCTTTGTTTTTAAGTGTGTAATCCTTGATAAATTCGTAAAGATAGTGGTCATAAGCTCCCCAAGCGTTTTCAAAAGGCGGTGTAAAGCCCTTTTGCTTAGCAAAATTTACTATGTGATTGCTGAATAAAATCTCATTAAAGCCTTGCGATTTCGTGTAGCTGTCAAGTTTTTGCCAAGTGCCAGAGCCTCCATAAAAAAAGCTCGTTTTATAGCCTAAATCCTTAAAAATATAGCCAGCGGACATTTCAAACACAGGATTTTTCCCCACGCTTAAATTCAGCGGAATTTCGGTTTGAAAAAGCCCGCTGATTTGCACATCAAGGCTTTTTATGGTGCTGCTTGCATTTTGCAAAAAAAGCTCAGCCTTAAAGGCGTTTTTTTCTTTGATGAGCGTTTTAAGCTCACTCATCAGCCCCAAATCCTTAAATTCATCATCAAAATGCCACTCGCTCAAACTCTCAGCGACTATGTAAAAAATGTGATTGATTTGCGCCTTGCTAGGATTTGAAACTTCTTTTTGCAAAAGCTCGCTCAGGTTAAATTCGCTTGAATTTAAGTCATTTAAGGCAAAAAATTTGCGCGTAGCAACCAAAGGGCTTTCATCTGTGTAGTCTTTAAAGGCGGATTTGGCGATTTTAGCGTAGCTCATATACACATAAAGCAAATTCCTAAACGCGCCTTGCGTGATTTGGCGTAAAAAGGCGTTTGGCACAGGCACGATTTCTTTGCCAAGCGAAATGCCTTTAAACCCGATTTGTCCGTTGATTTCAAAAAGACAAAGCAAGGCAAAAGCGACAAAAAGGCTTATGCGAAATTTTTTACCTTGAATTTTAGCTATTTGAGCGTGAAAAAACGCCCAAAGTGCGTAAAAAAGCACGCTCACAACAAGCCACAAAAGCACCTTATAAGTCAAACCATAATCCGCGCCCAAAGCCGTCTCAAAAATCGCCTTTCTATCATCATAAATGAGTCCTAACAAAGAAGCGTTAAAAACATCTTGATAAATGCCGTAAAAGCCTATATTTGCAACGCTTACAAAGGTGCTGATGAAAAGCACCAAAAAGGCGTAAATTTTCACAATTTTTTCTTTTGTTAAAAGGGCTAAAAAGAAAAATACCACGCTCATCACGCCGATGATTTGCCCATCATAACGAAAAGCGTTGTAAAAAAAATGCACAAATTCGCCCAAATTTACGCCATTTACGCCGTCTTTAAAATAAAGGATAAAAACGGCTCTTAGGCTTAAATTCAGCACAAAAAGCAAGCCCATAAAGAAAAAGGCTTGAAAAATCACGCTTTTAAAGGATTTTTGCATAGTTTTCCTTTGATGAATTTCACGCCTTGCCACAGCAAAATAGCAAGGCTAAACGCCCACAAATACACGCAAATAAGGGCTGTTAAAAAACTTTGCTCTGCTATAAAGGCAAAAGGCATAAGCGCAAAAAGTGCAAGCAGCGCACAAAATTTATTTACAATATAAAGGGCGAGCAAAAGGGCAAAAACAAGGGCGCATTTGCTCAGCTCATACAAAAGCAAATCCCTTAAATACGCTTGTGTAAGGGCGTTTGGCACATAAAAATCATAAGGCATTAAGTCTAAATTTCCTAAAAAAATCACAAGCCCATAAACAAACAAAAGCGCGAAAGAATCAGCCTTTATGCTTAAATTTAACTCAAAATTTGCAAAATCTTTTAAAAACACCTTACACACAAAAAAGCCCGCTAAAAGCACGCACAGCACGCTTGGAGCGTCAAAAAAAGAATACATTAGCGTGGCTAGGCAAAAGCCCTTATACACAGGCACAAGGCAAAATGCGGTGAAAAAGAGCGTAAGAGCGTATTTTAAGGCTAAAAATTTAAGGACATTTTTTGCGCTCAATTCTTTGTTTTTAACTTCATTTTTGCCTAAATTCTCGCCCTTAAATTCGCCTGAATTTTGTTTTGCGAATTTACTCTCAAACGCCCATTTTAAGAGCAAATCAAAAAGCCATAAAAACAATGTAAAAAGCAAAAACACACAGCCTATCATCGCTCAGCCCTTTTCTCATCAATCGCCTTTTCAATGGCTTTAACGCTTAAAATTTGCATTTTAATGTGCTTTCTATCAAGGGTGTAGCTGATATAAAGCTTGTCATTAGGCTTGTTTGTGGTGTTTTTAAGGCTTTTATCTTGTGCTAAAAGCGCAGGATAGCTCACTTCCAAGCCCTCATCAAGGGTAAAAAGTTTTACAAATTCGCCTTTTTCTTCATCTTTTAGCCAAAAAAGACTGAGCTTTGAGCGTGGATTTTCCTTGCTTCCGTCATTGTGTATCAGCACAACCTCACTTCTTTTAAAATCCCAATCCTTATAATCCACAAAAACAAGCCCCAAAACGCTCGAACTATCATAACTTTTAAGATTTGTCGCCACAGGCTCTAAAAAATAATTACCCCTGCCCGAACAAGACTGCAAAAACGCCGTGCTATCGTAGCTTTTGTGGTTTCGCAAAAAGGCAAGGCATCTTACACCGCTTACATTGTCGGCGATAATGCTTGGTTGGAGCTGATTTTTAAGCAAATTCAAGCGTTTGGTGTAGAGCAGCTTCGCATTTTTGTCAAAAAACGCCACAAGGGCGTATTTGCGGGCTAACTCGTGGTAGATAGGCAAGATAAAACCGCCATCATCAAGCAACACAGCAGGCGCTCGCACAAGATGAGAAAAATTTGCAAACGCGCCAAGTTTCAACTCGCCCTTAAATTTAGGGCGCAAATCCTCATCAAATTCAAGCTGATAAATCTTGCTTGTCGCCCAACCGCCAAGGCTTACGCCCACTACAAAAAAATGCACCTTGCCCGCTAAGTCCCTAAACGCCACAGGATTTCCCAGCTTTTTGATGAATTTTCCGCTCATCTTTGAAAGTGTAGGCGCGTCTAAAATGCCCTTTGGCTCGCTCCACGCATTCTCACGCTCATCATAAAAACTTTGATAAATTTCAACATCACTTGCGCCCTCGCGCGTGCCAGCGAAAAAAAGCGCCATTAAACCGCGCTTTGTTTGCACCAAAGTGCTTGAATGCACGGCTTTTGCGGGCGAATTTATGAGTGAGCTTATCGGCGCAAAATCCGCCCCACTTTTCGCATTATCATACTCCATAAAGGCTTCATTTTCGTAAAAGTGGCTTTTTATAAGGCTTTGATAGCCTGCTAAAAGGACAAGACAAAGCGCACACAGCACAAAGACTAAAAATTTTAAAAATTTCAAAAACACCTTTAAAAACTCCAAACTTTGATAAAAAGCTAAATTCTAGCACAAAAATTTAGCTTTTTAAATGATTTTGCGTAAAAATTTAGGGTTTAAGCTAAAATTTAAGTTTTCAAACGCTTAAATTTAAGGTTTAAATTCGCTTTTAAATTTTCAAACACAAATTTTTAAAATTTAAACTAAAATTTAAATTTTTAAGCACACAAATCCACAGCCACGCCCTAAAATTCAGCTTTCAAGGCTGAGATAATACCCCGTGTATGAGCCTGTTTTTTTGTGTTCTTTTGCAAGTTTGGCGACATTGCCGCAAGCGATGATTTTACCGCCTTTTACGCCTCCATCTGGTCCCATATCGATGATATAATCAGCGTTTTTGATGACATCTAAATTATGCTCTATCACAAACACCGAATTTCCAAGCTCCACAAGGTGTTGCAGCACCAAGATGAGCTTATTGACATCTTCAAAATGCAGTCCCGTAGTTGGTTCATCAAGGATATATAGCGTTTTGCCCGTGTCTGTGCGGCTTAATTCTTTGGCTAGCTTTATGCGCTGAGCCTCGCCGCCGCTTAAAGTCGTGGCGTTTTGCCCCAAAGTGAGATAATCAAGCCCAACTTTTACAAGCGTGTCAAGTTTTTGGCGGATTTTAGGCACGCTGGCGAAAAACTCGCTCGCCTCCAAAATACTCATCGCTAAAATGTCGGCTATGCTCTTGCCCTTGTAGCGGATTTTAAGCGTGGCTTCGTTGTAGCGTTTGCCCTTGCACGCATCGCAAACTACCATTACATCGGGTAAAAAGTGCATTTCTATCTTTATCTCGCCGTCCCCTTGACACTTCTCGCAACGCCCACCCTTGACATTAAAGCTAAAACGCCCAGCCTTGTAGCCTTGCATTTTGGCTTCTTTTGTCTCTGCAAAAAGGTTGCGAATCTCGTCCATTGCGCCTGTGTAAGTGGCTGGGTTTGAGCGTGGGGTTCGTCCTATGGGGCTTTGGTCTAGGTAAATCACCTTGTCAAGCTGCTCCAAGCCCTCTATTTGCACGCCTCCAACCTTTTTGATTTTTTTGGCGCGGTTGAGTTCTTCTTGCGCAAAAGGCAGCAGGGTTTGCAAGATGAGCGAGCTTTTGCCAGAGCCTGACACGCCTGTGATAGCGACAAGGTTTCGCAAAGGAAATTTGGCGTTTAAATTTACAATGTTATTCACGCTTACATTTTTAAGCGCGAGCCAGTCCTTTTGGGGTCTGTTTTGTTGGTGATTTATGTTTTTTTTGTGCGTAAGATACAAGGCAGTTTCGCTTCCGCTTTTAATTAACTTGTCATAAGTGCCTGCAAATACAACCTCTCCGCCAAATTTACCCGCCTTTGGTCCTATATCTACGATAAAATCCGCCTCTTGTATAGTCTTTTTGTCGTGTTCTACGACAATGAGCGTGTTGCCTTTGGCTTGCAAATTCCGCAGGGTTTTGATGAGCTTTTCCGTGTCGCGCTCGTGCAGTCCTATGCTAGGCTCGTCTAAAACATACATTACGCCACTCAAACCGCTACCGATTTGCGAAGCGATGCGAATTCTTTGCGCCTCGCCGCCGCTTATCGTGCGCGCATCTCTCCCCAAAGATAAATACCCAAGCCCCACATCAAAAAGAAAAAAAAGCCTCTCGTTGATTTCCTTTAAAATCGGCGTTGCGATGAGTTTTTGCTGCTCTGTGAGATAGCTAAAATTTGCTGAATTTGAAAAGAATTTCGTGCAGTCCTCGATACTCATTTGCAAAATCTCGCCCAAGCCCTTGCTCGCCACCTTTACCGCAAGGCTTTGTGGGCGCAAGCGGTGTCCCTCGCAGGCACTGCACACCTTTTCGCTCATATAATTTTCCAAGTCCTTTTCGTCTTTAAGCATATCATAAGCAAGTTTTACAACGCCCTCAAAGCTTTTGTTTATGCGGTGTCTTTTCCACAAAAAGCTGATTTGTTTGGCGTTGCCGTATAAAATCAAGCGCTGTTCGTCCTCATTTAGCTCACAAAAGGGCTTTTTAATGCTTATGCCATTTTGCTCGCAAAAGGCGCATAAAAATTTATAATAATAACTCTTGTTAAAGCCATACATAGTCTTTACCGCGCCATTTTCTACGCTCAAAGCCTCATCAATCAGCCTTTTCATATCAAGTGTGTAGCGAATGCCTAGCCCATCGCACTCTTCGCAGGCTCCCTTTGGTGAATTAAACGAAAAACTCAAAGGTTCAAGGGGCAAAAATGAAATTTTGCAATCAAAACAAGCATTATGCTCACTATAATGAAAATGCTTTGCAATGCCTAGCTCATCGGCGTTTAACACCTCTACTTCAAGCTCGCCAAAACTTTCTTCAAGCCCTTTTTCTACATCGCTAGCTAGGCGGTTTAGCAAGTCCTCTTTGATTTCAAGCCTATCGATGACAAGTTTTATGGTGTGTTTTTTGGTTTTTGCAAGCTCGATTTCTTCATCAAGTCGCACCATAACTCCGTCAATCTGCGCCCTGACATAGCCCTTAGCCAGCAAACTTTCTATCATATCCGTGAATGTGCCTTTTTTCTCACGCACCAAAGGGACTGTGATGATGATTTTTGCGCCAACGGGCAGCTTTAAAATCTCGCTTACTATGTCGCTTGAATTCATACTCGATATGATTTTACCGCACTTGTGGCAGTGCTGAATGCCAACTCTTGCGTATAAAAGGCGCAAATAATCATAAATTTCAGTTATAGTTCCCACAGTGGAGCGTGGATTTTTGGAAGTTGTCTTTTGGTCTATGGCGATGGCTGGGGTTAAACCCTCGATTTTATCGACATCTGGCTTACCTACCTTGTCTAAAAACTGCCTTGCATAGGCGCTCAAACTTTCTATATATCGCCTTTGTCCCTCCGCATAGAGCGTAGAAAAAGCCAGCGTGCTTTTGCCCGAGCCTGAAAGCCCTGTGAAAACGACAAGCTGATTTTTAGGGATTTCAAGCCTTATGTTTTTGAGATTGTTCTCTCTTGCCCCGATGATTTTAATGCTCTCATTCAACGCCGTGTCCTTAAATTTAGTGAATTTCATCAAACTTTTACCATAAGCTGACTAACCAAACGGACATTATAGCACTTTTTAGCAAATTTTTCATTTTGGCTTTTTAATGTTTGCTTGTCATACTAATAAATTTATCAGACTAACTTGTCTTAACTGAATTTTGTGTCATACTGACTTGTTTTTCCTTGTCATACTGAGCGAAGCGAAGTATCCATAAATTCAAAGTGTGTCTAAAATTTTGTGGATTTTTTTGCTGTGGCTACGCCTTGCAACCCGTTGGGTCGCTATCGCTCAAAATGACAATGGAGATTTTTCGCTTTCTAGCGAAAGCTTAAAAAGACAAAGCCTTTTGATTGTAAATGTAGTGTTAATTTTACTAGGGTATAATGGCGTGAAATTTGACAAAAAAGTGTGTCAAAAGCCATTTTAAAGGGCAAAGTCGCACTGATGAGCTTTTAAAAGCCTTTTACAAGGTATTTAAAGGACAAAGGAAAGGTATGAAAACAGCATTTATCTTTACAGGACAAGGTTCGCAAAAAGTCGGTATGGGGCGTGAGTTTTACGAGGCTTGCAAGGACGCCAAAGAGCTTTTAGAGCGCGCTAGCGATGAGTGTAAAATAAACTTTAAACACCTGCTTTTTGAGGAAAATGAGGACTTAAACAAAAGCGAATTCACCCAGCCAGCCATCGTGCTTGCGAGTTTGATGAGCTATCTTTTCATAAAGCAAGAAAGCGACTTAAAGGCTGAATTTGCGCTTGGACATTCTTTGGGCGAGTTTAGCGCACTAGCCGCGCAAGGGGGCTTTGAGCTTGTCAAGGTGCTTGAACTTGTGAATTTTCGGGGCAAATTTATGCAAGAAGATTGCGCGCAAGTTCCAGCGGGTATGATGGTGGTTTTAGGGCTTGAAGATAGCATTGTTGAGGACATTTGCAAAGAGGCACAAAGCAAGGGCAAGCAAATTTACGCTGCAAACTACAACTGCGATGGGCAAATAGTCGTTGCGGGCTTAAAGCCTGATTTGAGCGAGTTTGAAGCGCTGTTTAAAGAAAGAGGCGCAAAACGCGCAATGCTCTTAAATATGAGCGTTGCAAGCCACTGCCTCTTGCTTAAAAACGCAAGCGCAAAGCTTGGCGAGCTTTTAGAAAGCGCACTCAATGAAAATTTCGCCCCTGTGATTTCAAATGTGAGCGCAAAACCCTACACAAGCAAGAGTGAAGCTCTAAATTTACTCAAAGAGCAGCTCATAAAGCCCGTGCTTTACAAGCAAAGTATCGCAAACTCCCAAGATAGCGTGGATTGCTTTGTCGAATTTGGCGCAAGCGTTTTAGCAGGGCTTAACAAAAAAATCACCCCCAAACCCACATACGCCATCAGTTCGCTTGCTGAGGCGAAAGAATTTTTAAAGGTTGTTAAATGAAAATAGGCATTTTGGGCGCGATGGAAGAAGAAATCACTCCATTGCTTGAAATTTTAAAGGATTACAAAGAAATCAAATACGCTAACAACAGCTATTATTTAGCGAATTTTGGGCAACACGAGCTGATTTTAGCCTACTCTAAAATCGGCAAGGTAAATTCCACTTTAAGCACGGCGATGATGATAGAAAAATTTGGCGCGCAGGTTTTGCTTTTCACAGGCGTGGCTGGTGCGCTCAAAAGCCTTAAAATAGGCGATTTGCTCGTAGCCACAAAGCTTTGTCAGTATGATTTGGACATCACAGCCTTTGGACATCCGCTTGGCTTTGTGCCGGGCAATGAAATTTTCATCAAAACGGACGAAAAACTAAACGAACTTGCTAAACAAGTAGCAAACGAACTTGGCAAAAAGCTTGCCTTTGGCACTATCGCCACGGGAGATGAGTTTATTTGCGATGAGAGTAAAAAAAACAAAATCGTGCAGGTTTTTGACGCAGAAGCTTGCGAAATGGAGGGCGCAAGCGTGGCGCTTGTGTGCGATGCGCTTAAAATTCCTTGTTTTGTGCTTCGCGCGATGAGCGATGAAGCAGGCGAAAAGGCTGAATTTGACTTTGATGAATTTGTGGTAAATTCGGCTAAAATTTCGGCTGAATTTGTGCTAAAAATGTGTGAAAAACTATGATAAATTTAAGCAAAAGGCTCATCAGACAAGTAGCGCAAGCAAACGCTCGCTTTTCGCTCATCGAAAATGGGGACAAGGTTTTACTAGGATTAAGCGGAGGCAAGGACTCGCTAGCCTTAGCGCACTTGCTTTGCAGAATGCAAGCGCACGCGCCCTTTAAATTCACGCTTAAAGCCGTAACTTTAAGCTATGGAATGGGCGAGGACTACTCACACTTGCACGCTCACTGCGAGGCGCACGGCATAGAACACGAAGTGATAAATTCAAACATTTATGAAATTTCAGGCGACACCATACGCGAAAATTCAAGCTTTTGCAGCTATTTTTCAAGAATGCGGCGCGGGGCTTTATACACCTACGCCCTTGAAAACGGCTTTAACAAACTTGCCATCGCCCATCATTTAGACGATGCAGCGGAAAGTTTTATGATGAATTTTATCCACAACGGCGCACTTCGCACACTTGCGCCCATTTATAAGAGCAAACGCGGCGTAACTGTCATTCGCCCGCTCATTTTCGTGCGCGAAAGACAGCTTAAAGATAACGCCACAGCAAACAACTTGCAAGTCATAGGCAACGAATTTTGCCCGGGTATGAGGCTGAGCGAAAAAAATGTCAAATTTCCCCATGCCAGAGAAGAAGCCAAAGGCGTTTTAGCAGAGCTTGAAAAGGACAACCCAAAACTTTTTACCAGCCTTAAAAAAGCCTTTGAAAATATCCACACAAACAGTTTTTGGCACGCGATTTGAGACAGAATTTGGCTTGAATTTGGGATTTTAAGTTTAAAATTTAAAACCCAAATCCCTTAATTTAAGCCTTAAAAGAGATTAAAATGCAAGCACAAATTGATTATGGCTAAAAGCAAGGCTAAAATGCTTATATAAAGCCCACTTGCGCTAGATTTAAACTCCAACTTTTTGATAAGCTCTTGATTTTGCTCTATAAGCTTTCTGTTTTCATCAATGATTTGCCTATTTTGGCTAATCGCACTTTTGTTTTGGCTTATCTCATTTGCGTTTGACTCGATTTTCCTTTGCCTTTCTAATCCAGATTGCGCCTGTGTTAAAAGAATTTGAGTCTGCTCTTTGGTAGAATCGCTTATTCTTGTGATGTCGCCGTCCTTATCTTTAAAGCCTTTTACCATTATGATAGACATTTCCTCTACCATACATTCGGCAAAAAAGATAGAACATTGAGTTAAAGCTATGCAGCCTTGTATCAAGTCATTCATCTCGCTCATAGCCTTATTTTGCTGGTTATTTACCCTTGCATTGAGCTTACTTCTTTTATCAGTCGCGCTTTCACCACCAAAAAATTTAGGTCTCCAATCGGACTTTACATTCTCTGCTTGCTTTGATAAAGCCTTTGCCTCATCAATGCTCTTTGTTAGCTCATTTATCCTAACAAAGATTTTGTTTGCCATATCTTTGGCGTATTTTGCGATATCGCTTTCAGACTTGTTTGCAAGTTGTTTTTGTAAAACTTGCGGACTTGGTAAAATTTCACTCATCTTTTTTCTCCTTTGTAAAATTACGCAATTCATTCATTTTGCTATCAAGCTCATTTAGGCTTGTCTTTACCCTTAAAGAACTCGCCTCTATTTCACTTTGCACACTTTGCAAATTTTGCGCTGTTTTTTGCCAAGCAAAGCCCAAATACTCATAAGCGTCTTTTAAAACAAAATAAGATTGAGCGAGTTTAAATTGCACTATTTCGCCTGATTTTGTCATTATTTGCACTTGAATTTTTGCCTCCTTATCTCCACTTCGCCATTTGTCTAAATAATAAAGTGCCACAGTGCTTAAAATCCCACCTATTAAAGCACTCATCGTAACAGAAACAGGCTCACTTATAGGCGCTAAAAAGGGGCAAATAGTCTTTATAAGTTTATCAATGCCCTCTGCAAAAAGAAAGCTCAAAGCCGTGATAATGCCAGCCACAAAGACCTTTGCCGCCTCAAAAGCTACATCTTCTTTTGGCATATTTGCGGGCGGATTTGCTAGAATTTTTATTGCCCTTATTAAAGAGCCAAAACCAGCTCTAATCAAACTTGCAAGCCGTTTTGCTGTGGTATAAAAAATGTTTATAACAAAGAGGGCTAAATTTGACAAAAATGCGCCTATGCTTTGTTCGATAGAGCCTTCAAAAATGCCTTTGAAATTGGCTTTTATGTTCTCAAAAACGATTTTAGCGCGTTCTTTTAGGCGTTTGAAAATGTCTTTTAAGCTCTCATTGCCAAAATTCTTAAATGTCGCGCGTAGCTCAAAAAACAAAGCGCGAACGACTTCTATCATCACAATAGCCACAGCCGATTTAAGCCCACCTTTGGCGATGTTTTGAATGTCGGTTAGGGTGGTGTTGGCTAGCTCTTCGTAAGGCTTCGCACTGCCATAGTAGGCTTTGTCGATTTTGCGGTCGATTTGATTTTTGGATTTTTGAGCCTCTTTTAAAAAAGCATCATCGTCTATGCTTTTTAATTTCTCCATTTTTTCCCATTCTTTTGGACTAAGTGAGCCGTCTTGCATTTTGCGCTCATATTCGGCTAATTTATCGTGCTTGTAAGCGATAAATTCCTCTGGGCTTTTATCTTTTTTCATACGGTTTAACGAGCTATCTGTTAGGGCTAGATTATCTTTGGTATTTGCTAATTTTGCCCCACTTTTTTCGGCTAAAACTCTCGCCCTATCCTCGTGTATAGCCTTTGCTGAAATTTTGTGGTCCAAATCCACACCCGCATTGCGTTTGATTTCCCTGCCCGTCATATAATCTGTCATTTTGCCTTGCTTTTTTAGCGCACTTTGTTCTTTATTTATAGCTATATAATTACTATCTTTGTGATATTTATAAGAATCATACTCCCCACGATTTTCATAACGCAATCTTTCCTCATCGTTGGCGTAAATACCATTGCGGACATTGTGCGTGGTGCTTACCTGCCCACCCTCTTTCGCACTATCGACTAAATAATGCAAGCCAAACTGTTGCTGGATATTTTGCATTACATTTTTTTCGCAAAGCTCAAAAAGACTTTGCGTTTGCTCACTTGGCAAACTCGCTTCCAAGTCTTTTAGCTCCCTTAAAGCATTTTCTAAGCCCTTATCTATCATAATGCGGAGGCTTTGCTCCTTGCCTAAAACTTCAATTTCTCGCTCCATTTTATCAAAATCAGAGCGGAAAAAATCGATTTTCTCGCTATCTCCCCAAAAGTCTTGCGTTAAATCATCTTGCATTCTTTATCCTTTCTTTACTTTTGCTTCAAATGCTAAATTTAGACTCAATTCTTGCACCAAAACGCCACAGCAAGCTTTGATGAAGCCTTGCAACACCACGCCTTTGAGCTTTTAAAAGCCTTTTGGGTAGAGCTTGTTTGAGTGAGTTTAGCTCAAAATGCGAAAATTTAAGCCTTTGCTTTGCTTACGATTTTGATGATATACTCAGCCACTTCGGGCGCAAGCTCCAAATGCGAAGTAAAGCCCACGCAAGAGCAGTTGATTTCGCCCAGCACATACTTGTCAGCGCCCTTTTCATCGGTGTCAAGGATAAAATCAGCCGTCCAAATCAGCGGCAAATCATAGTCCCCTAGCTTTTTGCGCACACTTGGCAACTCGCTTAAAAACATATCCACTAAGCCTTGCCACTGCTCGGGCTTGTCGTAGCGGTATTTTGCACCGCTAAAAAGCGTAGCAGAAAAGGCGTCCGCACCCTCAGCTGGCTTTTTATGCACGACATTTACGGGCTTGTCATAAAGCATTAAAAGCCTGATTTCGCCTTCTTTTATGCGGGGCAAAAAAGTCATATCCACGAGCATTCCATTGTCTCCGATGATATACTGCTCGCAAAAGTCCATAAATTCGCCAAGTTTTCTATGCTCTGTGTGGTTGTCCTTTGCCTCTGTGCAGATGATGGGCGTGTCAAGCGGTAAAGACGCCATTTTACCATAGCCTTGCTCCAAACGCACGCGCCAAATGCCCTCGCCTGTGGAGCCGCGATTTTGTTTTAGCACGCGCTCGCCTTGTGCTAGGGTTTTGGGAAAGGTATCCTTAAAACTTTTTATGTCGTAGTAAGCATAAGTGTCCTTTGGAACTAAATTCGTGCCTGCAAGCTTGGTTAAAGCGTCCTTTGCGCCATATCCTATCATCGCATCAGGGTGCGGCATACCCACGAGTCCGTCCTTGCAAAGCTCTCTTAGCATAGCAAAATACTCGTTTTCTTCTTTGAGATTGCCCGGATTTATGCGTGAGACATAGCCGTCAAAGTTACTTTTGACATAGGCGTAAATTTCATCTTTTTTCGCCACTTCAAAAAAGATAACCTCAGCGCCCCAACCCTTGTCTTTAAGGGCATTTACCATAGGCATAGTGTCCTTTCGGTAGCCGTTCTCACCCTTGTCGCTGCCGCCGCGCACCTCGAAAAACACGATATTTTTTTTCATTTTTGCTCCTTTTGTGTGTAAATTTTGTCATTATTATAGGCAAATTTAGTTTAAAGTTGCAAATTTTAAGCTAATTTTAGCCTTAAAAGCGAAAATTTATGTAAATTTTGCATAATCATAAATGATTTTATGCTATAATCGCAAAATATAAATTTCATATAAAGGACAAAAGATGAAAAAAATCATCGTTGCATTCGTTGCGCTGTGCTTTGCTAGCGCGTTGTGGGCTGAGAAAATCAGCGTTTTTGTGGCTTCAAGCGCGTCTAAGGCTATGGGCGAGGTGCGTGAAGCGTTTTTAAAGACTCACCCAAAAGATGAGGTAGAGTTGGTTTTCGGGGCTTCGGGCAAGCATTATCAGCTCTTAAAAGAGGGGCGCGAGTTTGATATGTTTTTCTCAGCCGATAGCAAGTGGGCTGGGCAAATCGCACAAGATGGCAACGCCGCGAGCCAGCCAGCCGTCTATGCGCTAGGCGTTGTGGCACTTTATAGCCTTGATGACAAGCTCTTAAAAGGCGGAGAAAAGGCACTTAAAGACAAGGCAAAAGCCATCAAACACATAAGCATAGCTAACCCAAAAGTCGCACCTTACGGCGTGGCGGCTGAGGAAGTGATGAAAAATCTTGGAATTTACGAGCTTTTCAAGGACAAAATCGTGCTTGGAGACAACATTTCTCAGCCTGTAAATCACATAGACACGGGCGCGGCTGAGCTTGCCTTTGTCGCTTACTCGCTTGTATCGCCCATAAACAAGCCAAAAGGCAAAGTTTTAGTCGTGGATAGTGCGCTGTTTAGCCCGTTAGAGCAGTCTTTTGTCATCACAAAGTATGGCAAGGGCAAAAAACTTGCGCAAGAATTTAGCGATTTTGTGCTTTCAAAAGACGGCAAAGCCATCATCGAAAAATACGGCTTTGGCACTAGATAATGAATGTGCTTGCGGGCGAGATTGCCAGCTTTTTAGAAAGGGACGAGCTAAGCCTAGTGAGCGTGCGCACGGCTTTGGGGGAATTTAGCGTTTTGATGCTGAATTTCTCTCAAAGTTTGGGCGCAAAAAAAGGCTCAAAGGTGCAGCTACTTTTCAAAGAAAATGAGCTGAATTTAGCCCTAAAAGGCGCAAAAACAAGTGCTGAAAATGCTTTTTGCAGCAAGATTTTAAAACTTGAAAAGGGCGAAATTTTTTGGCAGGTGTTTTTAGAATGTGAGCTGAGCGCACTCATCAGCGCAAAGGCTGGCAAAGCCCTAAATTTAAGCGAAAATGACGAAGTGGCTTGCTTTGTCAAAGCTGATGATATCATCATCAAGGTGCTTTAAACGCCTTACAAAAGGGCAAATTCTTTCTTAAATTCGCACGAAAATTTATAGAAAATTTGTGTTTGTGTGAATTTTTTAAAAGAATTTGTGGATTTTTGAATTTGCATTTAAAAAATTCACGCGCAAATTTGCCTAAAAAGTTAAATTTGCGCTGTGAATTTAAACTTAATGACAACCGCAACCGCCACCACCGCAGCAGCCACCGCCTCCGTGATGATGATGTCCTTCGCCGTGTCCGCAACCGCAACTATGTGAGCCTGCAACTATGCCTGTAAGCAACTCGTCCTCTGTGGCTTCGCGTGCATCAAGTAAATTTAAGCTAAAAAGCAAGTCGCGCCCAGCGTAAGGGTGGTTGTAATCAATCGTAACGCTCTCATCGCCTATATCCTTGACGCTCACGCGCACGGTAGCCCCGTCCTCGCCCTCGCCGAAAAGCTCCATACCAACCTTTAAGTCGATGCCCGCAAACTGCTCTTTGGGCAGGGTTTGCACCGCCGTCTCATCATAATCTCCAAGCGCCTTGTCCTTTTTGATGATGACATCTGCGTTGCTCGGGCAGTCAAGTTTCGCAATCTCGCTTTCAAGCCCGTCCAAAATCTGCCCCTTGCCAAGTATGAAAGATAAAGGCTCGGCGTGGGTGTTGCTCTCCAAAAGCTCCCCGCTGCTCGCGTCTTTAAGCTCATAATACATAGAAACGACTGAATTTTTCGCTATCGCCATTGTGTGTCCTTTTGTTGAATTTCGTCAAATTTTTGAATTTTGACTTTAAAAGAGTTATTTTACCCTTTAAAATTTAATGTTTGCCTTAAAATGTGTAAATTTGCTCAATTTATTTGCGATTTGGGGCGGCTTTTGCCTCCGCACTTTGGGGGTATTGTGCTTTGAGTGCCTGATAAAAGCCGTTTGCGCGCGCTGTGTCGCCTACCTTGTCAAAGCTGATAGCCGTGTGGTAGAGTAGCTTCGCCATATAGTCGGTGTCTTTGGAGTATAGGGCTACGCTTTTTTGGTAAAGCACAATCGCGCCTGAGTAGTTTTGCTGTTTGTATTCGATTTCGCCAAGATAGAAATTCGCTCGGGCGGGCTTGTAGCGGCGCGTGATAAGGAATTCGAATTTTTCTTTGGCACTATCTAGGCTTTCTTTTTTTTCAAATTCTTTTAAGGCGGTGTTTAGGATTTCGATGGATTCTTTTCTTTTCCACGCTGGTTCGTCCTTTTTGGCTACTGCGGTGGTGTTGCCGTCTTTAAAGCTTGGCGCGGTGGCGTTTTGCTCCATTATGTCCTTGCCTATGGACGCGCTGATGAGCTGAGTGAGTTCGCTGAGTGCTTGTTTGATTTGTTTATTTTCGTTTCGAGTGGCTCTGAGCTGAGCGTTGATTTTTTTGAATTCTTCGTTTAGGGTGTTGAGATTTTGTTCAAATTCGTTAAGTCTTGTGTTGGTTTCGCTATACTGCGAATTTATGCCCTCCAAAGTGCTTTGCAAGCCCTCCACGCGCTCGTTTGTCGAGTCAAGCGAAGAATTTACCTGCAAGAAATTGCCATTTAGGGTGTCGAGTTTTTCTTTGAGTAGTTTTTCATTTTGGGTTAAGCCGTAGGCTGAGCTACTAACAACATTGCCAGCATTAAAAGCGGAAACCTCAGCATAAGAAAGGGTAGCCCCCAAAAGGGCTACCCAAAGTAAAGCTTGTCTCATCTAAATTTTAGAGACCAACTTTGATTTCAGCACGGCGGTTTTTCGCATCGCACGCTTTTGTTCTTTGTGTGCAAACGCGTTTTGTTTCGCCATAGCTCTTAACAGAGACTTGACTTGCGTTCAAACCAAGTTTTGTCAAAGCTCTCTTTACAGAGTTTGCTCTGCGCAAACCAAGGGCTTGATTATACTCATCAGTTCCCCATTCATCGCAGTGTCCTTCGACAGCAACTTTGACATTGGCACCTTGTCCTTTTGCTAAGTCAGCGCCAGAATTGACAACTGCTTGCATTTCAGGCTTAATGTTGTATTTATCGAAATCGAAATATACAACAGGGGCGCCACCACTGACACTGATAGGTGTCATTGTTTCTGTTGAGTCAGTAGCTGTTACTTCTTCAGTTCCATCTGTTGCTTCAACAACATCTGTCCCCTCTTCATCAACTACATCTTCGCCTTCCCCTCTTGGGGCACATCCGCCGAGAATTATCGCAGAAACTGCGACTGAGATTAAGAAGATCTTCTTCATCCTTGATCCTTTCGTTTAAAATAAAACAAGCCATTATAACCTAATAACCTTAAATTAACCTTAAACCACAAAAAATTTACCAATCAATCGATAAAATTCTTCCAAGTTTTAACGGATAATGAAAACTTTTGTTCGCATTTACCCTTATCACGCCAAGTGCGGTTTGCTCTCCCAAATACTTGATAAACACTATACTACCGCCATCTGAGCTAAATCTAGGAAACAAATTCTTGCCATTTGCGGTAAGCTGTCTTATGTAATCACTTTGCGTGCTCATCAAATAAATGTTGAAAACGCCCTTTTGGTCTTGCTCGCGGCTGCTATACACAAGGTAGTTTTGAAAGGTAGAAACGGCTGTGTTGTTGCGAGCGTGCCACACGAGCTGTTTGGTGTCCTCACTGCCTATGGTTTGTATGAAAAGGGTTGGATAACCAAGCCTATCGCTCACAAAGACGATTTTCTTTTCATCTTCGATGAACTGCGCATTGACATCAGCCCCAGAATACTGCGTAATCTTTTGCAAGGACTTTGTGCGTATGTCATACAGATGCACATCAGGCTGGTCGCTTGGTGCCATAGTGAGCAAAATTTTGTTGCCATCTCTGCTCACATCACTAGCCACAAGCATACCGCCACTTGAAATCACCCTTGTAGGCGTGTTTGTCTTTAAGTCAAAACGATAAAGCGTTGGAATTCTCGCATCATAAGCGGTGTAGTAAAAGGCAGTTTGCCCTTGGTTTGCCCATTTGGGAAAGATATTTAGCCCGCCATCAACGAGTATCACTTGATAAGTGAGCGTATAATCAGCCATTATGATTTGGCTTTTGCCTGAGCCGCTTGAACGAGCGATAAGGATTTTGTGGTCCATCCACTCAATCGGCGCAAGTCCTAAATTTTTCACAGAGTCCTTTACGCCTTTGTGCGCTAAAAAAGGATACTGCTCTATATTCTTTAAAGAGTAGTTTCGGCTTGATTTTATCGCTCCATCAACCCTAACGATGACATTGAGACTCAATCCGTCCTTTTTGTCAAGTGTGTATTCAAAGACATAGTTGCCCTTTTCTTCGCCCTTTTCAAGGACTTGAAAATTCGAGCTTACTCTCAAATCATTTAAGATGAGATTGTAGAAATTCTTTTGCAAATCCTTATCTCTCATATTTGATTTGTCTTTGATGATGATTTTAGGCAAAGCCTCGCCCTTATTGACGATAAGCAAGGTGTCATTTGCCCCAAACGCCTGTATGCTGCAAAAAAGCAAAACGATGAGTAGTTTTTTCATTTATTCTCCTGTCATAGTGAATTCAAGCACATCGCTTAATTTAGCACTACCTTTATAAACCCTTTTGTTTGGCGGCGTAGCGACATACTTGCCTTCCAAAGTGCTTAAAAAGTCCATAACCTTAGCGTCAAATTCAGCGTTGCCGCTTTTTGTAATCGAAGTATAGCGAAAAAATCCGTTACTTTCTATTTGGTATTCGATTTGAGCGACAAAATTTCCGCTTCTTTCGTATAAATTCCAATTCTCGTGCAGTTTGCGCTCCACTGCGCCTAAAAATTTATCATAAAGCCCTTTTTGTTGCTTTTTGTTGCTCTCGCCCACTTTTTGCTTGGTAGGCATTAGATTATCGCCACTTTGCGTGCTGCTTTCTTTGGGCTTTGGCTTGCTCGCATCGGGGTTTGACTGCTCGGAGGACTGCACCTTAGTGGTTTTTTCTTGCTGAAATTGATTTGTGTCCCCAAACAAATCATTGATATTTGTCGGCTTTTGCTCTACTTCTTCGGTTTTGACTTCTTTGTTTGTCGTGGCTTGCCCTATTTCTTCGGTTTTTGGCTGAATTTTAGGCTTTTTTTCGCGCTTTGGCTGAATTTCTGGCTGTTTGTATTCTCCAAGTTCTACATCGACAAAGTTGTCTTTGGTGTCCGTGTATCTTACTACGCGCTCATCGCTTTTGAAAAAGATAAAAAACAACAAGCCCGCATAAACAGCCATTGCGAGTAAAAAGGCATTAAAAATCCCTATACCATAGTTTTTCACGCTCTACTCCGTCTGCAAAGATACCTTAGTAAAGCCCGCATTTTTAAGCGTGCTTAACACAAACATCACATCATCGTATTTTAAATCTTTATCCGCGCGGATAAAAACAGGCTCATCAAGCTTAAATTTAGACTTTGACAAGATGAGATTGTCCGCAAAGCTCGTAAAGTTATATTTTTTGTCATTTATGTAAATGTCTTTTTTCGCATTTACGGCGATGATAAGGCTTTTGAGTGTAACGACATTTGGGGTTTGGGCTGAACCTTTGGGTAAATTTATGTTTTCTTCATAAGTTATCGTGGGCGCAGTTACCATTAAAATCGCTAGCAACACAAGCATAATATCCACTAAGGGCGTTATATTAAGCTCTGGTTTATCATCAAACGCCATCATTACGCCTTTGTCAGCACTTTGATTTCATTGTCGATGAGCTGCATAAGCTCAAAGGCTTTTCTTTTGATGATGAGATGAAAACTATACGCTGGAATCGCCACCAAAATACCACAGCCCGTTGCCACAAGGGCTTCGCTGATTTTAGGCGCGATGATACTGAGTGAATTTTGCGTGCCAAGTCCGCCAAAGGTTTCAAGTATAGAAACAACCGTCCCAAAAAGCCCGA
>OQVS01000928.1_pt1 | contig 20443 bp, 9 predicted proteins | sample 1691601 | NCBI WGS metagenome assembly OQVS01 (sample SAMN03418268, study PRJEB22391) | human gut metagenome | biome: human-gut; feature: organic feature; material: feces | host: Homo sapiens | place: Tanzania | collected 2013-01
AATATGCGGCCAGAATTTTTCAGGTAATTGAACAAACGTCTTTAATCCCCCTTGCAGTGTTGCTTGTCATTGCAAAACACGACAAAACGAAGAAACGCCACAAACGAACGTTGTGTGGCAAATCCGATTGGGAGAAAACTTGTGATTATGGAGGAAAGTTCTTTGGTTGGTAATTTGGCCGCATATTAAACTTTTAGTTTATTTCGAGGCGAAATTTCTAACCAGTATGTTCTAATCTAATCAAGTATACATACAAAATCCCAAGCCTGTAGTTGACTTGGGATTATTTTGAATGTCAATATTGTGGTATAATGGACTCTTCCAATAAAAAAGGAATGACACCAACATACATTATGCCATCATCATCCGTCCATAATTTGGAGTTGCCATCAAGAATTACCATTTTCTTAAAGAAATCCCCTGAGTTCTTTAGAGAAAATGTTTCTTGGTTCTTTTTCTCAACAGTATCTACATTCAATGCAGATTGGATGTAAATCTTTTCACGTCCTGTATTGACGATAAAATCGATCTCATATTGTGACTGTTTCTTCTTGCCATCAATAACACGTGTCAGTTCTACGACTCCAACATCGACGCGATATCCTCTACGTATTAGTTCTATATAAATAAGGTTCTCCATTAAATGAGATTTTTCTTGTTGGCGGAAATTCAGTTTCGCATTTCTTAATCCCATATCAATGGAATAATACTTCTGGGTGTTGTCGAAGTATTTCTTTCCTTTGATGTCATACCGTTTGGCACCCAAGAACAAATAAGCATCTTCAAGATAGTTGATGTAATTCTTGATAGTATGGTCAGATGTTTTGCGCTTCATCAAAGAACCGGCTGTATTGGCCAAGTTATGGGTATTGGTTAGTGAGCCTACTGCAGAATAAAGCGAGTCAATAAGTGCGTCCAACACTTCATCATCCTTTAATTTATACCTTTCAACAATATCTTTAATGTACACATTCTTGTGAAGGTCGTAAAGGTATTTCTGTTTTTCAGACTCACTTTGCTCCAAGACTGCTGACGGCATTCCCCCATAGGTTAAATACTCTTCAAGTGCATCAGCTTTTTCAAGTCCAGACACTTCATAATATTCTTTGAAGGAAAGTGGATATACTTTTATTTCTGATCCTCTATCACGGAAATTCGTCACAATATCAGAAGACAGCATTTTAGAATTTGAACCAGTAACATATATGTCCAAATTCTTCCGTGCCATAAGGTCATTGAGAATGTCATAGAACGTTGTGTAAAGCATATCCTTGTCGTCCTCAGACACAAGGCTTTCGTCTATATCTGTGTTTTTTACTTTTATAGACAATTGTATCTCATCGATAAAAACATAATATCGTTTTTCTTCGTCACATGCTTTATCCATGATGTATTCATAAAGCACATTCGGATTTCTGTACTTTATGTTCGCTTTTCTATCTAATGCGATTTCTATGAAGCAATCTTCAGAAACACCCTCTTTCTTCAGATAATCTTTATATAATGTCGATAACAGAAAATATTTGCCACAGCGTCTAATGCCAGTGATTATCTTTACCTTTCCATTCCAACGCTTACTTATCAAAGCTTCGATGTATTTATTTCTTTGGATAACCATATATTACTGCAATATCAGTTGTACTATTCGACCTTTTTTGCAGTACAAAGTTATGGAATTTAATTTAAGTAAGCAAGTTTGAGGCAACTTTATTGCTATTTATGGGTTAATAATCAAGACAAAATGTGTTTCTTAAAAGATATTGTACTGCAAAAACAGCCGCATATGCGACTCCTTTTGTAGTACACATCGTTTGGACAATTACTTCTTATTGAATTCTTGAATCTCGGAAATCATGTCCTTAACTTCTTATCCATGGATGGTGAAGTGAAAGTCACTATCAACTATGATCTGGATTAGTAGATTCGGTAGTGGCACAGTTCAGTTTACACCACCTTAGTGTTTACAAAAATACTCGTTGCATTTTCCCATACTGACCACTGTGTATGGGAAAGTGCAACGAGTATATTATGTTTCTTTCCGGTTGTTTCCGTGGTTATTCCTTTCCGTCGTTCAGCTTCTGCATAATCTGCGCCTCAAGCTCTTCGCAGAGTTCGGGGTTGTCGCGGAGTAGAGCCTTGCTGGCGTCGCGGCCTTGGGCAAGTCGGCTGCCGTTGTAGGAGAACCACGAACCGCTCTTCTGTATTATGCCGTATTCCACGCCCAGGTCGAGAATTTCTCCTACCTTGGATATTCCTTCGCCGAACATGATTTCGAATTCGGCTTTGCGGAATGGTGGAGCCACTTTGTTCTTCACCACCTTCACGCGGGTCATGTTTCCGATAACCTGGTCGCCGTCCTTGATTGCCGTCACGCGGCGAATGTCGAGGCGCACGCTGGCATAGAACTTCAGTGCGTTGCCGCCGGTGGTTGTTTCCGGGTTGCCGAACATCACTCCGATTTTCTCTCTCAGCTGGTTGATGAAGATGCAGGTGGTGTTGGTCTTGCTTATGGTGGATGTGAGCTTGCGGAGCGCCTGGCTCATCAGTCGTGCCTGTAGACCCACGTTGTTGTCGCCCATGTCTCCCTCAATTTCCTTTTTCGGTGTCAGGGCTGCCACGGAGTCAACCACCAGTATGTCGATTGCCGACGAACGTATGAGCTGGTCGGCAATTTCGAGCGCCTGCTCGCCGTTGTCGGGTTGCGAAATCCAGAGGTTGTCGATGTCTACTCCGAGTTTCTCTGCATAGAAGCGGTCGAAGGCGTGTTCCGCGTCGATGAATGCCGCGATGCCTCCTGCCTTCTGGCATTCGGCGATGGCGTGTATGGCGAGTGTTGTCTTACCGCTGCTCTCCGGACCGTAAATCTCTATTATTCTTCCCTTCGGGTATCCTCCCACTCCGAGTGCGGCGTTCAGCGCGATGCTTCCTGTGGGTATTACTTCCACGTTGTCTATTTTCTCGTCGCCGAGTTTCATTATCGATCCCTTTCCGAAGTCTTTCTCTATCTTGGCCATGGCTGCCTGCAGCGCCTTCAGCTTTCCTTCTTGCGTTGCCGCCATGTTTTCGTCTGTCTTTGCCATTGTCGTTCTTTCTGTTGTTAGATATGTTTTGTTAATATTCAGTTTCTTCCAAATAATAGCATGGATGTATTGTTTTTACGCTATGCAAATATAGTCATTAAATTTGATTATGCGATAAAAACGCATATTAATTTATAATATGTTGCATGTTTTCTTTTTCCGTGTGTCATTCAGTGGAACATTGCTATATGGAATATCTGATGAGCACATTTTCTTCTCACTTCATTTCCACCGCATTGCCGATACATCCGTTGGGCATCTGTATGTGAACGAGGTTGCAGATGGTGGCGGCGATGTCGGTGATATAAGTGGGGTGGTTTGTCTTGCCGTGTTTCACTCCCCATCCCATCATGAGGAACGGAATGTGGGCATCGTAGGGGTTCCACACGCCGTGTGTGGTGCCGTCTTCAATCTTTTCGCCGTACACCTCATACCATCCCGGCTGCACGATGAGCTGTATGTCGCCGTTGCGCTGGCGGCAGTAGCCGTTTATCATCTTCTCCTTGATACAGGAAGGCACGGTGGCAGTGGCCACCTTGTCCATATCCACGGCGTATGCTATGTATTCCTTGCCCTGGAAATATGCCACGGCATCGGTCTTTACTCTGTCGAGGTCGAGACCGGCGTTGGCAATGGCTTCGTGGTTGAGCACCACGCAATATGACATGATGGCGCGTGCCAGGTCGGTTGCCACGTTGTATTTGTTTTTCAGGTAGGCGTTGAGGGCCGTCAGCTCCTGTCTGTAGAAGAACGCCCCTGCCGGTATGCCGTGCTTCTGGTTCATCAGGATATTGTTGGCAGCACCGTGATCGGCAGTGAGAAACACAAGATATTCGCCCTTGCCGATAGTTCGGTCGAGATAGCTGAAGAAGTCGGCAAGGCGCTTGTCGAGGTCGACGAACTGGTCTTGTATAATCTGGCAGTGAGTGCCGTATTTGTGTCCGATTTTGTCGGTCGACGAAAAGCTCACGCATATCATGTCGGTTTCTCCCTGCTGTCCGAGTTTCTCGTTGCTTATGGCGCTCTTAGCCATTTCTATTGTCACTTCGTTTCCGGCAGGCGAATAGCTTATCTGGTCGCTGGAGTATTTGCCCACTGTCTTGTTGAATTTCTCCACCCACGCCGGAAGTTGCTTCATATAATAGGTGCTCGACACGAATTTGCTCTGTTCGCTGTCTATCCAGTAGGCAGCATCGGCTGCATGGCCGGCAGGTAGGATGGCGGCGCGGTCTTTGATGGACACGCCAATCACACGCGACTTGAAGTCGGTGGCAACCTTCAGCTCGTCGCCGATGGTTGTGGTGAGGAGCTTGCGCGGCGACATCTGTCCTGCCTTGCTCTTCGTGCCCACGCCCTGCACAGTTTCGTCGCTCGTGCAGTAGGTCTTCTTTCCGTTGACGATGAAGTTGTTTGCCTGTATGCCGTGGATTGACGGCACGGTGCCTGTATATATAGATGTGTGGCCAACGGCGGTTATGGCAGGGATATAGTTGATCATAGTGTTCTCGCAGTCGAAGCCTTCGTTCATGAGTCGCTTGAAGCCTCCTTCGCCATAGAGGTTGTAGTAGCGGTGGAGGTAGTCCCAGCGCATTTGGTCGACGGTAATGCCTACGATGAGTTTCGGACGGCTTTGGGCGAATGCGCCTATCGCTGCCAGGATAAGGATTGCTGATAAAAATAGTTTCTTCATAATGATGTTTTTTGTTTTAATTCTTTTTGTGGTAGATGGGTTGGAAATGTTTGGAAAACAGGATGAGAGGACAGGGATTGAACAGTGTTTGCAGCATTGTTTTCCCGGTCCTCCAGGCTTGTTATCTTGTGAGCGAGAACTTCAGGCTCAAACCGAAGTCCTGTGTCGTTGTCGGGTAGCTGTTGCTTGAAAGCAGCGGCGTGTTCGTCTGCCGGTCGTAGAAGAAGCTCATGGTGAGCAGCTTCGATAGTGTGTAGTCGGCGGCGAACGATAGTTTGAATGCAGAGTTTCCGCTGCTTGCGGCACTCGTCATTGATGCTATGTCGCGGCATATAGCAGCCTGCTTGCGGAACGACAGGTCGAGGCGCAGGTTGAGGTCGGTGTTGAAACCGGTACGGCTGTTCCTGTTGTTCTGGCTGCTGTTCCTGTTCTCGTCCTGGTTCTTGCCCTTGCCTTTGGCTGTCTTCGCCTTGCGTGCCTTGGTGGCACCGCCGAACAGACCGAAGAAGTCGAAGTTGTTTATCTTATAGCCCATTCCGATGACCCAGTCGTTGCTCGATGATTCGTTGAGCTGCACACTGGTCATACTGAGGCTCAGCACTCGTGTGGTGCGGTATTCCAGCTTTGCCGTGAGGTTGTTGTGGAATGTCATGTCGATTCCCAGCAGCGGCGAGAACGACTCGTTGATGCTCACCGTCGACACGTTGAACATACTGCTTGGCGTGGGGTTGCCCGTAGTGGCATCGGTGATGAATCCCAGTCCGTTCATGAATTCCTGGTATGTGCTGAACGAGCTGTATGATCCCACGGCATACACGCTCTTGTAGCCATGGTTGATGTTGAAGCTCTTGAACACATCGCGGAACCATGGCAGTCTGCCCAGGCCGCTGTATCTCACGGTCCAGTTCGGCAGCAGTTTCGACAATGCCGGGAAGAGCGACAGCGAGTTGCCTCCCATGCTGGTATACGTGGATAGGAATGCCGGCACCATCACGTCGGCACTGTATTTGCTCACCGTTCCGTTCTCCGGATTGAATTCCGTTCCGGCGAGTGCAGAGCCAGTGGGGTAGGTGGCACCGTTGTACTGGTTTTCCACCCTCTGCCGGAAGCCTTCAAGCGAGTTGCAGAACTTCTCGAACGAAGCCGAGTGGTATCCGTTGTTGGCATCGCCCGTGCTTTCAAATGCGGTGCCCATGCTGATGGTTGTCATCGTGAATGTTCCGCTCTGTGTGGTCGGCGTGCCTTGATACATATACTGTATGCTCTTCGCCGTGGTCTGCGTGCGACTTGCGTTCAGGTCGATTTTCAGGTCTCTCACCGGTTCCAGCGTCATGCGCAGCTGTAGGTCTTCAGTCTTGCTCGACGTTGCCGGTGTGGCGATGCTGTCAGCCATGAGCAGCCATCCGTTCTCGGCACTCTTGTTGATGTATGAGTCATCCACGAAGCCGAAGGCGAAGTCAAGTCCTGGCGACATTATTCCGCCCGTGCGCTGTCCGAACACGTTGCCTATCTCGGGCATGAATCCCGGCAGCGACAGTCCGTACTGGTTGCGGTAAGACACGTTCACGTTGCGTACCATCATCAGTCCGCGTGCCACCACCTGCATCGCTTTGTACCACGACTGGTTGTCGAGCGGTTCCTTTGCGAGCACGGCAACCTTCACCTTTGTCGCCGTGTCAACCTTCGACGTAATCTTTATCTTGTTGTTGTCGAGTTTCCTGTATTTCAGGTCGAACACCTTTCCGTCGGCTGTTTTTGCCGAAACGATGAGCCTCTTGCTGTTCTTGCCGTGGCTGATGGTGAGCGTGGTGTCGGGCCGCAGCGTTATTTCCTTCTCGAACGCCCTCTTGTTCTTCGGCAGTTTTTTCTCGTCTTCGGTTTTCTTGCCGTTTGGCTTAGCCGGAGTCCTTGATATGGTGTTCTTCTTCCGGTTGGTATTCACTGCCTGCCGCTTGTTGAACCTCTCGTTTGTCTTCTTCAGGAACGGGATGTGGTTGTATAGTTTCTCCAGGTTGAACGCACCGTTGATATTGAGCGTGCGGTTGTTGGCAATCACGTTGCCCAGCGACTGCCCGTCTTCCTGTGTCGTGCCTCGCGTCCAGCTGTAGGTGGCGTTGTAGTTGGCGTCGGCGTTCACCCAGTCGAATATCGGTATGAGGTTGAGCGGTGCCTGGTATGAGGCATTGAACGACTGGTTGTAGTCGAGCGGCCGTCCGAAGTGCTTGATGCTCGTCCACACCGAATCCTTCCATACTGCATAGTCATCCGGGTAGCGGCTCTTGTCCACAGGGCGGTAAGGCTCCTCAATCTCGGCGTGTGTCGCGCTGTTGAAGCTCATGTGCAGATTCTTCGTCAGGTCCCAGCGGATGGAGAATTCGCGGTTCCACAGGAACTGTTCGCTGAACGTGAGCGGCAGCTCCGAGTTCTCCGTGCTTTCCATGTCGCGTTCCTGCAGCTCGTAGTAGTTGCGCAGCATCTCAGTGTTGAACGTCAGGTTCTGCGGCAGCCAATTCAGTCCGAACCGCTTCAGAATGTCGTACCACTTGCTCTTGCTCTTGATTTTCTTGAACGGTTCGAAAGCCTTGTACACCGGTGTGTAGCTGTAGTTTATCGAGCCTCGCCAGTTGTCCTCGTTTTCATACACGGTTGTCTCGCCGCTCGTGTGGCGGTGGCTGTGGCTGTAGCTGAACGAGAAGTTTGCCGGGTCGTATGGCATCGGGTGCTTCTTCGTTGCTATGCCCACCTTCATGTTCGAAAGCGAGAAGTTGGTGCTTGTCGTTTTCGTCACCGCAATGCTCTCTATCGAGTCGCGTTCGCGGCTCTCCATGGCGTTGAGTGCCTCGTCGAGCTTCATGTCCGTGTCGAGCGGATTGTATTTCGGCCGGGTCTCCTCCTTCGTCACTGAGTAGTAGAGCGGAATAGACACCTTGGCCTTTTCGGGGAAGAACTTTCCGAAGTCGAAGTTCGTCGTCACGCTGTATGTCTTGTAGTTGTCCTGTGCGCGCTGTGCCACACCGTCTTCCAGTCCGCCGAATCCCTCCGTCACGTATTTTCCCGTCACGTTCACGCTTCCCACGTCGGACAGCTGCATGTTCAGGTTGCCCTGTGCCGCCCATCCGCCTGAGTTGTTGTATTCTTTCAGTCGCAGTTCGTTTACCCATATCTCTCCCGACTTCTGTTCCGACGACAGGTTTCGCACACCGATAATCATCGTGCGCACCTCGCCGAGCGTCGGGTTACCCACGATGCTTATCTTGTTGTTTGGCTTCTCCTCGTCGTATGTGGAATATGGGATGTTGTACGAAGCCTGTCCCTGGCTCTTTGCCTTGTTGCGTGCCTTCTTCAGCGCGGTGAACACGCTGAGCGGTATGTCGAGCATATTGTCCTCCGGCCACACGAGCTTGCAGTCGGCGGCAGAGTATCGGTCGTAGTGTCCGGGTGCCGTGAGCTTGAGCGGAATTTCATATTCATAGTAGTTGCTCTTGTAGTCGGAACCCAGACGCACGAACACTGCCAACTGGTTGTCTTGCAGGTTTGTAGTGTTTTGTTCCAGCGCGTTGGCATGCACGAACATCTGCAGACGCTTATATTGTCGCAGGTCGAGTGTCGTGTTCTTGTATACCGCTTTTGCTTCGCCTGTTGACAGGTTCGACACGTGTATGTCGAGTGCCTGCTCGTTTGCTTCCGTCAGCTGCGGCTGTGTCGGGTCCTGTTCGCGGCGTATGCCCGGCGGCAGCACGTAGTTCACGGGCACTCGGTCGTTGTTCTCCTCTATGTTCACAGCGCTTACAGCCATCTTTCCCGTAGCGCTGCCCGTTCCGAGCTGCTGCTCGTAGATGCGCCATTCGCCGCGCACGAGGTCGAGCGTTCCGAAGCGGAGCACTATAGGCTTCTGGAAGTTGGTGAGGAACATACGCATGAATCGTATGGACGTGAAGTCGGTTATGCCGCCCACGTTTCGTTCGTAGTCGTCCACCGGTATGCGGAACTGATACCACGTCACGGTTTCGGTGGTGTCGTTGCGCAGCTTCACCGTATAGTCGCGCTTGTCCACGATATAGTTCTGTCCCACCACGAGGTCCTGCGGACGTATGCTCAGGTGGTACTGGTAGTATTTCTCGTATTCGTTCAGTGTGTAGTCCTGGTTGATGTCCTCCACGTCGGGTGTCGTCTTGTACGACGTGTCGTAGTTCTCCTTCCTCATGTCGCTGTCTGGCGAGTTGCCCTGCGGATTGTTTATCCGCTTGTAGCGTTCGAGGATTGGTGTTCGTGCGGCATCAAAGTCGGAACCTCTGAAGTAGTGGTAGTTGTCGTTTGCCGGGTCGTTCATTATCTGTTCGAGGGCTTCGCCCGTCACTCTGCTCTTTGCAGCGTTCAGGAAGTCCTGGTATGACCCGAAGTTGCGCTCCTCCTCGTCGGTGAGTCCGTTGAATCCCACGTCCTGCTTTGCCCTTGCTCCGGCGGTGGTTGCGAAGGCGTAGGTTACGGTGGACTGCATCGGAATCTTTCCCCACTGCGTGGTGGTGAAGCTGCTGGAGCCGTCAACGGGCATGCCGCTCTCATAGAATTTCTTGCCGTCGCGCAGTACATCCTCGCTCACTTCGCCGAGGTTAATGTAGAAGTCGCCGCCGTACTGTGATGCGTTTGCTTCTCGGTTGCTGTAGATGAACGGGTCGAGCATCCAGAACTCGATGTATTCTATGTTTGCCGTTTCAAAGTCGTTGGTGTCGAGCCGGCGCATCATTCCTCCCCAGTTGTTCTGCGGTGTTGGCAGCGAGCCGTCGCTGTTCAGGTTCGGGTTAAAGTTGTACGGTCCGCGCTCCGAAGGATAGTAGGCGAGGTTCAGTACTGACAGTGTTGCCGTTGCACCGTTGTAGCTGCTCTGGTCGCGGTTCGGGAAGAGTTCGCGCACGTACACCTCTCTCACGTAGTGGTTCGAGAGCTGGTGCAGGTCGCTCTTGATGTGTCCCGGCGTGAGCGAGCTGCTGCGGCGCGTGAACAGCGGGTCGATGTTGTACCATGCCATCAGCGCGCGTTCGTAGCCGCTCTGCAGCGTGGTTTTGTCGTTGTAGTTCTTGAACATTGTGGGCACGCTCGATATTATCCACGACGATGGTGTGCTGATGTCGATTGTGTTCTTCGTGTTCTCGAAGTCGTCGATATACGATGCCTTGTCCTGTGTGCCTCCGGCTTGTCCGGCTATGAGCTGTGCAAATTCGCCGGTGAATGATATCTGCGACGGCTGGGTGCAGTGTAGGAACGGGATTTTGTCGAGCATATTGGTGAGCCACTGGCTCTCTTTCTTCCAGTTCAGGTTCAGTCCCCAGAGCGTGTTGTTCAGCGGTTCCGAACCCATCGCCACCTTTGTGGTGAGAGCCTGTTCGGAGAGATGCTGGAACGTACCGCTGAGCTGGAAGTTCTTCGAGAAGTCGTATTCCCAGTTCAGTCCGAGCATTGTCTTTCGTTGCTGCGCATAGTCGGTGTTGCTTTCCAGCGACACGTTGACTGCCGTTCCTGCGTCGATGATGCTCTGGTTGAGGATTGTCACTTCGCCGGCAGAATAGTCCACGCTGTAGTCGGAACCTTCGCTCAACGTGACACCGCCTGCGGTCACTACCACCGAGCCTTGCGGCACGTTGTATGCTCCGAGCGAAATCACGTTTGCCGATGTGCCCCGATACTGTCCCGTCAGTCTGAACTTGTCTTTCTCTGCAATCTGCTTGGCTATTGTCTTCGTGGAGTCGTAGAGTTCCGTGTAGCTGTATTTCGCGGCCCTGTCGGCTGGCACGCCCTTGGCTATGAGTGCCTTGTACAGGTATTCGCCGAATGGTTCTGCCTCTGGGAAGAACACTCGGCCGTTGCTCACGGTGTAGCCCTCCACATAGTCGAAGTATCCGTTGCTGTGCGGTTTGTTGTTGTTGTCCAGTCTGTCGGCGCCGAGCAGCTTTATGGTCGTCATGTCCTTCACCTGCGCTTCCGGTATGTAGGACAGGTATACGCCGGTGGTGTCGCTTTGGTATTTCACGTCGAGTCGGAACTTGTCTTTCTCCACCGACGAGGCGAGATAGTACACGTTCTTCATCATCAGGTCCCAGTTGCCCTGTTTCGGGTTGTTGCTCGTGTTCTTCAGCGATTTCACGAAGAGTGCTTTCTTCACGTCCTGTATGTCTGACGCGAACTCACCCACCTGAAATGTCTGTCCTCCCGATGTGTATTCGTATGCCACGGCGAGCACCTGGTCGGTCTGCAGCGTGGTTTTCAGCGATATGTATCCCAGTGCCTGGTTCACGGTGTATTCCGATGAGTTCAGCAGTCGTGCGCTCTGCAGCTTCTCGTAGTCGGCACCGCCCACGAAGTTCGGAATAGCGTCGAGCACGGTGCTCGTGCGGTCGATGTCGCGTGCGTCGGCGTATGAGTTCACGAGAGTGGTGTATTCGCTGTTGGCATTGTTCGACGGCACTGCACTTCCGCCTACCCCCCACATCGGGTTGCTCACCTGTGTGTTTTCGCCCAGGTCGGTCAGCGCCACGATGTTTCTGGTGTTCGTGGTGTTACCCTGCTTGTTCGTCACCCACACCTCCACTCGGTTTATCGTGATGCCGGTGGTGAGGTTCGGCAGTGTTTTCATGCCCGCGTCGTATTTCTCGCGGAAGTATTTGGAGAGGAAGAAGTGGCGGTTCTCTTCATAGTCGCTGGCGTTGATTTCGAACGGTGTCAGCTGCACTCCGCCCTTAGACGAAACGCTCTTGCTCGACGATTTCTTCTGCGACACCACGGTCTGCAGTTTCAGCTTGCCGAACTGCATGTCGGTTCTGATGCCGAAGAGCGACGATGCTCCCTTCACGAGCGACGAGTTGCTTGGGAACGAAACATTTCCTGCCTCCACCAACTTGATTATCTCGTCCTCCTTGCCTTCGTATTTGAGTTTCAGGTTCTGCGAGTCGAAGTCGAACGTGGCGTCGGTGTTGTAGTTCAGGTTCATGTTCACCTTGTCGCCCACCTTTCCGTTCACGTTCAGGTTTATCTTCTCGTCGAAGTTCATCGTCGTGGTCTTGCGGTTTCGTATTGGCAGCGACGGGTTGTCTATGTTCTTCATCGTTGCGCCCAACTTCAGCTCAGCTGTTCCCTGCGTTTTGATGCGCACGCCGCCGGGACCGAAAATCTTCTCTGCCGGTCCCAGGTCGAAGTGTATGTCGGAGAAGGAGAATTTCTCCTTGCCCTTCTGCTTCACTATTTCGTCGTTCTTGTCGCGGAAGAAGGCGTTCATCTCCTTTCGCTCGCTCCATTTCCTGTATTCGTCTGGCGTCATCATCAGCGGTGTGGAGAGGTATCCTCCGCCGATTTTCGAGCCGAGGAAATAACGGTTCAGCGTGTCGTTGTACACCACGTCCTGCTTGATGTTGTCGGGCATGCCGAGGTCGGCGGTGCGCTTCCGGGCATCGTCGAGCGTTATGGGCACAGTGCGCTGCACCCTCCATCTGGCATGGAGCAGCGAGTCGGGAATGGAGTCGTCGTCGATGACGAGTGCCGACAGTCCCGTAGTTGTGTTCTTTGTCGTGTCGGCATCCGCCTTTCCTTTGTCCGGCTTTCCCGCTCCCTGCCTCTGCCGGCGCACGCTGAGCCTTCTGGTCAGGTCGTCCTGTAGCTGTGGCAACACGTTGAATGCCAGTACATTTGCGCTCATCAGGGCAATGAGTAGTATCGTAAGTTTCTTCAGGTTCTTCATTTACTTTATTTGTTTCAGCGCCAGCTTCACTACCTGTTCCACCGGCAGCTGCGGATTTTCGTTGAGGATTGCCGTCACTACCTTTGCCGACGGTGCCGGGGCGAACCCGAGCATGGTCAGTGCTCCCATAGCCTCGTCGTGCACCTCCTTGTTTGCCGGTACTGCCGGCGCCGCCCCTGCGGCAGGCATATCTCCGGCAATGCCGCTCGTGGCAATCTTGTCTTTCAGGTCTACGATGATGCGCTGCGCCGTGCGCAGCCCTATGCCCTTCACTGTCTTCAGCATCTTCTCGTTGCCCGTGGAAATCACGTTGCACAGCTCTGCCGCCGACATGGCGGAGAGAATCATGCGTGCCGTGTTGGCTCCCACGCCCGACACGGTGATGAGCATCAGAAACATTTCGCGTTCCTGTCTGCTTGCGAATCCGAAGAGCGCATACGCATCCTCGCGTATGCTCTCCACGACATACAGCTTCACTTCCTTCTTGTTCTGTATGCCGCTATAGGTGTTGAGCGAGATGTTCATGCCGTAGCCCACGCCATGCGCCTCCACAACGGCGTATGTCGGCGTAGCTTCGGTCAGTTCGCCCTTTATGTATTCAATCATAAAGCTATAAAAATTGGTGTATATACATATTACTAACGCGTATTGATTATATATATTGTATAAAGGGCGGCGTTTTTTGTCGTGGGTGTTCTTTTTCCGTGTTCTTTTCCCGTGTTTTTTCCCCGGAAGTGCCCTTCCGCCGGTGTCTGCCGCCGTATGGGGTATGCAGGATGAAAATGAAAAAACACAGTAAGTTGTACCGTTGCCGTTGCCATATCAACTTTTATTCATAACTTTGCAGCAGGACATAAAAAAACAAATAATAAATCATAACGCAGAGATATGAAAGGAAATATCAGTGAATACAAGGAGCAGTTCGTGGAACTGCTGAAGTCGACGGGACGCGACGGAGTGGACGATGTGATAGAGGAGCTGGAAAGGCTGGGATTCTTCAGCGCGCCGGCATCCGCCGGTCACCATCTGAATACTGAAGGCGGACTGGTGGTACACTCGCTGAACACCTGCAGGGCGGCACTTGCCGTATGGGAGAGCATGAAGGCGCTGGAGCCGTCGCTCGAAACCGAGGTGAAGCGCGAGAGCATCATAATAGCAGCCCTGCTTCACGACGTGTGCAAGGCAGACATATACAAGCGCTCGGTGAAGAAGCGCAAGAACAAGCTGGGACAGTGGGAAGACTGCGAGGGCTACAAGGTGTCGTACAAGGATTTCCCGATGGGCCACGGCGAGAAGTCGCTCGTCGTAATCCTGCTCAGCGGACTGGAACTGTACGACGACGAGATGCTCGCCATACGCTGGCACATGGGGGCATGGGGCGTTAACCAGAACAGTTTCGAGGATGTGCGCAACTTCGACACAGCCCAGAAGCTCTATCCCCTCGTGGCTATCATCCATGCCGCCGACTGCATGGCAGCCAACGTGATGGAGCGCACAGGCGAGGAGATTGACGAGATGTAGAGCCCTCTTCTCCTGTCTTTGCCTGCGTCTTTAGCGGAAATGGATAATACTGATGGTATTATGTATTTTTAACATAAGGAGGCATTCAAATGTTAAAATTGCGAGTCGTAGGCGCTCTGAGAATCGAATGTTTTGGAGTTTCAGAAATTTTGTGCGCAAAAATCGAGAATTTCGGCGGTTTGTGCAATTTGTTGATTTTCAGTTGTTTGTACTTTTCGGTGTTTTGATGAATTCCGGGAAATGCGGTCATTCATAATGAACGCTTTGATCGTTCAATATGAATGACTGAAGAGTTTGTGATGAAAAACATCGGGTGTATGTCGTTTTCGAGGCGGATTTTGGGTGTTTCTGATAACGTAAATGCTACATTCTGCAAAAACGTCTGTCGGAAAAACTGTCGGTAAGGCAACCAACTGTATGCAACGGACGATAACAGTACATAATAATGTAAATAATTTCAAAATGTGTGTGTTAAAATATTTGGATGCAGATGTGAACGTCAGTTAAAAAATCCTTGTGTAAAAAGCAAAGAGCAGGAGTCCAAATGCTGAGACCCCTGCTCTTTGCTTATTTTCGTATCCGGTTTTTGCGGACGAGATTTTTTTCTTTGCTTTACATGCAATGCCCAAGCCGGATAGTAGCTATTTCCGTGTGCTTCTTCCTTCTTACAGCTTGTTCACCACCATCTCCATCTGCTCGCCCAGTCCGATGGTGTATCCCTGCGAGATGTATACCACGCGGTTGAATGTGTCGGATATGATGAATATCGGTGATAGTTCAGGATGTGACAGCTTCATGTTCTCAGCAATCTGCTTGCGTATCTCGCCGCCGTTGTCGATGCCGTAGATTATGTTCTTGGGCAGTCCCGGGAACTCGGATGCGTTGAACTTCTTTGCCGCAGCCTCGTCCTCGAAGAGGATTACGAACGGACGGTTCCATTTGTCGAGTGCGGCGGCAGCCTTGGCAATGTCCTTCATCGCGTGGTTGGTGGGTTCCTGTCCCACGCCGATAAGTCCGGTGACGAAGTATCCGCGTCCCGTCTGTGAGAGCAGGCTCACCTCCGTGCCGTCGAGCTTGCGGAATTTCGATTCGGAGTTGAAGTTGCCGATCACGGTGATGGCAGTGGGCGATGTGCGCAGCTGCATCTCCACGTCGGTTGTTTTGCCCTTCTCCACATTGAATATCTGCATTGCCGCCATCACGCCGCCGCTTGCCAGGCGTGTTCCGCTGACGAGTGCATACTGGCCCACGTCGAGCTCCACGCCGTTCTTGAACGTCTTGCCCCATGTTATGCCGTCCTCCGGGTATTCCAGCAGAGTGGTGGAGCCGTCGGCATTGATGCGCGTCAGCGAGAAATGGCTGTAGTATTTCGGGTCGTCGATGATGCCGTTGCTCTTATATCCAAGGCGCAGTGTGCCCTTTTCGGCAGCCTTCTGCACGCTGCCGTCGAAGTCCACGTCAAGCCATTCGTCGTTCTGTCTGTACTGCGCCTTCTGTGTAACGGCATCCACACGTGCCTCGATGCCGAGACTGCGTGCCACGTCGACAAAGAACACCTTGCGCGAGCGGCGGTCGGTCACACGGCTTTCCCATACTCCCACGGGGGTCTGTGCTATCATCAGTGCTTTCTCGTCGGGGTTCAGCCTGATATTCTTCTTCACCCATGCCACCAGGGCAGCAGGGTCGCGGCGGAACGCTTCGGCTTGCTTCTTGCTGAAAGCCTTCTCGAAGAAGCGCTTGAACGGATGGATGATCATCTCCGTTTCTACGCGCGGACACAGCTGGTCGCTTTCCGCCAGGAAGTTGTCTTCGAGAATATCCGTCTGCATGTCGCGCAGGTCCTTGTCGCTGAGCGATGTCAGCAGGCTTACGGCGCGTTTCAGGTTGTCTTTGTGGCGCACGAGGAACTGCAGCATCACCTCGTGGTTGCCCTGCGACTTCACGAGCAGTTCCACCATCTCCTCCGTGGCGTTGATGCCGTTGTCGTTCAGTGCCTTTATAGCCGTCTCCTTATTATAGAAGGTGGCGAGGTAGGCATGGCGTATGGAGTCTTCCTTGGCGAAGCGTGCGTTGTTCTCGGCCCTCTGTTCTGGCGATACGTACGGCAGGTTCGGTTTCTCCGGCGGCGGCACAATGTCGAACGAGTCGCGGTATACCACTCCGTTGCCGGCTGTGCTGTGGTCGAGGCGCAGCGTCACGTTTTTGTCCTTGCCGAACGACACCTTCCTGAATCCGTATTTGCCTCCGAACGAAGCCCACGCCATCATGTCACCCTTTCCGGCGGTGAGGAATGTCTTTCCGCTGTCGTCGGTATATTTTGTCACCACCGAGCAGAACTCCGCATAGTTGTATATTTTGAACACCACCTTGGCTCCCTTCACGGGGTTGCCCTTTTCGTCCACCACGGCGAAGTCAATGCGTGCCGTCTCCCCGTAGTTGCCGATAAGGTTGATTTCAGTATAGTTGGATGTTCTGAGCATCACCTCTTCCGGTCCGTGGTAGTCGCCGAACGCCTTGGTGTGCATGAGCAGCGCCCTCGATGCCGGGGCGTTGAACCATCCGAGGTTGAGCACCGGTTCCGGTTCGCATGCTCCGAGAAAGTACCACTGTCCGTCAGCCCATACCTCAACCCAGGCGTGGTTGTCGTCGGTGTGTGCCCATCGCGGAGTGTACACCTGTCGCGCCGGTATGCCAACGGCTCTGAGCGCAGCCACCGTAAAGGTGCTCTGCTCTCCGCATCTGCCGTAGGCCGAGCGCACGGTGGCGAGCGGGGCGGATGTCCTGCCGTCAGACGGGCGGTAGGTCACCTTCTCGTGGCACCAGTGGTTCACTTCCAGGATGGCATCCTTCATCGGCAGGTTCTTGATCCTGTCTTTCAGTTCGTCGTAGAACACCATTCGCGAGTTGTCCAGGTTCTCGTTGTTCACACGCACGGGCAGCACGAAATGCTGGAACAGCAGTTCCGGCACCTTGCTTCCCCAGGGCATCTCCTTCTGCGCCTTGAAGCTCGTGCGCACGTTTTCGAGGAAGAACGACGCATCGTAGTCGGTAACGTCGGCAAGCGGCATATACCTGTAGAGGAATTCCAGAGCCGTGCGCTCTGCTGCAGAAATGTTTTTCAGTTGTGCAGCCTTGCCCATACGCAAGTTCTGCATGAAGTCGGCACCGCCTTTCTTCTCAGCCTTCGCCGTCGGCACGTATGCCGTATTGGCAAGTCCCGCAACGGGAGAGCAGCAAGCCATGAGCAATGCCGGGATGATTGTCTTTTTCATAATTACAGTATTATATAACAAAGGTAGCGTTTTTATACTTTCCCACCAAGCAAAAGGCGCGATTTGTCTGAATTTCGTGTTAATTATGTGTGTTTTTCGGAAAAATACAGATAAAATACTTTGAATGTAAATAAGATTTCATATATTTGCAAAACGTTACTGCAATCAATGAAAAACCTTTCATAAAGATGCCTTGCGTGTCTGATATACAGTCAACAAGAGAAGGAAACGAGAATAAATGCAACATATCTAACATTTCAAATTCTGTAAGCTTATGAAAAAAAACTTACTATCATTTGTGCTTCTTGCGCTTGCCGCTTTTCTCTGCGGCAACCTGCAGGCACAGACGCTTATCGATGAGCATTTCGATGCTTTCACCGAAGGTTCTGAGGACAATCCGGCCACAACCGACATTTCCGGTTACAGCGGAAAACTGTTCAAAACACTGAAATGGAACGGCAAGTCGGTTTATGAGGCAGGCTGCAAGCTGCTCATAAAGGACGGCGGAAACCTTATTACATCCTCGCTGAGCGCACTCACTACGGAGAGCGCCATCAAGGTGACGTTCGATGCGAAGTGCCCGTCGGTAGGTGGAGGCGCGCTGAAGGTGAACTTCAACTATGCCTACAGCGGCGACCAGACGGTGCTGATGGGCGACAACGACTGGCATACCTTCTCGGTGGTGTTCGACAAAGCCACAAGCACGAAGTCGATCAAGTTCACCCCATTCCTTGCAGCCGACGGCATTCTTATCGACAATGTGAAGGTTGAGGCCGGAATGTTCGTCAAGAGTCCCGAGGCTTACCAGCCGGAGACAGTGAGTCCCACAGACTTCACTGCCACATGGAGCGCCGTGAACGATGCCACATCATATCTGCTTGACGTATACACGAAGAACGGCGAAGAGAAGATCTATCTGCTGAAGGACGAAGAAGTGGCGGAAACATCGAAGGACGTTACCGGACTTGAAATAGGAAAGCAGTATTTCTTCACCGTGAGGGCGAAGAAGGGCGAAGGCGTGTCAGACCCGTCGAACGAAATCAGAGTGGTAGAAGTGTTCAAGTATGTATTGCCGCCGAAGGGGCTGCCCGCTACCGACGTGACAAAGAACGGCTTCACCGCCAACTGGGAGGCTGCCGAGCACGCAGTGAAATACGACATATATATGACACGCACCGAGAAGCTGGACGAGGCAAGAGAGGTGAACATCATCGACGAGAGCTTCGACAAGGTGACTATAGGAACACTGCAGAAGCCGGAGTTCAACTCCAGCGCAACGCTAGATGCATTCACATCAGCACCGGGATGGACTTCCGACCGCATGCAGTGTCTTGCAGCAGGATATATGGGACTGTCGCCGTTCGGAATGAGCGGAAGCATCTTCACACCCGATATGGACCTCTCGTCAAACGGCGGAGCATTCACGGTGAAGATGAACATGGCAGAGCTGAACTACGGACAGCCGTCGAGCGGAACCCCAGTAGAGTTGAGGCTCTACAACAAGAACGAAAGGCTGCTGGAGACGAAGAGCGTGACTCTCGAAAAAGGCTTCAAGGAGTATGTGCTCGAATTCACCAAGGGCACGGCAGGCTGCTTCCTGCAGATATACTACAAGAACCTTGATGGCGAGACGAAGGACAACAAACTCTTCATCGACTATATAAAGGTGGCACAGACACTCGCCGCCGGCACAAGCTACTCTTCGCTGATAGAGCAGCGCGAAGTGGGGAACGCCACATCCTCGAAGTTCGAACTGCCGGTGACGGATGGCGTGAGCTATTCCTACTCCATCGTTTCCTACGCATACGCAGTTCTCGACCACGAACTGACCTACGTAGGGTCCGGACAGTCCGACCCGATCACTGTTTCTACAGACGATATGGGCGACAAGACCGTAATCCTCGACCCGAAGGAAGGCAAAGTGGCAAGCTTGAAGGAATTCAAGATAACGTTCACAGAGTATCAGTACGTTGACATCGCTGCCGACTCATACGCCGGTGCTGCCACGCTCACAAACGACGACACAAACGAGGAAACCGTTCTCGATGTGGTTCCATCGAGCGCAACACTGAACGTCGTTAAACTTATCCTGCCGAAGGAGATAACAGCAGCCGGAAACTACACGCTCCACATCCCGTCGGGCAAGCTCTACGACGGTATGGACCCGGATGAAACCGACCTGCCGGAATACAACTTCCACTATACCATCGACGGCACCGTAGAGCCACCGGTGGAGGAGCCGGAGGTGGTGACCGCCGACCCGGCAGACGGTTCAACCGTTGCCGAACTGAGCAAGATAATGATTACCTTCCAGACCGATGAGGACGTGTATGCAGGCAGCGGAACAATCGAGGTTGTCAACGATGCCACAGGCGAGGTTGTGACCAAGGCAAAGGCTTCAACCGGCAACGTAGCTGACGCACAGAGCGGCTATGCAATTCTCGACACCAAGATTACTGCCAACGGCAGCTACACCATAAAGTTCGCTTCCGGCGCATTTGTGAAGGGCACTCTGTCAAGAGCCGAAGAAACGAAGCCGTTTGAGCTCCACTATACAGTAGACGTCACTCTCGGCATCGGCAACGCCGCAACGGCAGAGACTGCCGGCGTGGTGTTACGCACCAACGTGGCAGGACAGCGCATCGCCGCTCCGCAGAAGGGCATCAACATCCTGAAGCTGGACAACGGCAAGACGGTCAAGGTAATGAAATAATGTTGACATAACACACACTCACAGTTCCTCAGGCACCCGTCACAGCGCGTGATACCTGCGGATTAACCAAACAGCCCCGCGAACCGGATATTATGGTGTTCGCGGGGCTGTCTTTTTTTTAACGCATTATATCGGAAGCATGGCATCAGACGTATATGTATAGCTTGTCTTTCCGGAGAGAATTATGGTTTGTATCAAAATATTCGCGTAATTCGTTATAAATCCCACATCGGTCATTAGGATATTTGGTGTTTTTTTTATGATATCTTGCAGTCTTTTCCATTCTATAATGTGTCTTTTGCCTGTTTTTAATTTGCAACAGTTCGCTATTACCCGTTGAAAACCAGACAAAGTCCACTCTTCTAAAAAACAAAATCCAAGTGAGACCTAATGACCTCTAAGTTTGCAGAAGAAAGCAATTAGGCTAAATAATCAAGGTAA
>OQVS01000930.1_pt1 | contig 20438 bp, 15 predicted proteins | sample 1691601 | NCBI WGS metagenome assembly OQVS01 (sample SAMN03418268, study PRJEB22391) | human gut metagenome | biome: human-gut; feature: organic feature; material: feces | host: Homo sapiens | place: Tanzania | collected 2013-01
GCGAAGGTGATGATAGACGACACCAATGAGAATTCCGCATTGAGGGACCTCGCGTCATTTACCGGAGGTGTCAGGTACAGAAACATGAGCGGCTCCAATGTCTATAATGAAATAGAGGCGATTTCGTCTCCAGACATTATGCAGACCGTGGTCAAGCGCCTCGGACTCGAGACCTCATACGTGGAGAAGCAGTTCCTCCGCTCAAGAGAAAAGTTCACGGATTCACCGATTGCACTCGTGCTTGCCGGAGACAACAACGCTTCAGCTTTCTCTTTCGAGATTGTCAGCGGAAAGGACAGCACGTTCACCATCAAGGATTTGGCAGTCGCAGGAGAAACCATCAAGCATACTGAAAAAATCTCCGGAAGACTCCGTGACACCGTATCTACACCTGTAGGCAAGATCGTCATTGTCCCTACGGAATTCATTGACAAGTGGAAAAAGCCTATGCGTGTCAGCTGGGTAAACTCCGCGAAGTTGGCCAAAGCATACTGCAAGGGCGTTACAGTGGCATTGTCCGGAAAGGAATCCACCGTTATCGTGCTTACGATGAAGGACCGTTTCCCGTCCAGGGCAGATGCTGTGCTCAGGACATTGATAGATGTCTATAACGAACATTGGGTAGAGAACAAGAACCGTTCAGCAAGAAATACCACAGCCTTCATAAATGACCGTCTGATCGTCATCGAAAAGGAATTGGGCGGCGTGGAGGAAAACCTCAAGGATTACAAGTCATCGCACAAAATCACCGACATAAGGTCTCTTTCTGCAGCATATCTTGAGGAATCCACTGAATACAAGGCCAAGTCCTTCGATGTGAACAACCAGCTTGCTATAGCCAAGTTCATCAAGGAATACCTGGAGAATCCTGCACATTCAGGTGCGCTTATCCCTGCAAATTCAGGATTGACCAGCACGACTGTGGAGGCGCAGATCAAGGAGTACAACAACCTGGTGCTCAACCGTGACCGCTTCGCTAATGAGAGCAGTGACAACAACCCTCTGGTGTCAGACCTCAATACTTCCATCGCTGCATTGAAAATAGCCATCAACCGCTCGGTTGAAAACCTGATTTCCACATTGCAGCTCCAGGCTGACCAGCTCGAGTCAGAGGAGAACCTGATAATGTCCCGCATTGCCAATACTTCAGGGCAGGAACTGCAGCTTCTTTCCATCGAGCGTCAGCAGAAGATCAAGGAGGAACTCTACATTTACCTCCTGAAGAAGAGAGAGGAGAATGAAATCGCCAGTCTTGTCAATGTCGGCAATACCCGTATGGTCATGGCCCCTAACGGCAATGACCTTCCGGATTCTCCGAGAAAGCAGATGATCCTGCTGGTCGCTCTCGTACTCGGATGCGGTATTCCTTTCGGCGTGTTCTTCCTGCTCAAGCAGCTGGATACCAGAGTCAAGTGCAAGGCAGACGTATCTTCACTCAAGATTCCGTTCCTTGCCGAGATACCTCAGATGGGTAAAGGTGCAGGCATCATCAACCGTCTCCGCAAGAAGATGTGCGACGACAGCAATACCAGGATAGTAGTAGAGCCATCGAACAGGAACAGCATCAATGAGGCGTTCCGCGTGCTCCGTACCAATATGGACTTCATGACGTCAAACCATAAGGGATGTCACAGGATGATGGTAACTTCATTCAATCCTAACGCCGGCAAGACGTTCGTGATAATGAATATGGCTGCGACTATGGCATTGAAAGGCTCTAAGGTGCTGCTTATGGACCTCGACCTCAGAAAGGCTACTTTGGGCAAGGCTCTGGAACATAACAAATCCGGAATTTCTGCTTACCTGAACGGCAAGGTTGACAGCATTGTCACTGAAATCCAGCATCTTAGAGACAATCTGGATCTGCTTTCAGTAGGCTCTCTCCCTCCTAATCCGGCAGAGCTTCTGGTATCAGACAGGTTCGCGAAGATGATGGAAGACCTTTCAGCAAGATACGACTACATTTTCATGGACTGCGCGCCTGTGGACATTGTAGCTGATACGACCATTATTGCGAAATATGCCGACTTTACAGTGTTCATCATCCGTGCCGGTCTGTTCGACAAGAGGTCTCTGCCTGCCGTAGATGCACTGTATGAAAGCGGAGTTTATAACCATACGGCCCTGATTCTCAACGGAGTCGAGATTCAGGCCAATGCTTATGGCAGATATGGCTACGGCAGATATGGCTATGGTTACGGCTACGGTTACGGCGACACCAAATAAAAGTCTCTGATATGTTCGGATTTTTCAATAGCCGCTGCTCCCTGAATGATTCAGGCTTGCTTAAAGGGTTTGTGGACAATCATTCCCACGTTCTTTTCGGCGTGGATGACGGTGTCAGGACATTGGAAGAGTCGCTCAAGATTCTGACCTTGATGGAGGAGGCCGGAGTGCGCAAGCTTTGGTGTACTCCTCACATTATGGAGGATGTTCCTAACAAGACTCAGGACCTTAAAGACAGATTCGAACAGCTGAAAGAGGCGTGGAACGGAAGTGTGGAGCTTGATCTCGCATCTGAAAACATGCTTGACAATCTTTTCGTCGAGCGTCTGGCGAAGAAGGATTTCCTGCTCCACGGAGAGAACAGACTGCTTGTGGAAACGTCCACCTGGGCGGCGCCGCTTGACTTCTGGAATATCATTGACAATATATTAGACGCAGGATATATTCCGGTCATCGCCCATCCTGAAAGGTATGGCTATATGAAGATGGAAGATTATTCGCGTCTTATGGAAAAAGGTGCGCTTCTCCAGATGAACTTGGCATCGATAATAGGTGTCTATGGTGAGACAGTGGCAAAAAGGGCGCAGAACATGCTTTCCAAGGGAATGTATTCAATGACAGGAACGGATTGCCACAGGTTCCGTGCGCTCGAAGGCCAGATAGCCTGCAAGATTCTTTCCAAGAGCACTGTTTCGATGCTTTCTAAAATAATGACCTTATAGATTGGGAATTGACATTACAAGAAAAGATGTGACGTGGAGTTATGTCGCCAAACTGTTCCAGATAGGTTCCGGACTGGTGACATTGCCTCTCATATTGCATCTTCTCACTTCCGAAGAGGTCGGTATGAACTACCTGATGCTGACGGTAAGTTCTATCGTGGGCCTGATGGATTTCGGTTTCTCGCCTCAGTTCGGAAGAAATTTCACCTACGTGAACAGCGGGGCAAGGACTCTTTGCCGGGAAGGTGTCAGCAATGACATCTCATCGGAAGTGGACTGGCATCTGATGTCCGTGCTCATCAGTACTGCCCGTTATGTCTATAGAAGGCTTTCAGTGCTTGCGCTGATGGTGATGCTGACATTCGGAACTGCCTATATCTGGTATCTTACAGAAGGCTTTACCAATGTCGCAAACTCCCTTCCTATCTGGATATTGTACTCGTTCTCCACGTACTTCAACATCTATTTCTCCTATTATTCCAGCCTTCTGACCGGAAGCGGGATGATACGCGAGTCCTCCCAGGCGGCAATCCTTTCCAAATCCGTCTATCTGGTACTCTGCACCCTTTTTCTGCTGTTGGGGTGGGGGCTTTTTGCCGTAGTTGCCGCGAATTTCATTGCCCCGTTCGCTTTCCGCTACTTCGCATATAAGAAGTATTTCACGCCGGAATTGAAGGCGAAACTTGATGCCGGTTCAGTCACCAGAAAGGAAATCCGCGAAACGTTCAGCGTGATCTGGTACAATGCCAAGAAGCTCGGTATCAATTTCGTAGGCGCCTATGCCGTGAACAAGATGGGCATGTTCATCATCGGCTTTTTCCTGCCGCTTGCCACAATCGGCTCGTATGGACTTCTTACCCAGCTCACTACGATTGTCACCGGCATTGCCAATACCCTCTTTGTCACATATCTGCCGAAGGTCTCAAACTTGCGGGTATCAGGGGACAGGGCCGCGTTGAAAAAGACTATTTCCTACACCATGGTCACCGGGCAGATTATCCTGCTTGCAGGTGCATTGGGCATCATCTTCGTCGCTCCGCCGCTGCTTTCGCTCATAAAGTCGAGCACCCAGCTGCCTTCGCTGACCATCTGTGTCCTGTATATCCTGATCATGTCGCTGGAACTGAACCATTCAGAATGTGCTTCAGTCATTTCCACCGACAACAGAGTCCCATATGTGGTCCCTAGCCTGGTATCAGGCGGAGTAATCGTGGCCATGACATTTGTAGTGCTGAGATTCACCACGCTCGGTCTGTTGGGCGTTGTCCTCGTGCAGGGAATCGTGCAGGCCGCGTACAACAACTGGAGATGGCCTCTGTGGGTTTTCCGCGAACTGAACATGTCAGTAGGGGAGTTCTACCGAACAGGAATCGTATCACTTTATCAATCAGTTTCTTCGTTATGGAAATCAATGCTGAAGCGTGCCTGAATCAGAAAAACAACCTGAACCGTCTGGCGGAATCGGGAGTGAAACTGATAAAAGGTGGAGTCAATGTCACGGCTCCACGTTTTTCCATAGTCGTTCCGACGTACAAGCGTCTGGAAACGCTGAAGGACACCGTGCTCTCTGCATTGACCCAGAAAACTGAAGTTCCGTTCGATGTGATAGTGGTCGAGGACAATCCTGAGCCTGATTCGCCGATATTCAGGTATCTTACGGCGTTGGATGACGACAGGCTTTCGTACTACAGAAATGAGAAGAATCTCGGTCTTGTGGACAATTTCAACAGGGCCGTTTCCCTCGCTGATGCGCCTTACGCCGTGCTTGTCCATGACGATGACTATCTGCTGCCGGACTATATAGAAAGCATTGACAAGGTTATAGCATTGAAGAACGAGGCTGACATCATCTGCCCCGCCCCTGTCAAATGGCTGGAATACAAGGGAGAACCGGCACCTGTCGTTCCAGAGGATAAGAAACAATACCCTTTGTGGAAACCGTTGTCAGACTGGGAACCGTTCTGCAGGCTGTTTGCGCCTACCGGTGTCACATTCCGTAAAGAGGCTTTCATGCGCTCCGGAGGCTTTGATTCGATGTCTGGACCGTCCACTGACCTTTATTATATAGTAAGGGTAGGGAAGTCCCTTAACTATTACCGCTATGAAAAGCCGCTTTTCGTCTATCGCTGGTCGGAGAATGAGTCAATGAAATTCTCCACGAGGGCTGATTTCATCAATGCCGGTTATCCTCTGCGGAAATATATCCTGTCCGAGAACAAAGTGTGCCAGGCCATAGCCGGGCCGCTGCTCAAACGGTATTGTGACAAGACATTGACCGCAATCCGCCGCGATTTCCCGAACGAAAAATACGACGGAACCGGTCTTCCTCTTCCGAAAAACCGGTTCGACGCATGGTATTGCAGGAAATTTACTGATGCAGTAGCCGGACTGCTGCTGCTCAGACGTCATTTCTTCGTCAAGATCTGACCTTGTGGTACTCTTCCAGGGCGGCCCGCAGCACTATAAGCGCCCTCTTCAAGTCTTTCTTGTTCAGCACATAAGCCATCCGGACCTCATTCCGTCCGAGACCAGGTGTGGCATAGAAGCCGGCAGCTGGAGCCATCATCACGGTCTCCCCGACATATTCCGGCTCTTTCACCTCAGGTCCCGGCAACGGGCTGTCGAAATGGATGCCCGTATCCTCTTCCGGGGTTTCTTCCGCATTTTCTCTCCAACAGAAGTCCGTCAGACACCATTGGCAGAAATCTTCAGCATCTTCCACAGGGAGTTTTGCCACAGTATAGAAAGCGCCCTGAGGAACAGGAGAATATACGCCCGGAATCTCATTGAGCCCCTTGATGAAGAAATCCCTTCTGGAGCGGTACTCATCGAAGCACTCCTTGGAATAGAGTTCCGTGCCTTCAATCGATGCCTCTGCCACTATCTGACCGAGAAGCGGTGGGCTGAGTCTCGCCTGACAGAATTTGAGGACGGCTGTTCTCACTTCTTCGTTCCGCGTCACCACCATACCGATTCGGATACCGCATTCTGAATAGCGTTTGGACACCGAATCCACGACTATCACATTGTCCTCGATTCCGAACAATGTCAATGCTGATATGTACGGCTCGTCGGTATATACGAACTCCCTGTAAACCTCGTCAGCAATCAGGAACAAGTCGTGTTCCCGCACCAGTTCCCTCAGCTGGAACAGCTCTTCCGGAGAGTAGAGGTAGCCGGTAGGATTGTTCGGATTGCAGATGAGAATGGCCTTGGTCTTGTCCGTGATGGCGTTCTTGAAATCTTCAGCTGACGGCAGCGCGAACCCGTTTTCTATCCTGGACGTGACTGCTTTTACCGTGAGTCCGGCAGCCTTGGCGAAACTCAGATAGTTCGCATAGCCCGGTTCAGTGATAATCACCTCGTCGCCCGGGTCGAATACCGAGAGGAACGTCGCAAGCAACGCCTCAGAGCCGCCTGCGGTGACAATGATTTCGTCAGAGGACAGGTCAATGCCGAATTTCCGGTAGTAGTTCCGGAATTCTTCGCGCAGGGATGATGTGCCCTGACTCGGGCTGTACTCCAGCGTTTTCCTGTCAATGTTCTTGAGTGCGGTCAATGCCTTTTCCGGTGTCGGAAGATCCGGCTGGCCGATATTCAGATGATAGACTTTAAGTCCACGTTTCTTGGCATCTTCCGCGAACGGAGCCAGTTTGCGTATTGGTGAAGCAGGCAGTGCTGCTCCTCGTTTAGATATCTTAGGCATCTTTTTGTGGTTAATGTGTGGCTAATTTAACGTTTTACCACATCATTTCCAATAGTGTCTCAGATTTCTTTCAGCGCAGCTGTCAGCCTGTCATTGTCCTCGCTTCCGCGTACTGCAATGCGCACATACTGAAGCCCCTCCATGCTCTTTTTCAGACTGCAGTCCTTGATGAGGAATCCTTTTTCCAGGAGCAGGCTTGACAGAGAAGAAGATGTAAACGGCTTCTTCACTTCGCACATGATGAACGGCGCCTCTGACGGAACAGGCCGCAGATACGGAACAGTGCACAGCTCATTGAAGAATCTCTGCCTTTCCTCCTTGACCTTGCTGCAAGACACATTGTAGGCCTTTTCATATTTTCCGTGGATCTGCAGGTAGAATTCGGCGATGGAGCTTATGTTCCAGATGCTCGCGTCCGCCTTCACCCTGGCTATCAGTTCCTTGTCGGACGATGCCAGAATCCCGATCCGCAGACCCGGCACCCCGCATGAAGAAGAGATGTCCTTCATCACATAAAGCCCGGAGTATGAGTCCAGCATATCATTGTTCATCAGGCAGTTGCCTGAATCGGCGAAGTCCGCGAAACTTTCATCTACGAGAAGTTTCACCTTCATTGACCTGCACCATTCTATAAGCTTGTGGAGGTCGTCGCAGGACAGGCGCCTGCCGGTAGGGTTGTCCGGCGATATGAGCATCAGCATTGACAGAGACTTGTCGGCGAAGAATCCGATGAGATCGTCAGCCGAATAGGTAAAATCTTCATTGTCAATGTGATAAGAGACTATCTGACCGGAGTCGAGACGGGCAGGATATTCATCGAATGTGGGATAAACCATGCCGACTTGTCCGCCGCAGTGCTCTTTCATCATTATCCTGATCAGCTCTCCGGTCCCGTTTCCGACCACTGTGTATTCCGGTCTGGTTCCTGTGAGTTTGCCGGCGAGAAGCGCATTGACAGCCATTCCCGACGGGCTGCTAACAAGAAGCGTGTCGAAATTCGCCTTCAACTCCTCTTTCATCTGCCTTGTCGGGAAGTACGGATTGGAGAAGTGGCTGAAGTCCAGCAGGTCAGGGAATCTCCAGTATCCGCCGTGTCTTCCGAGATAGCCGGCATATTTCCTGTCATCGCGGACGAAGAGCGTGGACGCTATGTCGAGGTCCTGCACGTCATCTATTTCGTACCATTTCAATTCATTGACAGGCAGGGCTTTAAGTGGGGAGTTGTGCAGCAGCGTCAGAACCCTCAGCACCTGCTCATAGTATTCATTGTTGCCCATCACCTTGCAGTACGCGTCCAGGAACGGCACATACTTGTCCCTGCAGAACTCCTTGCTGAATTTGTAGATGTTCACCGTTTTCCAGTACGCGTCGATGTCCTCGTAGCGGAACGCCTGCTTCGGGATGAAATTCACGATGTTCCTGTCCTCGTCGATGCTGACCATGGTCCCGTCCATCCAGCTCTCGTATTTTGCGACCAGTGCGAGGTCATTGTCAGGATGGTTTATGAGCAGGTCAATGATCTTCTTGTCGAATATCAAGTCGGATTCCAGCAGAATCGTGTCTTCGGTACAGAGGGCCTCTTTTGCAAGCGCCAATGAATAGATGTTGTTCGTCTTGTCGTAGATGGGATTGTCGATATACTCGATTTTCACGAGGCCGTCATACCTTTTTCCTATATACTCTCTCAGCTTGTCCCCTTTATAACCGGTGACAATGATGAGCCTCGTCAGTCCGTAGCCTGAAAGTATGCTGATATAGCGGTCAATGAGTCTTTCCCCGTTCACCTCCACCATGCATTTCGTATTGTCTTTGGTCAATTCGCCAAGGCGTTTTCCCATCCCGGCAGCCAGAATTATCGCTTGCATTGCGTAAAAATATATGAGTTACTCATTGCAAAAATAACCAAAATTGCCGAATACAAGAAAAATAGTCTTAACTTTGAAGGTTACGTAATGAACATTGGATAGATGGACGACAAGTATAGGGCGGCATTGCTCCGCACGATGAAAGACTTTATTGAATTCTGTGACAGGACAGGTCTGGAATGGTATCTGGCATTCGGTTCGGCGATAGGAGCCGAGCGGCATAAGGGTATGATTCCCTGGGATGACGATATGGATGTCTATATGCCGAGAAAGGATTATGAGAGATTTCTGTCAATGACGGGAAAGGTCAATGAACTCGTACCCGGGCTGGAAGGCCAGTATGACATATTCAGCACGAGGACAGGGACGGAAGGCTATCCGGTGGCCATCGCCAAGTTTACGGACATGAATTCATCCATCTGGGAGCAGGAACGTTATCCGTTTGTGTTCGGCATGTTCATAGATGTCTTTCCCCTGGACAATGTCGGGGACGATCCGGAGACTAACCGTAACCTGAAAGCCATGTACAATTCCGCCTTCAAGAACTACAGGCGGTCTCTGAGACACTACAGATTTACGGATTTCCTATACGCACTGTTCCAGTTCAGATTCGGAAAGCTGGCCGGAATGTTCAAGGATATCCTGTGGATGAAGCCTCGTAAGGAACTGTATCTGAATGAGTTCAATGAAATGGACAAGGCCATGGCCGCGTCCTCAGGCGATACGCTCATCGTTCTTCCCGCATATTCGTCCGTGGAAAAGGTGACATATCCGAAAGAATGGTTTGCCGGATACAGGACAGCGAGATTCGAAGACTTCGAGGTTCGTGTTCCTGCAGATGACGATGCCGTGCTCAGAAGAAATTATGGAGACTATATGCAGCTTCCGCCGAAATACGAGCGCATCTCAACGCACGGAAAGTTCTTCGTGGACCTTTCGGAAAGGATGACAGTCAGGAAGATACGTGCTGAATTGCGCAGCGGAAGGCATGACAAATATGCCGGAAGATGAAAGTCCTTTGGTTTACAAATACCCCTCCGGCGACAGTAAACGGAGGCGGAAAATATAACGGAGGCGGCTGGGTGGACGCTCTAAGCCGCTCCATGCCTTCGTCTGTAAATCTTGCGATATCGTACATCACCACTGAAAAGAAGCCTGAAAGCGTGTCTGACGGCATTTCCTGGTATCCCGTCTATAACAAATATGATACGGGCAGGGGAGACCGACTGCTGAAAATGCTTGGCCTTACAATGATGGAAAGGTATTGGGTGCTTTCATCCATGCTCCGTGTCATAGATGAATTCAAACCTGACGTGATAGAGGTGTTCGGTTCTGAACGCATATATGGACTCATTTCCCTGCATACCTGTATCCCTGTTGTGCTTCATATTCAAGGTATTCTGGGAGAGTGCTGGAAGCGTTTCCTGCCACCCGGAATGTCCATGCTGAAGTTCTTCTCTTCCGGTCATACGCTCTCAGGCATGTTCGCGAAAATGTATTATGTCCGCTCTTTCAAGGCACGTTGCGCCCAGGAACGTAAGATATTGTCCAATACAAGATATTTCATAGGCAGGACCGACTGGGACAAGCACTGCATAGGGGAACTGCCGCAGTGCCCGGTATATTTTCACCTCGAGGAAATGCTGCGCGAGCCGTTTTATGACAATGCCGGGAAATGGAAAGGGCTTGACAATGAAAACATTACATTGATGACCACCATTTCGGAAGCGCCGTTCAAGGGTATGGACGTGGTGCTGAGGACCGCCGCAGTGCTGAAAAACGAATATGGTCTGAAATTCCGCTGGCTTGTCTATGGCAATGTGGATGTCCCTTTCTATGAGGAGTTTACAGGAGTGGATGCTGAATCCGTAGGAGTGGTTCCGTGCGGGGTTGCGGATGCCAGGACGCTTTCATCTGCATTGACAGGAACATCGGTCTATGTGCATACCTCCTACATTGAAAACAGTCCAAACAGCCTGTGTGAAGCGCAGATTGTGGGTGTCCCTTCCGTGGCGGCGGAGGTCGGCGGCATCCCGAGCATCGTCTCAGAAGGCGAGACCGGTCTTATGGTCCCGTCAGGAGATGCGGCCCGGTATGCTGAAGCGATATGCAAACTGCTGTCGGACAAGACATTTGCAGAGAGTATCAGCGCAAATTCGGTGAAGGCGGCACTTGTCCGTCACGACAGGCGGAAGATAGTTTCAGGCCTCGTTTCCATATACGGACAGCTGGCGGGAAAATAGGTTTGTTTTAATATTTTGGCCGTTTTTTGTTTGCATTTGGTGGCATTATATTGATTTCTTGACATAAAGTGTTAAATTAGTCGAAATAAAACTAACATTTATAATATTTACAATAGATGAAAAAGTTCGTATTTTCAGCATTGTCAGCGGCGCTTATGCTGATAGGCTCAAACGCATTCGCACAGTTCAGTGTCAATGCAGGTTTTACCAATTCCGCTTTGAAGGAAAAGGCTACAGTAGCCAAGCAAGACGTTAAGGAGACAACAAAGGCAAACGGTTTCTATTTCGGTGGAGACTACAACATCAAGCTCGGCAAGGGCTTCGGCATTGCTCCGGGTGTCGAGTGGATTTACGTTATGGACAACAATGTGAAGAGTTTCGACGCTCTGGTGACCACCGTAAAAGGTGAGGCGAAGTTCAAGGAGCACTATATCAATGTTCCTGTTGACGTGAACTGGGGTATCGATTTGAAGATTCTCAGGGTTTACGTGTTTGCCGGTCCTACTTTCTCGTTCAATGTGTCTTCAAAGACCAAGGCTACCGGTGAGGCACTTGGCAAAGAAGTCACAAGTGAGTATGACACCAAGGACGTGTTGGGAGAATACAAGAACTTCGACCTTATGCTCGGAGGCGGTGTCGGCGTGGACCTCTTCAACAAGCTCAGAGTCAAATTCGGTTACGACTGGGGTCTGATGAACCGCGGTAACAGCGATCTTGAACTCCACAGGCAGCAGCTCAGACTTGGCGTGGGCTTCATTTTCTAATTTCAGGCCGGTTTTGAAATATTGCGGTTCTGCTACGGCGGACCGCGAATTTATGACAGGGACTTGAGGTGCAATACCTTGAGTCCTTTGTTTTGTCGTAATTATTTCCTATTTTTGTACGATTTGTGTAAAAACGTATAAAATGGCATTAGTTGACATTATCAAGAAAGTATTCGGATCCAAGTCCGAACGCGATATGAAGCAGGTGAAGCCTATCCTCGAGAAGGTTTTGGCTGCGTATAAAGACATTGACAAACTTTCAAATGACGAGCTCAGAGCGAGAACTGAGGAACTGAAGAAGAAGATCAGGGAGCGCGAGGATCCGTTTGAAAAGCGTATTGCCGAAATCAAGGAGCATCTGGAAAGCGATATTCCGGTAAGCGAGAAGGAGAAACTTGCTACCGAGTCCGACAAGCTCGTGAAGGAGGAAGATGAGGAGATCGAGAAAGTGCTGAACGAGATTCTTCCGGAGGCATTCGCGATTATGAAGTCCACAGCCCGCAGGTTCGCGCAGAATCCTGTTGTGGAGGTTACTGCAAATGATTTCGACCGAGATCTCAGCACGTCCAGGGATTTCGTGAAGATCGAGGGTGACAAGGCATTGTGGCAGAATCATTGGATTGCCGGCGGAAACGAGGTCACCTGGGATATGGTGCACTACGATGTGCAGATCATCGGCGGTATCGTCCTGCATCAGGGCAAGATTGCCGAGATGGCTACCGGTGAGGGCAAGACTCTCGTTGCGACACTTCCTGTATTCCTGAATGCACTTGCAGGCAAGGGAGTACATATGGTCACTGTCAATGACTATCTTTCCAAGCGAGACTCTGAGTGGATGGGACCGCTCTATATGTTCCACGGACTGTCTGTGGATTGCATTGACAAGCACGAACCGAACAGCGACGCGCGCAGGAAGGCTTACGAATGCGACGTGACTTTCGGTACGAACAATGAGTTCGGTTTCGACTATCTGCGTGACAATATGTCGATGGCGATGAAGGACCTCGTGCAGCGCAAGCATCATTTTGCGATTGTCGATGAGGTCGATTCAGTATTGATTGACGATGCGAGAACTCCGCTCATTATTTCAGGCCCTATGGCCAAGTCCCAGGACGATGAGCAGTACAAGATATTCAGACCTTATGTCGAGAAGTTGTACAGCAGCCAGCGCGCTCTCGTCACCAAGACGTTGAACGATGCGAAGAAGGCTATCGCTGACGGCAAGGAGGACGAGGGAGCAAAACTCCTGTTCCGCTGCCACAAGGGACTTCCTAAGTATCAGCCACTCATCAAGTTCCTCAGTGAACCGGGAATGAAGCAGCTGATGCAGAAGGCTGAGAATTTCTATATTCAGGACAATGAAAGGCAGATGCCTGAGGTTACTGACCCGCTCTTCTTCGTAATCAACGAGCAGCAGCACACTGTCGATATGACTGACAAGGGTCATGATATGCTCGCTGCAGAGGTTTCCGAGCCTAATTTCTTCGTGTTGCCGGATGTCGGTTCAATGGTGGCCGATATTGAGAAGAGTGATGCCGCTCCTGCGGAAAAGCAGGCCAAGAAGGACTCACTCATGGAAGATTACGCGCTGAAGAGCGAGCGTGTCCATACTGTCATCCAGCTTCTGAAGGCTTATGCGATGTTCGAAAAGAATGTCGATTACATTATCTCGGATGACGGCAAAGTGAAGATTGTCGATGAGCAGACGGGCCGTATCATGGAGGGCAGAAGATGGAGCGACGGTCTCCACCAGGCAGTCGAGGCCAAGGAGAATGTGGAGGTTGAGGCCGCTACCCAGACATTTGCGACAATTACCCTCCAGAACTATTTCAGAATGTACCATAAGCTTGCCGGTATGACCGGTACGGCTGAGACGGAGGCAGGTGAGTTCTGGTCCATCTATAAACTGGATGTTGTAGTTATTCCTACGAACAGACCGGTTATAAGGGTGGATGAAGAGGATAAGATATATAAGACCAAAAAGGCAAAATATGCTGCGGTGATCAATAAAATCGAGGAACTTAGGAACGCCGGCCGTCCAGTCCTTGTAGGTACTACGGATGTGGATACGTCAGAGCTCCTGAGCCGTATGCTCAAGATGCGCGGAATTCCTCACAATGTGTTGAATGCCAAGCAGTTTGCCCGTGAGGCGGAAATCGTTGCACAGGCTGGTCAGTCAAGTACCGTAACGGTTGCGACCAACATGGCCGGTCGAGGAACAGATATCAAGCTTTCGCCTGAGGTTAAGGCAGCAGGCGGTCTCGCCATCATCGGTACTGAGCGTCATGACAGCCGTCGTGTGGACCGTCAGTTGAGGGGTCGTGCCGGACGTCAGGGTGACCCGGGTTCATCTATCTTCTATGTATCCTTCGAGGACAAGCTTATGCGTCTTTTCGGCTCCGACAAGATTGCCGCTACTGTGGACAAGCTCGGAATGACCGATGAGGATGCTCTCGAGAGCAGAATGTTGTCCAACAGTATCGAGAAGGCTCAGCGTAAGGTCGAGGAAAACAACTTCGGTATCCGTAAGAGGCTCCTCGAGTATGATGACGTCATGAATTATCAGCGTGAGGCCATCTATTCGAGAAGGCGTAATGCGCTTTCCGGTGAGAGAATCGAAATCGACGTCCTCAATATGATGATTGATTCCGCTGAGGTTCTTGTGGAGAATTGCGCGGGAATGAGTTATGAGGATTTCTCCAAGCATCTGATGGCCAAATTCTCCATTGACCCTGGCTTCGATGAGGCTTTCTGGTCTGATGCGAAGAAAGACGACATCAAGAAGTCATTGACCGACCACATGAGAGATGTGTATGCGAGAAGAATGGACGCCATCGTCGAGAAGGTATATCCTTTCGTGAAGGAAATTTACGAGAAACAGGGAGACAAGTGGCAGAATGTGGCAGTTCCTATCACGGACGGCCGCAAGGTGCTTCAGCTGGTCATTGACCTGAAGAAGGCATACGAGACTACAGGCAGGGAATTGTCGAAGAATCTGAGCAAGACCATCATCCTTTATCAGATCGATGATCATTGGAAACAGCAGCTCAGGGATCTGGATGACCTGCGCCAGTCCGTGCAGAATGCTGCCTATGAGCAGAAGGATCCTCTTGTAATCTATAAGATAGAGAGTTACAATTTGTTCGCTGCAATGCTTGAGGCATTGGATCAGGATGTGCTTTCGTTCCTGTTCAGGGCTTCCATCTTCTTGAGGGAGCCGAGTCAGGCCCAGCAGGCTCCGGAGTCTTCTACCAAGAAGGAAATGTCCAGGATGCAGACTCAGCATGGGGATTTGACCACCAATGGCGGTCAGCCTAAGACCAAGATGCCAGTACACGTGGAGAAGAAGATCGGCAGAAACGATCCTTGTCCTTGCGGCTCCGGTCTGAAGTACAAGAATTGTCACGGTAAAGGTTTGGTATAGTAATCGTTAGGTTTCATATGGTAAAACAGCAAGCTCCGGTAGTCAATGTGAACGAGGTCAGCAGAATCTCGGCCGGAACAGTTATAAAGGGTGAGATCAATTCACCGAATGACCTCAGGATTGACGGACGGTTTGAAGGCCGCATTGTTTCAGCAGGCCGCGTCGTGGTAGGCGAAAAGGCTGAAATTGAGGGCGATATCGTTTGCGAGAATCTCGATTTCTGGGGTAAGCTCACCGGCAATATTTTCGTGAGGGATACATTGACATTGAAGGATTCATGCGAGGTCAAGGGCGAATTGCATATCCAGCGTCTCGTGGTCGAGCTCGGCGCGAAGTTCGATGGCGTCTGCAAGATGCTGACCAAAGAGGAAGCTGCCTCGCAGGAGAAAGTCGCAGAAACTGAATAGTCATTGACAATGAAAAGCGTTTTCCGCATATTGCTTGTTCTGGTGACACTGGCTTTTACGGCCTGTGACGTCAGTCCGTTGTCATGCTGCGGGGAAGGCTTGTTTTCTGAGAAAATATCAGTTTGTCAGATAGTTACGTCGGATTGTGAAACTGTTTCGGTTCTGAAATCGACGGATGAGGACAGGCATTTTTATGAGGATCTGACCACGATGTGCCTTTCGCAGGCGGAAAATGTGGTCTCTTCTCCGAGAGTGCCGTCTATAGTCTGCCGTGAAAGACCGGGTGGAGCCCGTACATTGGCAGAGAGGCTGTCAAGAGTGATATGTGTGCGTGGCGGTAAATTTATGCCGCTGAGTGCGCTCTCCACCTATTTCCGTTCGGCGGGTTTGTTTCCGACAGGTAAGTATTCTTTTTCACATTTCTTTATAGGTTTGAGGAAATACCGTTCTTAGATGCCGTTCCCGGGCTCTTGTCCATCGGCAGTTGCCGAGCGGAGCATATTGTGAATGGTTTTTGAATTTGTTGATTTCTAATAATTTATAAAAAATGAATAAAGAATTTGTACGCGTGCGTTCGACACGTGATATCCTCATATCTTCAGTTATGACTGTTTTGGGCATTGTTCTGATTGCAATCCCTTCTTCTGTATCCGTAAACATTTTCGGTACTGTCCTGGCCGTTCCGGGCATTCTGATGCTTCTGTTCCTCAAGACCGGCTACAAGGATGTGAATACCGGACTTGTATATAAACGTAAAATCAAGTACTATTCGGCAACTGCCAAGAATGACATACTTTCCTCATTGAACGGAAAAGTGTCTTCTTTTGACTGGACAGAGACTCCGGGCGGCAGCGCGGTTATGGTAGATGTCTATGTGGGCTGCAAATCAGATAAAGTCTATGTGCGTGTATCTGAGTTCGTTCCTTACAACTACGAACCATGCAGTGACTGGTTTGAATTCAGCAAAGATGCTGCATCAGCATTGACACGCTAATCGGTTTCTTATGATATATGACGGCGGGGGAGAGTTTCCTCCGCCTTTTTTATTATCTTTGCGCCCCGGTTGGTTTTTGGTGGTTATTCTTCGAAGCTGTATGGAAGCTTCTTATCAGTATATCAGATACAATGCATAAAATCAGAGAAATACTTAAAATCGGAATTCCGATAATGTTGGGGCAGGCCTGTGTCATAATTTTGGCATTTGCGGACAATATAATGATAGGCTGGCACGGTGTGGAAGAACTTGCGGCATCGTCTTTCGTGAACAATGTCATGAATCTCTTCATTCTTGCCGAGCTTGGTTTCGCTTCCGGCATGACCCCGATTATCGGCTCGTTCCACGGAACCGGAAATATCAAGGGTGTAGGAACAAGCGTAAAGAACGGATTGGCCTTGAACGGAATTGTAGGTCTGGTGGGTGTTGTCGCATTGACAGTGATTTACTTTTTTCTCGACTGCTTCGGGCAGGAACCGGAATTGCTCCCGCTGATACGTCCGTATTATATCGTCGTGGGCATTTCTACCGTTTTTGCTCTCGGGTTCAATGTACTTAAACAGTTTACTGACGGTATCTGCAGGCCTGTCGTGTCCATGCTTTTCCTGATGTTCGGAAACGTGATGAACATCTTCGGCAACTGGATTCTGATTTACGGCAAGATGGGCCTTCCTGAAATGGGCTTGCTCGGCGCCGGTATAAGTACGCTCCTGTCCCGTGCTCTCATCTTGGTTCTCTTTGCGCTATATATCTGGAAGTCAAAGGATTTCAAGGAATATGTGTCGGCGTTCCGTGCGTCGCTCCTGTCCAGGGTGAAGATGAAGCATCTTTTCGGCATCGGCTATCCGGTGGCTGTTCAGATGGCATTGGAGTCCTCGACTTTCTCGTTCGCGGCGATTATGGCCGGCTGGCTCGGGGTTATGGAACTCGCTGCCCATCAGGTGGTCATCACCATATCTCAGCTCTTTTTCCTGATGCTCCAGGGACTGTCGTTTGCCATCTCCATACTAGTTTCCGGTGCGTTCGGCAAGCGGGATTTTGACGGTATCAAGGAGTATGTGCGGAAAGGTTATATGATGATCATTTCCATTTCAGTGGTGCTTTCGGTGCTGCTCTATGTGTTCCGATTCCCTGCGGCCGGCGTGTTTACGGATTCGCCTGAGGTGTCGGGGCTCGCCGTTTCTCTTTTCTTCATATTGTTCGCCTATCAGTTCGGCGACGGTCTCCAGCTCTGTTTTGCCAATGTCCTGCGCGGCCTGCAGGATGTGAAGCCGATTATGTATGCTGCTTTCGTAAGTTATTACCTGATCGCTATTCCTGCGGCGTACTTTCTGGCGTTCAAGGCCGGTCTGGGACTTCAGGGTATATGGCTCGGTTCCCCTATCGGCCTGACCTTGGCAGGGGTGTTCTTCTACTCCAAATACCGGAGCGATATGCGTAAACTACAGCTTGGAAACGCGAAAAATTAAGGATTGTAAGCGATTTTGCGAATTTCGTTACACTTTTTAAGTGCAATCCTGGGTATAAACATTTTAATAAAAATTCACCCTATCTACAAACGTTTTAATACATTGTTTTTTAATATGCAAATATTTTTTCAAAATTTTAGTTACGTTTTAAATTATTGAAAGTCAATGCTATATATTTTGGCGTGTAAAATATTCTAAAAAATTGTTATAAATTATTTGCGGTGAAACAATAAAGTCGTAACTTTGCAATCGAGTTGATGATGAGGTTCTCTCACAGACAACTCGTTGGTTATTAGTTTTAGTGTTATTAATTATGTGGTTAGTGTGAGTTTTTGCGCGTGAGGCGTCATTACTCAACGATTTAAAAAGGTCCTTATCGAAAGTAAGGCCTTTTTTTATTTTTATATGTACGGCTCTTCCTATTCCTCCATAAGGTGTTCTTTCTTTTCGTTGCGCCATCCGGCTTCGTTGCGGTAGTGGGTGAAATAGATGACCAGGTCGGAGTCGTTGCGGTAGTTCACGAAATTAATTTTCTTCTTGGCTTCGGTGCGGTATTCCACGAAGTACCACATGCCTCTGTTGCCGTCGGCCTCGTTCCTGTAGTCGCATTTATAGACGACAAGGTCAGCTTCGTTCCTGTAATTGGTGACATATACTTTCACGTCGGCTTCAGTGCGGTATTCGCATGTGAATACGGTCTGACCATTGGCACTGAACAGTGCGCTCATGCATAGAATGGCAGTGATGATCAACTTTTTCATGGCTCTTGACTTTTATGTTCGGTTATTTCAATACTTGATGCTTGTCCAATTTGATATTTGTCCAACAATTGTTTTCTGTCTTATGACTGGCAATTGCTTTCTGGGACTTGCCTGGCAATTGCTTTCTGGCCCGTCAGTACAAACTTTTTCGGATGATATTTGAAAGTGTTCGTCTGTCTCCGGTTTTGTCAATGGTCCGGCGGTCAGACGCGACTGTTGTGGCCGAACTGCGGCATGGGCCCGCTTGAGAACCTCAAACCTGCTGACGTTCAGAATGCCGTAAAGACAATTCCTGCTTCATCTCAAGACCGTGATCATGCGCCCTGACGTTACGGCAGAAACTGAGTGATCGTCTGACAAACATAGAGTTCCCGTCGCGGAACTTGAATAAACAATTAAGGCCGGCCATCAAAATCGACGGTCGGCCTTTTTTACATTGGCATTGACAGAAATCATTATTCTGTTACAACCTGAACCTTAGGATTGTTTGCAAACAACTTCTTGACGAGTTCGAACTCTTTACCCGGATCGGTGATTACCTTCTCGAGAGCGGTGTTTCCGTCAACGATGAGATACTCGCTGTATTCGTCATAGAAGTCGTTCTTGATATTCAGAGTCTTCATCTTGCTCATGTTCTCAAGTTCGAGTGAAACGATGTTCTCATTTGTGCTCAGATTGACTTCTGTAAGCGGGTTGTTGGACGCCCTGAACTCTCTCAGCGGAACATTTGCTGACAGGTCAATGCTTGTAAGCTGATTGTCGTACACGAACAGCCACATGAGTAACGGCAGATTCGATACGTCAATGCTGGTGATCTGGTTGTCATAAACGTTCAGTCGCATGAGCATGGCGAGATTTGTCATCTTTATGGATGTGAGCTTGTTGCTGTTCAGGTGAAGCTCTCTCAATGAAGGGCAGTCTGAAATCTCAAAACTCTTGAGGTTGCATTCCACAGCATCGATTCTGGTGATGCTAGGCAGGTTCGAGGCCTTGAGCTCGGTAAGGTTTAAGCATTTGTTGAGGAGGGCCTGGTCCAGTGACTGGAGCGGAGTGAGGTCAACCTTGCTGACATTTGTCCTCTGGAGGTAGAGGCTTTCGAGTTTCGGAGTCTTTGTCAGGTCAATCTCAGAGATCTCCGTGCCGTAGAGTCTGAGGTCGGTGAGCTCGCCGAGCTTGTCGAGATTGATGGAAGAGATCGGATTCTCGCCGAGGATGAGGACTTTCAATGTCGAAATGCCTTCGATAGGCTTGATGTCGCTTACTTTGTTGTATTTCAGGCTCAATGTTTCCAATGATGTGAAGTATTCCAGTCCTGTGATGTCCGTTACACAGTCAACTGTGCTCTCCGGTTTTACGTCGAATCCGAGTTGGAGTTCCTTCACCGCAGCGGCTTCTTCGAATGTGATCTTGCCGTCACCGTCCGCGTCAATCTTAGGTTCTGTCATCTCCAGGAGTCTTCTTGCGAGCACCTTGTCAGCGAACTGGATAGTGTTGTCCAATGTCGTCACGGTAATTGTAGCATATTCTGAGTCTGTGAATGACCCTGTTCCGAGAGCCTTGACTGAAACTGTATATGTGCTTGCTGTGCTGAGTCCTGTAACCTCCACGTTTTCAGGCTTTTCTTTGTTGCCATCCGTTACTGTCGACTGGTCTGCGGCTTTCACCTCATAGGTGTATCCTGTAGCGTCAGGAATCGCTGTCCATGTGAATGAGAAACTTGTTGTTGACAAATTGGTGACTTTGATTTCCGGAGTCTGGAGTGTCTCGGATTTAGAACATCCGGAGATAATGATGGCTGCAAATGCGGCCAAAGCCAAGAAAAGTTTTGTTTTCATTTACTTATGATTTGTGATGTTA
>OQVS01000931.1_pt1 | contig 20432 bp, 15 predicted proteins | sample 1691601 | NCBI WGS metagenome assembly OQVS01 (sample SAMN03418268, study PRJEB22391) | human gut metagenome | biome: human-gut; feature: organic feature; material: feces | host: Homo sapiens | place: Tanzania | collected 2013-01
GCGAAAACAAAAAATCACGATTTGGAGGTATGAGCATGAACTTGTGGTTGGTGTTTGGCCTACAGTGATAGCTTGTGTGATGCTCTTTTTCTTGAAATGCTATGTCTATAAACAGGACTTGTTCATGACAATTTGGCCTATTGGTATAAGCAATTATGCGGTGTTCCTTATAAACGTGATTGTTGGTGGATTTGCCTTGTTCAATTTGTTCAGACTATTACCACCTTGTCGGTTCTTGGAGTGGACTGGTCGTCATTCAATCGTTTATTATTTTCTGTGTGGTGGCGTGCCAATGTTTGTTGGCGCCGCATTCTCGTTCCTGCATCTGTCTTATGACGGGAATTACTTTTATGTGGTACTTGCTTATCTGTGCGTTTATTTGCTAACGACAATGTTAGTATATTTGATTTATCGCTATATGCCTTTCGTAACGGGATATGGGCGTCGTTTGTAATTGGGGTGCCAAATGAATTGGTGTATATTAAGCGTGCAAACACTCTTGTGATTTTGTCTGCACTCTGCACTTTTTAGACGAACTGCGTTGATAATCAAGCAAATATGCAGTGTATACACGCCTGATTTTTATCTACACTTCATGTGCACATTGCCTGCACTGCCTTACTTGCATATACAAGCGTTGCACTTGTCGTGCCAGTTCTGCATGAACATCGCAAAAACATCGTAACCCTGCTGTTTGAGCAACAGAGCGGCCACACTGGAGTCCACACCTCCGGATAATCCTACACAAACTTTCATAAATTTCTCCTCTTTTCGGGCTAAAGAACCATGTCAATAGCGCCTTGACAGCCGCAAAGATACCTAAATCAGAGAAAAATTACTATATTTGAAACGTTTGGCAGTCATTGATTCGGAACATTGTCCGATACTAGCCGCAAATTACAACACATTATGACAAAAAAGAAAATAGAAATAGACTATCAGGAATTCGGTTCCGTACAGGAACTTGAACCACAGGACAGAGAGCTTTGCGAAGCCGCCGAAAAGGCATTGGCAGGCTCATATGCGCCATATTCCAACTTCAATGTCGGGGCTGCCGTAAGACTGTCCGACGGAAGCATTGTCACCGGGGCGAATCAGGAGAACTCGGCTTATCCGTCAGGACTTTGCGCGGAAAGGACGGCTATGTTTGCAGCTCACGCGAACCATCCGGACCTCCAGATGAGGAGCATTGCCATAACAGGAGCACAGAACGGCCTGCTGAACAGCGGCATCACTGCTCCATGCGGAGCCTGCCGCCAGGTCATGGCCGAGTACCAGAAAATCAGCGGCGGAAAGATGAGCGTCCTCTTCTACGGAAAAGACAAAATCCTGAAATTCAGTCAGGTAGATGACATTCTTCCTTTCATCTTCACCAACCTGGACTAAGAAAATAGCCGGATTGGCCTGTCAGACTTTGCAGATTTGACAAAAAGCAGTATATTTGCAGTGGGAAAGTCGTACACGACCAGCTCCCTCCAAACTCCCCCAGGGCCGGAAGGCAGCAAGGGTAGGAGGTCGTAGCGGTGCGATGTGCTAAGCTTTCCCTTTTTTCATTTATATACCTCCATGGAAAGAGACGACACGTTCAAGAGCACTATCACTCTCGCCGATGCAGCAAGGATAACCGGCCCCATATCATTCAACCTGATGATAAAGCCATGCGGTTCGCTCTGCAATCTTGACTGCAGATACTGTTACTATCTGGACAAGTCACGCCTCTACGGAGGACACGAGCCAGTGATGTCGAAGGAATTGCTGGAACGTGCGATACGCGATTATCTCTCCACCTGCGAAACCCCTGAAGTCACATTCAACTGGCACGGCGGCGAGCCGCTGATGGCAGGCCTGGATTTCTACCGGAAAGCCGTCGCTCTCGAGAAAAAATATGCTGACGGCAAGATCGTGCACAACACTCTCCAGACAAACGGCACACTCATAACCCCGGAATGGGCAGATTTTTTCGCTGCGGAGAATTTCCTCATCGGACTCTCCATCGACGGCCCGGAGCACATACACGACACATACCGCAGCAGCAAGGCCGGCGCCCCATCCTTCCGGAAAGTAATCGCCGGCTTGAAGAACCTGCTCCGCGCTGGCGCAGAATTCAACACCCTGACTGCCGTTTCCAAAGTCTCGGAAGTGCACGCGCTGGAAATCTACCAGTTCCTCAAATCGACAGGCAGCCGCTTCATGCAGTTTCTTCCCGTCGTCGAAAAGATAAAGTTTCAGGTCAATGCCAATGGACGTCAGATGAGGAACTTACGCCCGTCAATGGTTCCGCCTGCCACCGACAGTGACGGCTTCGGCCTATGGTCCGTCAGCGATATCGGCTACGGAAAATTCCTTTGCGAAATCTTCGACTGGTGGGTAAAGAACGATGTCGGCAGCTATTTCGTGGGAGCATTCGATGCCACATTGGCTTCATGGTGCGGTCTTTCACCAGGAATATGCTCATTCTGTGAGACTTGCGGAGGAAACCTCGTAGTGGAACACAACGGAGACGTCTATGTCTGCGATCATTTCGTCTATCCGGAATACCGCTTGGGCAACATCGCCACGTCCTCATTGAAAGACCTTGCAGGGTCACAGCAGTCCGTGGCCTTCGGCATTGACAAGCGCAATTCTCTTCCTGCCCAATGCAGACGCTGCGAATGGGTCCGGCTCTGTCATGGAGAATGCCCCAAACATCGCCTGTCCACCACAAAATCCGGAGAGGCAGGGCTGAATTCGCTATGCGCAGGGCTCAGGATGTACTATGAGCACACGGCTCCCTATATGAAAAAGATGCGCAGCCTTTTAGAAGCGGGAAAGCCGGCTGCAGACATTATGGACGGAGCATTATAACCCGCTCTCTTCCACGTATTTGCCATTCTTGCGCCAATGCACGAAACCATAGGCTGCAGAGAGCGTATAGAACAGATACAGGGCAGCCATCCAGTAGAGGCCCTGGCAGCCGCACATCACGACGTACATCAGGTCCGCCACTATCCACAGCAGCCATTGTTCTTTGTAAGAGCGTATCAGCCACCAGGTCGCAATCAGGCTCAGGACCGTAATCGCGGCATCGAGGGATGACATCGAATCGCCGAGAGCCCTGAGGACACAGATCAATGCCGCCGTGCCGACTGCCTGCAGCAATACGCTGACAGCCAATACTTTCAATGATATTTTACGCAAATGTATCTGCTGCGCGCCACCGGCAATGGAATCCGAATCCCGACGCCAACTGATGAAGCCCCAGACCGCGGTAACCACGTAATATACGTTCAATGCCGATGATGCATAAAGTCCCTGACGGCAGAACAGCACCACAGAAGCTATTCCTGTCAATATCTGCACGCCCCACATATAATTGCTCTGTCTGATTTCGAGGATAATGAAAAGTATTCCAGTTATCAGAGTGAATATTTCTATAGCATTGTCCATAATTCCGCCTGTTTGGGAGTGCAAATGTACGTAAAAATGAGTTATCTTTGTCAGGATACGAAACAATGATTGATATGAAAGACGCGATAACCGAAAAGGGAAAATGGAAAGTTCTCAAGAGCGAATACCTGTTCCGCCGTCCGTGGCTGACAGTCAGAAAGGACTGCGTGGAGCTCCCTGACGGAAGGCAAAACCCTGAGTTCTACGTACTTGAATATCCCGATTGGGTCAATGTAATCGCATTGACCGATGACGGCAAATTCATTTTCGAAAGGCAGTACCGCCACGGCCTCGGCAAGACCTGCTATGAGATTCCTGCCGGCGTGATCGAACCGGGCGAAAGCCCCATGGAGGCTGCAAAACGCGAACTGATGGAGGAAACCGGCTATGGCGAAGGTGAATGGTCCGAGTTCATGACCATCTCCGCAAACCCCAGCACAACCAACAATCTTTCGCATTGTTTCCTGGCAAAAGGCGTCAAGAAAACAGGCTCACAGCACCTTGACAGCACAGAAGACCTCGAAGTCGTGCTCCTGAACGAAGCCGACGTCCGAGATCTCCTCATCAATGACCAGCTCAAGCAGGCCCTCATGGCCGCTCCCCTCTGGAAATATTTTTATCAGCAGAAATAGTCCGCCGGACAACAGTATATATAAATGAAAGGCATTGGAACAGATGGGGCGGAGCGCACTCTTTTTGGAGCGTAGCCACGCTGTTCCAATGCCGATTCAATAAGAAAATATTTGTCCGGAATGTCTCGACTATTTATAAAGGAAGGCGAAGTGACCGGGGATGTTGCCGGTGCGGACAGACCATTTGAGTTTGCCGGCATTGGTATAGCAGAAGAGCTTGCCGCTGGCGGTGAAGTCCGGTGAATCAGCTATATAGATGTCGCCATTGGACGGATTTACTGATATCGCGTACGGAGCCTTGACAGAAGCGTCGGAACCGTCTGTGATAATCTTGTCAGATGACACCGCACCCGTATTCACATTGACCTTGGCATATGAATAAGTAGCCTTATAGTTCGCATCATATGCAGTACCGACAAGATACAGCTCACCCTTGTAATAAGCCATAGAGGAAACAGGAAAATCAATCGACGACGCAAGAGCATATTTGCCGTCCTTAGCTTTCAGGCAACTGAGCTTGCCGCTGAAAGAAGACACCCAGAGATTGCCGTTCTCATCCTCCAGCATTTTCTGCAGATTCGGAACCACCTCAATAGTGTAATCCACAGACATTGACGCCAGATCCACGACAGAAACCGTATTGTCATATCCAGCACGAAAACCGCCTGAATTGGCCACATAAGCCTTTCCGCCCTTGATTACAAGCTGTTCAGGCTGATATCCCACAGACACTTCCCCGGTAATCTTGTAAGTATTCAGGTCAATGCGATATACAGCGCCCTTCTGGTCAGGCGTCTCCAAAGGCTTCAATGCAACATAAGAAGTCACATAGGCACAGTCCCCGTCAAAAGCGATCGAGCGGCAGTTAGGAATATCCACCTTGGCAATTCGCTTCACCGAATTGGCTCCGAGAATTTCCACTTTATGGGAATTGTTCACCACGACGAACAGCTTGCCGTCATAGACCTGCACATCATTTCCTGCATCACCAAGACCCTTCACGACATCCGGATTGTAGTCAGTATATATATCCCTGATATAAGACGAAGTGCGGAAATTGAAAAAGTCCAGCTGAGCCTTGTTGCTGCCATAGTTGCCTTCATTGAGCACATAAAGTCCCACAGGATTCGCTCCTGGTTCCGCCGGAGTATCCACGATTTCATAATCAGACGGTGTAATGTCAGTTCCGGGATAAACCGGAACCTCGTCCTTGCGGCAGGCAGTAGCGGCCGCAACAGCAAAAGTCAGCACCAATGCCGCCCTGCCAAAAAAGTCAAATTTAGTCTTCATACGTATAAATAAGTTTAAAACAATTCATAACCAACTGTTAATCTGAAGTTTATCCCTGGCATGGGATAATTCAGCACCACCTCGTAATCCTGATTGAACACATTGTTCACTTCCGCAGTGATTTTCAGGACATTGGCCTTCAGCCTCATCTTCTTCTGCAGCGACAAGTCACTCGTGTACCACGGCTGGAGATAGTTCTTCCGGATATTTTCCTTGTGGCTGTAGCGTCCTCCCGTGTACAGGAAACTGTAGTTCAGACTCCACCCCGAGTACTCCGCGGACAAAACCGCAGAACCGCTGTGCTCAGGAGCGTACGGAATCTGATTCTTGTAGTAGAAAGTGGTCTTGTCCGTAATGTCTATCGCCTTCTGGAACGAGTACTGCAGCCTTGCGGCCAATCTTAGCTTAGATATATCTACGGTCACGTCAGCGGACACATCCACCCCACGGATATCCACCTTTCCGAGATTCAGCATTGTCCAGCGGAACTGCTGCCCGTTGGGATAAGCTATTATCTTGTCCTTCACCATGTTCCAATATGCATCGGCAGACAGGTGGACGGAGCAGAAAGAGAACCGGTCCGAGTACTCGGTCCCCAGATCCGTCTGGAATGTGCTCTCCGGCTTGAGCAGAGCATTTGCGGAATTCGTATAATACAGGTCATTGAACGTCGGCATCCGGAATGAGCGTTTGGAGAACGCCCTTATATACAGCTCCTTACTCCTCAAGAGCTTATATGACACATAGAATGCCGGGGACAGTTCCGAACGCTTGTCATTGACATTATCAAATTCCCTGGACCTGTCGCTGACGAACTGGCCGAATGCACTTCCCTGCATCTTCAGCCTTCCGAAGTCGAACGAGGCGGCGAGCGAGACCATATTGGTCAGCCGGTACGGGCGGGGAAAAACAGCATTTCCGGACATGTAATTCGCGATATCCAGGCTGTTCCACTGGAAGTCATAGGACAATGAAACATCCATCCGGCTGAACGCCTGCCACATATTCGCAGTCGAGAAATACAGTTCATTCTGGCGATATGTGTTGGTTACATGCAATGAACGGCTATCCTTGTCTTCGTAGAAAGTGTAGTCGTAGGCATATTTTGCATTGAACATTGACCTGAATTTCCGGCTCCAGACATTCACTGCCCTGCCCTGCACGAAGAAATTGTCATCACGCATACGCTCTCCGTTACGGAAGACATTGCTCACGATGGCGCCGGGCACTCCCCTGTCCGAATGGTAGTTATAGGCACGGACAGACCAGTTGCCGGTCTTGGTCTTGCCGTAGAGGGCAGCTTCAGAGCGGACAGAAAAGATGTCACCGTTGTGCCTGACAGCCGTAGTATCATAAGATAGGCGGCCGAGCTGGTCATATCCGCGGCACCTGAACCGATAACGCCCGGAAGCATTGGTCAGACCTGACGAAACGGTAAGCGAAATGTTGTCCGAAAGACGGAATGCGACTGACGCAGAGGGATTCAGCAGGCCGAAGGAGCCTGTTTTCAATGTAGCCTTTACATTGACCTTGCGCCCTTCTGAAAATACCGGACGGGCAGACTGGAGATAGATGGACGAGGATGCGCCGAAATCCTTGGCAGGCTGGAAAATATCACTTTTCTGGCCGTTGTAAAGCGAGATTTCGCCTATTTCATCTAGGGAAAAGCGGCCGAGGTCCACCTGACCGTTCTGCGCGTTGCCGATCTGGAGCCCGTCATAGAAAACAGCCGTATGAGCAGCTCCCAACGATCTGACATTCACGGTCTTGAGTCCTGCAACTCCACCATAGTCCTTCAGCTGGACACCGGAAAAATAGCGCACCGCATCAGCTACTGACAGGCTGTTCAGCCTTTCCAGTTCGTCTCCTGTCAATGTCTGGGCGGGTATGGTCTCACGATATTTCGGCAAGGCCGGTGCTGCCACAATCACCGATTCCTTCAGGAGACGTACCGTATCTGCCTTTTCAGGCATGGATACGACAGGCTCCTGTGCAGCGACTGTAATACAGAACGTGCACAAGGCTGAAAGACATGATGAGATTCTGTTCATCGGTGACCTGACTATTCTACAAAACATCACCGATTCCGCGCCAGAAAAGGCAGCAGACATACAGAGCAACATGCGGACCGCTCACACACTCCGCACCGATGCACCAGCCGCCCGTCCTCCGCAGGCGGAACCGATGTGACAATATGCAAAGAGGCATTCTGACTTGTCTTACGGAAAGACTTACAGTAGCGGGAACTGCCACGGATTCACACCGTGTTTCCCTCTCACGGACAGGATTTCTGTCAATGAACCTGCGGAACTGCTGTCCGCAAGGCTTTGCATACAGACTGCGAATATAGTAAAAAAACAGGCAGGATTGAAGTCCCGCCATAAAAAAACGGATGGCTTAAGTCAACCGACTCGAGCCATCCGCTATAAGAAACGTCAATCAAGACTTATTTTGCAATCTCAGAGTACTTTTCGTACTTTGTCTGGTTCTCGGCAGATTCCTCACGGAAACGGTAGAATGCATTCTTGAGGTAAGAAGCGATACCTGCCTTGATGTTGGCATCCTTGGTGATTTCGAAGGCTTTCTCGAACGGAGCGATACAAGACTTCAGACTTTCCTCGAATTCCTTTACCAGTGCCATATATTTGGCATCGTCGATTTCCTCCTGCGCCTTGGTCTGGAGCTCGATTGCATGGTTGTAGAACATTGTGCCTTCGCCGATGTAGCCATACTCATATTCAGGATTGATCTTTGCGCACTCTTCGTAAGCGACTACAGCCTTGTCGATCTGACCGAGCTGTGCACGGATGTTACCCTCAACATAGAAGAGAGAAGCATTGTTAGGCTCGTTTGCCTTAGCCTTGTCGAGAAGGCCGAAGAGAGTCTCAGGATCCTCGTTGTTCTTCAGATAGTAGTTGATGAGACCGATGAGAATGCTCTGGCTCTGAGGGAATTTGCTGAAACCTTCCTCGAGGTAGCTCTTGGTGTTCAATGTATCCACCTCAGCGAGTCTTGCGAAAACCTCACCACCTTCGTAGTAGTAACCGAGGTCATAGCATCTCTTGAAGAATTTGAGCGCTCTCTCGTTGTCCTTGGCTGCCATTGCAGTGAAACCGGCATTGTAGATGACGCTTGTATCAATCTTTGAAAGCGGAGCAAGTGCCTCTACATCAGCAGCTTTCTCGAAGAGTTTGCTGGCTGTGGCAACATCGCCGAATGTGTATTTGTTGAAAGCCTCTGAAACATATTTCTGGCTGATGTAGTCAAATGCTGCAGCCACGTCCTTGTCTTTGGCATGCTTCTCATCGAGCTCATAAGCTTTCTGATATGCTTTGACAGCTCTTTCGAGTGCATCTTCATAAACCGGCTTGGTCACCTCGATGATGACGAGCTGTCCGTTCTGGTTGAAATAAAGATTCTTGTCAGCATACACGTCCTTTGTGTATCTCTCGTTATTGACAGTAACCTCCTCTGATGAAACCGGTTTCTCCGAACCCATCATGAGAGTAAGTTCCGTCTTGTTTGAACCAGGAAGGATGTTTCCTGTAGGAGCGTCATAGGCCTTTACATATTCCTGACCGAGCTTCAGCCAAGTAGCTGTCTTCACAGCCTTCTTGACATTCTGAGTTGCAGCTTCTGCAGCTTCTACAGACTTCTTGACGTCAGCAGCAGATTTCACTTGTGCATCAGCCACCTGAATAGCGGCGAACATCGCCAATGCGAGAAGAATTTTTTTCATATCTGATATTTTTTCAATGTTAGTATCCAACTATTCTGCAGATTCCGGTGCAGCCTCCGGAGCATTTCCCTCCCCGGTCTGTCCTTCATTCTGTTCCGGAACATCTTCCTCATCGCTCTTCGCAACCACTGACACGGAAGCGATGGAGTCATTGTCCCTGATGTTTATAAGTTTCACACCCTGGGTGTTACGTCCTGCAAGTTTGATATCGGAAACCGCCATCCTTATGATGAGCGCGCTCTGAGTGATGATCAGCAGGTCATTCTCTTCCGTCACATTCTTCAGAGCCACCAGTTTTCCTGTCTTGTCGGTGATGTTCATCGTGCGTACACCCTTGCTGCCACGGCTCGTCTTGCGGTACTCTTCGAAGTCAGTACGTTTTCCGAGACCTTTCTCACCAATCACAAGAAGCGTATGCGCTGAAGCATCCTCAGCCTCAGGTTCATAGCATACCATACCGATAACATAGTCATCCTCATCAAGATTGATGCCACGCACTCCGGTAGCAGTCCTGCCGAGAGGTCTTGCATCTGACTCATCGAATCTTACGCATCTTCCGTTACGGCTGGCGATAAGCACTTCCGACTTGCCGTCGGTGAGGATAGCCTCGAGCAGTTCGTCTCCCTCGCGGATATTGACGGCATTGACACCTTTCTGGCGCGGTCTCGAGTAAGCTTCGAGAGAGGTCTTCTTGATGATGCCCTCCTTGGTCGCGAGAATGATGTAGTGATTGTTGATATATTCCTCGTCCGTCAATGTCGGTACATTGATGATGGCCTTGATCTTGTCATCCGGAATGCTGAGAACGTTCTGGATGGCGCGGCCCTTGGATGAACGGGAGCCCTCAGGAACTTCGTAAACCTTCAGCCAGAAGCATCTGCCCTGCTCAGTGAAGAAGAGCATCGTGCTGTGCATATTGGCCACATACAGGTGCTCGATGAAATCCTCATCCCTTGTAGCGCTGCCCTTCATGCCTACGCCTCCACGGTTCTGGGTCTTGTACTCTGCAAGCGGAGTCCTCTTAATATATCCGAAGTGGGAAATCGTAATCACCTCATCATCATCGGCATAGAAGTCCTCAGGATTGAACTCCTCCGCATTAGGTACGATTTCAGACCTTCTCTTGTCGCCGTATTTGGCTTTGAGTTCCTGGGTTTCGCTCTTGATGATGTCCATCTGCATTGCAGGATTTGCAAGTACGTCATTGCACCATGCAATGAATTTCTCCAGTTCGTCGTACTCTGCCTGGAGTTTTTCTCTTTCGAGTCCGGTGAGCTGACGGAGTTTCATCTCCACGATGGCTGTCGCCTGTGCGTCGGAGAATGCAAATGTGCTGATCAATGTAGCTTTGGCCTCATCGACAGTCTTGGAAGCCCTGATGATTCTGATGATTTCGTCGATAACGTCGATGGCCTTGATGAGACCTTCGAGGATATGGGCTCTCTTCTGTGCTTTTTCCAGGTCGAACTTGGTCCTTCTGACTACGACTTCATGCCTGAAGTCCACGAACACCTTTATTATTTCCTTGAGGCTCAATGTCCTAGGACGGCCCTTGACGAGCGCCACGTTGTTTATGGCGAAACTTGACTGGAGAGGAGTGTATTTGAACAGCGTGTTCAGGACGACATTGGAATTGGCACCCTGTTTCACTCTGAAAATCACCCTCACGCCTTCGCGGGAAGTCTCGTCATTCATATAGGTAATGCCCTCGATCTTCTTGTCATCGACCATCTGGCCGATTCTCTCGAGCATCTCCTTCTTGTTCACCATGTAAGGAATCTCGGTGACAACGATGGTCTCACGGCCGTTGTTGTCCACTTCAATCTCCGTTTTCGCGCGCATGACCACTCTTCCTCGGCCTGTCTCATAAGCTTCCCTGATGCCCTGGATGCCCTGGATGATACCTCCGGTAGGGAAATCAGGGCCCTTGATGTAGTGCATCAGGCCGTCAGTGTCAATGTCAGGATTGTCAATGTATGCGCAGATGGCATCGCAGCATTCGCCCAAGTTGTGAGGGGCCATGTTGGTAGCCATACCTACCGCGATACCTGCGGAACCGTTCAGAAGCAGGAGCGGCGCCTTGGTAGGCAGAACCGTAGGCTCCTGGATCGTATCATCGAAGTTCAGCTGGAAATCGACGGTGTCCTTCTCCATATCACCGAGGACATCGTTCGCCAATTTTTCGAGTTTCGCCTCGGTATATCGCATTGCAGCGACAGGGTCACCGTCCATTGAACCGAAGTTACCCTGACCGAATACAAGCGGGTATCTCTGGTTCCAGTTCTGAGCCAAACGGGCCATGGCGTCATAGACACTTGAGTCTCCGTGCGGATGGAACTTACCGAGCACCTCACCGACGATTCTCGCAGATTTCTTGGTCTGTCCTGAATAGTCCAGTCCCAGTCCTTCCATTCCGAACAGCACACGGCGCTGCACAGGTTTCAGTCCGTCTCTCGCGTCAGGAAGCGCTCTGGAAACAATTACCGACATTGAATAGTCAATGTAGGCAGACCTCATCTCCTCATCAATGTTCACCTCTTCGATGATACCCTTCATTCCTGTCCCCTCTTCCTGCGGTTCAACAGAATTCTTATTCTCCTCCATATTATCCATTTTTCTACAAAAATTTCTTACTTGCCAATGCTTCCTGAACATAATGCCATGCTCTCTGCATTGTACTCTATAAAACGTACAAATTTACAAATTTTTTATCACCGAAACAAACTTGAATTTATACTAACGCCCCTTTAGGGCCATTTTTTTGGTTTATCAGCATAAAGGATATATTTTTGCATAAGAAGTATTTTAGAAATGCAGATGGAAATAAAAATATCGGACGAACTGAACACCATTATCGGGTACGCCAGAGAGGAGGCTCTCCGGACCGGAAGTTACGGAATCGGCCCTGACCACCTTTTCCTGGGCATCATCCGGCATGCGGACAATGACGCCTGCAGGACATTGACAGGACTGGGGGCAGATACTGACTCGATGAAAAAGTTCATTGACAGCCGCATATTCACCAACGAGCAGATTCCTTATTCGGAAATGGAGAACATCACGTTTTCCAGGGCATCGCAGAACATATTGAGCATCACCATTCTGGAGTCCACAAAGCTCAGGAGCAGAGAGGCCACGCCTCAGCATCTGCTTCTCGCATTGTGCAGGACCACAAGCTGTTACGGCTCGACCTACTTGAGGAATATCGGCATTGACTATGGCCGCATTCTTACCTATATGTCGAAGAACGGGATGCTGGACAGACAGAGCGAGACCAGTGACGACGGCGATGAGGTCAATGATGTTGAGCAGGCCCCGAAGAAGGAGCCTGTAAACGACATTTGCGAATTCGGCATTGACCTGACAAAAGCGGCTGCCGAAGGCAAGCTGGATCCTGTGGTGGGGCGCGACCGTGAGATTTCGAGGCTGATCGAGATTCTCGGCAGGAGGAAGAAGAACAATCCTATGCTCATCGGCGAGCCGGGCGTCGGGAAGTCCGCGATTGTGGAAGGCATTGCCCTGAGGATTGCAGAAGGCTCTATATCAAGTGTTTTGGCGAAAAAGCGGATCATTTCATTGGATATCGCGTCCGTGGTGGCGGGAACCAAATACCGCGGCGATTTCGAGCAGCGTGTGAAGTCCATCATCAAGGCGGCAAGCAGTGACCCGGACATTATCCTGTTCATCGACGAGTTCCATACGATTGTCGGTGCGGGAGGCGGTCAGGGCAGTCTTGACGCGGCCAATATGCTCAAGCCTGCGCTTGCTAGGGGTGAAATCCAATGTATCGGTGCCACGACCATGGACGAGTTCACCAAAATCGTGGAAAAGGACGGGGCGCTCGACAGGCGTTTCCAGAAAATCGTCGTGGAGCCTACTGACCTGAAAGAGTCGGTGTCCATTCTCCAGCATCTGAAGCCGAATTATGAGGAATATCACGGAATCCGCTATACCGATGAGGCGATTGAGGCTTGCGTGAGGCTGACTGACAGGTATATTCCTGACCAGCAGCTGCCGGACAAGGCTATCGATGCGATGGATGAGGCCGGGTCAATGATAAGGCTGCGCTGCGGTTCCGCGAAAAAGTCAGCCAAAAGAGTCGAAGGCATTGTCAATGAGGAGGATATCGCTACTGTGGTGTCCAAGATGACCGGGATTCCTGTAAACAAGGTAGCCGAATCTGAGGGGCACAGGATATTGAAAATGAAGGAACGGCTGAAGAGCCGGATCATCGGACAGGATGAGGCTATCGGTACGGTTGTCGGCGCCATCCAGCGTAACCGTGCAGGTCTTAAGGACCCTGACAGGCCTATCGGTTCGTTCCTCTTCTTCGGCCCTACCGGTGTGGGAAAGACGGAACTTGCCAAGTGCATCGCCGAGTATCTTTTTGATTCTCAGGACAATATGGTGCGAATCGACATGAGTGAATATATGGAAAAGTTCACCGTATCCAGACTTATCGGCGCGCCTCCGGGATATGTGGGCTATGAGGAAGGCGGACAGCTGAGCGAAAAGGTGCGCAGGAAGCCTTATTGCGTGGTGCTGCTGGATGAAATCGAGAAAGCGCACCCGGACATATTCAATCTGCTGCTGCAGGTGCTCGATGACGGCCGTCTGACAGACAGTGAGGGAAGGACTGTAAGTTTCAAGAATACCATAGTGATAATGACTTCCAATGTCGGCAGCCGTGACATCCAGGAATATGGCAAGGGCGTGGGATTCAGCACGATAGGACGGAATGTCGCCGTAAACAGGCAGCTGGTATTGGAGAAGGCCGTGAAGAAGGCGTTCCCGCCGGAGTTTCTCAACCGCGTGGACGAGAAGATTTTCTTCCGCGAGCTGGAGAAGGAGGACATTTTCAGGATTATCGACATTGAACTGAATGATTTGAAGAAGAGGGCCGAGGAGGCGGGCTACCGGATCAATGTCACTCCTTCTGCCAAGAAATTCATTGCCGAAGAGGGTTTCGATCCGAATTATGGAGCCCGTCCGCTCAAACGTGCCGTGGTGAAATATATCGAAGACCCTGTGTCTGAATTCATTATCGCGGACAGGGCGCTTGGCGTCAAGAAAAACGGACTGACTGGCATCAGAGTGAGTCTCAATGCGAAAAAAGACGGGACTGCGGCTGAACGCCAGACTAACAAAAAGTAGAATTATGACAAAACTTGTTATTTTTGATCTGGACGGGACTTTGCTGGACACCGTAGAGGATCTCGGCAATGCCACGAACTTCGCGCTGAAGGAGTGCGGCTTCGCGGAAAGGCCTGTCAATGACTATTATACGCTCTGTGGCAGAGGCATCTACAATCTGTTCAGGGGTGCGGTGCCGCAGGGGCAGGACAATGAGGAGAACATCCGGAAGATGGCTTCATATTTTCTCTCGTACTACGACGCGCACATGTGCGACTGCACCAAGCCTTACCCGGGCATTGTCGATATGCTGAAGAAGATTACGGAGGCAGGAGTCATCCCCGCATTGGCTTCGAACAAATATCAGGATGGCGCGGAGAAGCTTATCCGTCACTTTTTCAGCGAGTTCAGGTTCGTCAAGGTGCTGGGCCAGAGAGAGGGACAGCCGATAAAACCGGACCCGGCAATCGTGCATCAGATAATGGCGGAGGTTCCCGGTATCGGGCTCGACCAGGTGGTGTATGTCGGTGATTCTGATGTGGATATGCAGACCGGGGCCAATGCTGCCGTGCGTACTGTGGGTGTCACTTGGGGTTTCCGCTCGAGAAAGGAACTGGAAAACGGGCATCCGTGGAAAATCGCGTCGTCTGCGGAAGAACTGGCCGATTACATTCTGGAATAAGCCGATTACGTTCTGCAACAACTGGATTGCGTTCTGCAACAAGCGGCTCAGCGGATTTTTGGATAACGGGCTTTTTTTGTATATTAGCAGAATATAGCGCCGCCGAGGGGCGGTCATTGTTCAACTATTAAAACGATAAAGATATGAGAATACCAGAATCAGAACTTATAATCAATGATGACGGTTCAGTGTTTCACATTCATCTGAAACCTAAAGAGCTTGCCGACAAGGTGATTCTTGTGGGCGACCCTGGCCGTGTGGATATGGTCGGTGAATTCCTCGAGGAGAAGGAGTTCAGGCACGAGTCCAGAGAGTTTGTTTCCATCACAGGAAAATATCACGGGGAGCGCATCACGGTGCTGTCCACCGGTATCGGAACTGACAATATCGACATTGTCCTGACGGAACTTGACGCATTGGCAAATGTTGATTTCAAGACCCGTGAGGTAAAGCCTGAGCACAGGACGCTTACTCTGCTGCGAATCGGCACAAGCGGTGCCATCCAGCCTGACATTCCTATCGGTTCGTTCATATTCTCCGAGATATCAGTCGGCTGCGACGGTCTGCTGAACTGGTACGCCGACAGGAACAAGATCAATATCTCTGAAATGGAGGATGCGTTCAAGGTGCATACTCACTGGAACAGCTATCTCGGCTCCCCATATTTCGTAAAGGCCGGGGACAAGCTTATCGAGGCTTTCAAGGACTGCACTGTCAGAGGCGTAACCATCTCAGCTCAAGGTTTCTACGGCCCTCAGGGAAGAGTAGTGAGACTGCCATTGGCAATGCCTGACATGCTCGACACTTTCGAGTCGTTCAGATTCGGCGATTACCGCATCACGAACTTCGAGATGGAGAGTTCTGCCGTAGCAGGTCTTGCCGCACATCTTGGTCATCAGGCCGGCACTGTCTGCTGCGCCATCGCCAACAGATACCTCAAGAACAGCAACCCTGACTACAAGCCACAGGTAAGAAAGCTGGTTGAGCTCGCCTTAGGCAAGATGGCCGCCATCAAATAGCCCGCACGCCTGTTGCGCGAGATGCTTGGAGGTGCGCGTGGACGATCGGGACGTGGTTGACTGCCAGGGCGAGGGAGGCTTCGGCTTCACGCGCATCGCGTAACTCACTGAATATCAACAGTTAAGCCATTTTCAGAGTTGCAATTTTGATAACTCTGAAAATGGCTATATCATTGATACTTAATACTTTACAGGGTGCGCCAAAAATGTGTCGCATAAGTTCGAAGTAAGCGTCTCCGCGGTTACGTATTGACGCGTTTTTGGCGGTTCCGTACATTTGCCCATGGAAATGTCAAAAACAGATTAACATGGAAACAAAAGAAACAGCAATCCCGGCACTTGCAGCAAGATTGTACGAGCGGACATGGGTGCGATACAACCAGATGTCAAGTTCGGTTCCGGCACTGACGATGCAGTCGTTCTGCAAGGACTCACGCGTCAATTATCGTGGAATGCGGAAATGGATGGCCCAGCAGGGACATGTAAAACCGGAGCCGGATCCGCTCCAGATGCCACCGGATGGGAATCCGACGTTCATACAGCTGAATCCGGTTCCGTTGCCGAAAGCAATGGCTCGAGACGTCCTGCGCAGGGTAAGCATAACATTCCAAGAAGGGACTGTACTCACGCTGCAGGAATGTTCGCCGGAAGGCATAGTGTCTTTGTTGGAAACATATGCGCGCCGCCGGTCGGCATTGGAGGGTACATGTTCACGCTAGATTCCAATCACAGGTACTTCATGTGCCGGCAGCCCGTCAATATGCGGAAGGGCATCGACGCGCTGTTCAATCTGATCCAGAGCGAATCCCCCCTGTCGCCGATGACTGGTGACGTCTTCGTGTTCTTCTCCAGGAACAGGCAGAGCGTGAAGCTTCTGCGTTGGGACACGGACGGCTTCCTCCTTTATCAGAAGCGTCTGGAGAAAGGCTCGTTTGAACAGCCCAGACTCAATCCGTCGACAGGCTACCATGAACTCTCCTGGGAGACGTTCTCTCTCATCATGTCAGGCGTGAGCCTTGAAAGCGTACGTTTCAGGAAGCGCTACCGCACGCGTTTCGCCGGAATGTAGAAGAAATCCCAAAAACCTTCACGCGCCGGCACGACCGGCCGCAGGACAAGCGGCCGCGTCTGCGTCACGGCCGCTTTCAGGCCCGGCGTGACACGAAAGAACTTTCAACGTCATCCCCCGAAAAAGATGCCGTGCGCTTGCCAAAAGGGCTAAAAACAGCCTTCAACGCATTGATGCTCAATGTGTTGAATTTGCATATCCGAATAAAAATGCCTATATTTGTATGTGAGGTTGAACGCTTCGTTTTGAATATGGGAAAGGATATGATCATAAAGATGCTTCAGGATCAGCTGGAGGCCGCCAATGCGGTCAACCTCCAGCTGAACATGACCGTATCCAATCTGAATGCGACCGTTTCGGAACTGCGCGCGACCGTAAAGGGGATGGAACAGACCATATCCGATCTGGAGGCCCTGCTGAAAGACCGCGACGCCAGCCTTTCGAAAGCGGAGAATCGGATGCGCGGCCTCTCCAAGATGGTGGAGAACAAATCAGAAAGCCAGAAAACCGCTCAGGCGAAACCGAAAACCGAAGAAGGACAGAAAGCTGAAGGCGAACGCAAGGCGGCAGAGCGAAAGGCCCGCGGCAACAACGGGGCAAGGCGCGACATGCACTTTGAGATGAAGACGGTTGAGAAGGACATCTATCCGGACGGAACGACGGACGATCAGAAGAAGGCCTTCGACAAGGTGCGGGACGTGATCCGTTACAGCATGATACCACCGCGGTTCATAAAGGAGGTGCTCCATATCCATACCGTAAAGGCGGGAGACCGTCTGGTCAGCGCAAGGGCACCGCAAACGCCGCTGCAGAACTCCAGTTTCGACGGCTCGTTCATAGCTGGCATCGCCCAGCTGCGCTATCTCTACTCCATGCCGGTCGAACGCATCGTCAACTACTTTTCCGAAAACGGGTTCAATCTTGACAAGCAGACGGCGCACGGTCTCCTCAAGAAAACGGCAAGCCTGTTCGAGAACCTGCACAAGGCCATGCGGAGCGCCGTGAAGGAAGACGGCTACATCTGTGCGGACGAGACTTACCACAAGATACTCGTCAATGCGGACGAGAATGCCGGCAAAGGGGCACGCAAGGGCTACATCTGGGTGATCCTGGCCGCGCACCTCGGGCTGAGCTATTTTTTCTACGACAACGGTTCGCGCAGCGAGGAGGTGATCCTCAGGGAACTGGAGAACTACTCCGGGACCATCCAGTCCGACGGGCTGAAGGCCTACAAGAAAGTCGAGGCGGCATCCGAGGGAAAGGTCAAGAGGCTGGCCTGCCTCCAGCACTGCAAGCGCGACTTCCTGGACATGAAAGGGAATCCGGACGCTGACAGGATACTGAAACTCTGCAATGAGATATACAGGAAGGAGCATGTCCATAGGATAGGGGAAAAAGGCTGGACGGCGGAAGACAATCTGAAGTGGCGTCAGAAGTTCGCTCCTCCCATACTCAAGAAACTGAAGAAAGCACTTCTGAAAGTACAGGCACAAACCGACAAATATCCGCCGACATCGCAGATGCACAAAGCGGCAAGTTACTTCCTTAATGAATGGAGTGGCATCGAAGCCATCCCAACGGCCGGCGATTACTCCTGGGACAACAATCAGATTGAGAGGATAAACCGCTACGTCTCCCTCTCGCGCAAGAACTCCCTGTTCTTCGGAAGCCATGCCGGCGCCGAGCGCGGATGCGTCTTCTATTCGTTGGCGTGTTCCTGCAGGCTGCATCGCATCAACTTCTTCGAATATCTCTCGGACCTGCTCAACCGGATGTCTGAAATGTCTAACGGGTCCCCGGTCGAATCCTACAGAAATCTCCTTCCAGATAAGTGGACAAAGAAAAAGCAGGGCGAATAGCTCTGCTTTTTCTTTGTCCACAATCCCGACTCTTTAGTATTGTCTTAACAAATAACAATAGTCCGGTCAATACGTAACCGCGGAGACGCTTACAGTTCGAATCAGAATCGATGCTGAAATTACTCATAAGATATTTCCATTTGAAGGTAAATCCCTGCAAGGTTCTTCCCGAATGTAAGTCTTCGACAATCGTTCCCGAATGTCATATCAGAACAATCGTTCCCGAACGTTATACCTCCACAGTAGTTCCCGAACGTCATACTTCCACAATCGTTCCCGAATCGTCCAACTGCAACAGTTGAAGCAGCCTCCATGGATAACTATGTCATTGGCATCCACCATTTCAATGCGTCCTGCATAATCGGGCATCAGGGATGAAATCTGCTTGAATGCCTGCTCATCCTCATCAATGCCGAATTTAGGAAGAATCAGCACCTGTTCCGTCTGAAGCCAGTTGATGTATGACCAGCTGTGTTTGTGTGGTTTGCGGGTGCTGAAGGACAGTTCTATGACCTTTTTGAAATTTGCATTCAGTATCCGGCGGAAACGCTTGGCCATGTCAGGGTCAAAATCTTTATAGTTCGTCATCAGCACCCGGTCATTGCCTATGTAGCGGCAAATACCGTCTGTGTGCCCGAATTCCTCATTTACATCCCACGGCAAGATAACCAACCTCGCGCCTATTGCATTCTGGATCTGATGTATTGATGAGGCAAGTTCGATTCCCGGATTCTCCTCGAAAAGTTTGCTCGTCATAATCACACGACCGTCAGCCTTGACCACGTTGCCGCCATCGAGGGTAAGCCATCGAAGGGAGTCTTTGCAAGGAAGTCCAGCATTCTCACAAATGGTTTTTCCGTCAGTGATGGACGCCTTATCCTTTGCGCTGTGCTGGAGGTAGTCTGGGTTATAGTTGTAGTCGACAAATATGTTCGGCCGCACCTGCAGCGGCATATAGTCCCTGCACCAGATGTCCGTGGTCCCTTCGAGAAGCGACCACGGAACATCATATTTATCGAGAACTTCTGTCAGTCCCCGGAACGCTATGGGGCAGCGCTCCCTAAGCAGGGCAGAAAAGAACACTCTGTTGCATTGGTTGTCTTGAATCATAATCAGGAAATTATTTCTTTGGGAATCCGCTATAGCCTTTATGGTTCCATAATTCAAACGGAATGGTGAAGCGGAACAATTTATCGTCATCTTTTATTCCCTGACGGGCAAAAGCATTAGACTTAATTTGCTCACGAACAGATGCCTCCTCGATTCTTGTTATACGTTCATTATGGGCGAAAGCATTCAAACCGTCAAATATATGCCAAGAACATTTTCGTGGGCCGTTGATAAATTCTCCATCGACAGTATAAGAGACAGACTTCTTGATAGACCGTATGAGAATACCTCCGTAAAATTGTTTGTTGCTTTCAAAAGCAATGTCAACGCCATTTTCATGGAGGAACCATTCGCCGGCACAGGTCTCTCGTTCATAAGCAATTTTTCTGGACTCGGATTCCGTTTTTCGAAGATAAAATTCTATTTCGACGAACCTATAAACATCATCACCGTTTCTTATTTCAAAGTTCTCA
>OQVS01000933.1_pt1 | contig 20393 bp, 15 predicted proteins | sample 1691601 | NCBI WGS metagenome assembly OQVS01 (sample SAMN03418268, study PRJEB22391) | human gut metagenome | biome: human-gut; feature: organic feature; material: feces | host: Homo sapiens | place: Tanzania | collected 2013-01
ATGCCAACATTCAGGCTTGCGATTTCTATTGGCTCACGAAAGACTGGCAGCCTGCCAATTAATATGAAGTGTAGATTTTTAGGAAGCAACAGGCTATCTTCTCCATGTCGATTTTATGATAGTGAAAAGAACTGCTTCTAGCCTATGGCGATTAATTTTTCTACGGAAAGCACGCTGCTGCTTTCCGTATTTTTGTAATATCGTTTACAAAAATCTTGGTACTTTCTTTTCCCACGAGAAATGTAACAATTTTTGTTGACAACTGAGCATGTATGTTGTATCATTTTGCACATAGCTTAATATTGAGCGATGAAGAGAAGAGTACATGTACGAGCCTGGCGAAGAGAGCCTTCATTTGGGTGCGAGAGGGAGCAGGTGGTGACATCGAAGATGGTCTTGGAGCTGATTGGCTGAGCCGCTCGCGGTTAGGTCGTCCGGGAGCACCCGTTATAGTGCTGGAGTATTAAAGGGTAAACAAAATCCCTGCGTACTTGATGAGGTGCATATGGCGACATATGGATGAATTAGGGTGGTAACACGAAATGACGCTTTCGTCCCTGTAGGTTTACAGGAACGGAAGCTTTTTTATTTGCATAACCTCCTGTAGCAAGCGAGTTTAATCATTATAAGTTAGGAATTTAGGGAGGAAGAGACAATGCCTATTAAAATTAACGACCATTTATCCGCTATCTGCCAGCTGCAGGAGGAAGGAATTTTTACAATGACCGAGCAGCGTGCGACGACGCAGCGTATTCGTCCGCTGAAGGTGTGCGTTTTAAATCTTATGCCGCTCAAAAAGCCGACGGAAATTCAGCTGCTGCGCCTTTTGGGCAATTCGCCGCTGCAAATAGAGGTTGACTTTTGCCGCGTAGTGAGCCGCGAAACGACGCACACGGATAATTCTTATCTCGACAGAGCTTATCTTGAATTTAGCGATATCAAGGATAATTATTATGATGCCTTCCTGATGACGGGCGCACCTGTGGAGACGATTCCCTTTGAGGAGGTCGATTACTGGAAAGAAATTGAGGCCTATCTTGATTGGGCGGAGTATCACTGCTATTCGACGATGACGCTGTGCTGGGGTGCGCAGGCGGCGCTGTACCATTACTACGGCGTGAACAAGACGGTGCTGCCGGCGAAGATGTTTGGCATCTTCCCCTACGGCCTGACGGTGAAGAACCACCCGCTGCTGCGTGGCTTTGATGACCGTTATTTTATTCCGCAGTCTCGCCATACCGCTGTGGACGATGATGCAATTGATGCGTGCAAGGCGCTGCAGGTGCTGTCGCGTTCGGTGGAGAACGGCATCAATATTTGTGCGACGAAGGATTTGCGCCGCATCTTCGTCTTAGGCCACTTTGAATATGACCGCTATACGCTGGCAGACGAATACTTCCGCGATAAGAAAAAGAATCTGCCGATTGAACAGCCGAAGTTCTACTTCCCCGAGGGCGATACGACGCAGGAGCCTGTTTTCAAATGGCGCAGCTACGCGCATCTGTTCTACATGAACTGGCTGAACATCGTTTATCAGGATACACCGTATGATTTGCAGGATTTGGCGCCTGCTGATAATGACAAGCTGAATAAGGCGCTCGACGGCTATAACAAAATGCTGCTGCAGCTGCAGCGCATGGGCGCAGATATCCAAAAATAATTTTTAGGGTTAGGAAAAGGAGCGATACAAGATGAGTGATTACAAGATTAATACAAAATGTTTAGTAGGCGGTTATAAACCTAGCAGCGGCGAGCCGCGTCAGATTCCGATTATCCAGTCCACCACGTTTAAGTATGATACGTGCGAGGAGATGGGCAGACTGTTCGACCTGGAGGCGACCGGTTATTTCTACTCTCGTCTGCAAAATCCGACCTGCGATTATGTGGCAGCGAAGCTTGCAGAGCTGGAGGGTGGCGTTGCGGCAATGCTGACCTCATCCGGCCAGGCGGCCAACTTCTTCGCGCTCTTCAACATCTGCGAGGCAGGCAGTCACATTGTTGCGTCCTCCTCTATCTATGGCGGCAGCTATAATCTGATTGCCGTGACACTGGCGAAGATGGGCGTGACGGCAACCTTCGTTTCTCCTGATGCGACGGAGGCGGAGCTGGACGCTGCCTTTCAGGAGAACACGAAGGCTGTGTTTGGCGAGATTATCGCTAACCCCGCGCTGACAGTGCTGGATATTGAAAAATTTGCCGGCGCCGCACATCGTCATGGCGTGCCCTTAATCGTGGACAACACCTTCCCCACGCCGATTAACTGCCGCCCATTGTCCTGGGGCGCAGACATCGTGACGCATTCGACGACTAAGTATATGGACGGCCATGCTGCCTGCCTTGGCGGTGCGATTATCGACGGCGGCAAATTTGACTGGATGGCACATGCCGACAAGTTCCCCGGCCTGTGCAAGCCTGACGAGTCCTATCATGGTATTACCTATGCCGAAAAGTTTGGTAAGGAGGGCGCGTTTATTACGAAGGCAACGGCGCAGCTGATGCGTGATTTTGGTGCGATGCAGTCGCCGCAGAGCGCGTTCATCCTTAACCTTGGCTTGGAATCGCTGCATGTGCGTATGCCGCGCCACGTAGAAAACGGTCAGGCTGTGGCAGAGTTTTTGGAGCAGCAGCCGCAGGTGGAATATGTAAATTATCCGGGACTTCCTTCTAATAAATATTATGCGCTGGCGCAAAAATATCTCGGCAATGGCGGCTGCGGCGTTGTGTCCTTCAATCTGAAGGGTGGACGCAGGGCAGCAGAGGCCTTCATGAAGCGTCTGAAGCTGGCAGCTATCGAAACGCATGTGGCGGACGCACGCACCTGCTGCCTGAATCCGGCAACGACGACGCATCGCCAGATGACGGATGAGCAGCTGGCAGAGGCTGGCGTTCCGGCAGGACTTGTACGTCTGTCCTGCGGCCTGGAGGATAAAGAGGATTTGCTTGCTGATTTAAAGCAGGCTTTGGCTGGCATTGAATAAAAAAGTATTGCCTGCGAGGATATTCTTCTATTTTTATCATGTATACATGTATATTGCCGCTTAAACGCTTGCTTTTTTTCGGCTTATATAGTAAAGTATTAACTAGCTTAAGAGCGAACTTAATGTATTATGAAGGATGTGTATTTGATGAAATTAAAGAAATTACTGCAAGCCGTTCTGTGCACTGCCATGGTGCTTGCTTTAGCAATTACCGCAGGCTGTGGCGGCAGCGACAAAAAATCTGACAAAAAAGTTTTGAAGGTTGGTATGGAATGTGCATACGCTCCGTACAACTGGTCTCAGCCGACTGCTGATGGCGGCGCTGTAAAAATCGCCGGCTCTAACGAATATGCTTATGGCTATGACGTTATGATTGCGAAAAAACTGGCTGACTCCATGGGCGCTGAGCTGGAAATCCACAAAATTGAATGGGACGGCCTGGCTCCTGCTGTTGTAAGCGGCAAAATTGATGCTGCTATCGCTGGTATGTCCATCACCTCCAAACGTAAAGAAACCGTTGACTTCACCAAACCTTACTACTATGCAACTGTTGTAGCTCTGGTGAAAAAGGATTCTCCGCAAGCTCAGGCTAAAAGCGTTGCAGACCTCAAAGGCTCTGTTGCAACCTCTCAGCTGAATACCATCTGGTATGATCAGATTGACCAAGTTCCGGACGTTAAAAAGCTGCCTGCTATCGACAACGTTCCCGGCATGATCGTTGCGCTGAAATCCGGCAAATGCAACCTGATTGTTACCGACATCCCGACTGCAAAGGCTGCTGCTTTTGCTAACCCGGAGCTGACCATGGTAACCTTTGAAGGCGATAAAGGTTTCAAAACCTCTCGTGAAGATGTTGAAATCGGCATTGCTATTAAAAAAGGTAATAAAGAGCTGGCTGACTCCATGAACAAGGTTCTCGGCGGTATGACCGAGGCTGACTTCAACAAGATTATGGATGAGGCTATCAAAAAACAACCGTTAGCAAAATAACCTGAACTAACCGCGACAGGGCAATGGCTGCCAGCAAGGCAGCTGCTGCGCGGAGGCGGTAAGATGGGGCGGCGCAAGTCGCCCCTATTTGTATATTATAAGGATGGTGTGATCAATGCCAGAAACATTTTTTGGCTGGGTAGTATTTTTGTTGCAGCAGTATGGCCCCGTGCTTTTGAAGGGTGCAGTTGTAACCCTGCTGCTTGCTGTTGTCGGTACCTTCATCGGCTGTATTATCGGCTTGATTGTGGGTGTAATCCAGACGATTCCGCTGGAGGATAATGAAAGTGCTGTGAAGCGCATTGCTGTACGCTGCTTGCAGCGTCTGCTCGATGCTTATGTAGAGATTTTCCGTGGTACGCCTATGATTGTACAGGCGATGGTTGTCTACTATGGCGCTATGAGTCTTTTTGATATTGATATGTCGCCGCTGTTTGCCGGCTTCCTCGTTGTTTCTATCAACACTGGTGCGTATATGGCAGAAACCGTGCGCGGCGGTATTGAATCTGTCGATCCCGGTCAAAAGGAGGCTGCGATTGCCATTGGTATGGACCACATCCAGACCATGCGCTGCGTTATCCTGCCGCAGGCATTGCGCAACGTTATGCCGCAGCTGGGCAACAACCTGATTATCAACATCAAGGATACCTCTGTATTGAACGTTATTTCCGTAACCGAGCTGTACTTTGCTTCTAAGTCTGCTGCCGGTGTTTATTACAAATACTTCGAGATTTTCTTCATCACCTGCGTGGTTTACTTCATTATGACCTTCACCGCTTCTCGTTTGCTGCGTTGGGCAGAAAGCAAGATGGATGGTCCGAAGGATTATCAGCTGGTAACCTATGATCCGATGATGGATCCCTGCGGCGATATTCCTCTGCCGACGAAGAAACAGAAAGGCAGGCACTAAGCGATGGAAAAGGAACTTTTGTTATCTATTCATGATTTAAAGAAAAGCTTTGGCGAGCGTGAGATTTTGAAGGGCATCAGCTTTGATGTGCATCGTGGCGACGTTGTTTGCATCATCGGTCCTTCCGGCAGCGGCAAGTCGACCTTGATTCGTTGCGTAAACTATCTTGAGCATCCGACTGACGGCCATATTGATTATCGTGGTCAGGACGTCAATGAAGCCTTCAAAAAGCTGACCATGTACCGCACGAAGGTGGGCATGGTGTTCCAATCCTTCAATCTCTTCAATAATATGACAGTTTTGGAAAACTGCATGGTTGGTCAGGTGAAGGTGCTGGGCAAGAGCAAGGAAGAAGCAAAGGAAACAGCGCTGAAATATCTGAAGCATGTTGGCATGGACAGCTACGTCAATGCTAAGCCGCATCAGCTCAGCGGCGGTCAGAAGCAGCGTGTGGCGATTGCACGTGCGCTGGCGCTGGAGCCTGAGGTGCTGCTCATGGACGAGCCGACGAGTGCGCTTGATCCGGAGATGGTTGGCGAGGTTCTGCGCGTTATCCGCGATTTGGCAGAGCAGGGCCTGACGATGGTTATCGTAACGCACGAGATGGCGTTTGCGCGTGATGTATCGAACCGCGTTATCTTTATCGACCAAGGCGTTATTGCCGAAGAGGGCGCTCCGCAGCAGCTTTTCAGCAAGCCGAAGAACAAACGCACGCAAGACTTCTTAAGCAGATTTGCGCAGGCGTAAAAAGCCTTGTAATTTTTCCGTAACCATAGTAAAATATAAGTACTGAAGGTTTGATTGTGTAATGCTCCAATGGTTTTGCACAATACAGCAAAAACCCCGAGGCGGCCACCTCGGGGTTTTGTCTAGCTCTTGCCAAAAAAGCTTTTTTGTGTTATATTGAATGTAGAAAACAACCGCCCACAAGGTGGGTTGCTGTTAAGTGGTTTGGAAATTCCGCCCCAGGAAACGTGCAAAGTTTTGGGGCGGTTTTTCTATGTTGACTTTACTTCTTGTTCTGAAAAATGAACGTCAGCAATGCCAGTATAAACATTCCAAAAATCATTAAATCCTGGAAAGTAAAATATACCATAGACATCACCTCCATTCCAATGGAATTTCGGCAACGCCACCCTGCAACACGGTTGTTGCTTATAGAATAACATATAAACGAATTTTTGGCAAGTAATGTTGGTTTGTCTATTGTTTACAAATTAAACGCAGGATTTTTTCCATTACTGTAGAAATATACAGTAATGGATTTTTTATTTTAGGCAAGAAGGTGATGAAATGAAGATTTTACGTCGTTTAATGCTTTGCGCTATGCTTCTGCTGTGTCAGCAGGCTTGGGCTGCGAAGCCGACAATTCTTTATGTGCCGATGGATAACAGGCCGGTGTGCCTTGCTTATACAGTGGAATCTATGCGTGCTGCCGGCTGGGATGTGCAGACACCGCCGGTTGAGCTGCTGGCATCGGCGACGACAAGCGGCAAGCCGGAGCAGCTTTTTGACTGGCTTGAGGCGAACGCGAAGGAGTCCGTGGCCGTAGTGGCATCGAGTGACGCTCTGCTTTACGGCGGACTTGTGGCGTCGCGCACACATGAAATCCCGCTGCCGACGCTCGAGGCGCGTGCAGAGCGGCTGGTGCAGCTGAAAAAATCTCACGCAGGGCAGAAGGTTTACGTTTTTGCGACGATTATGCGTTCGCCAAAGGCTAGCAGTGCGCCGGTAGAGCCGGAGTATTATGCCGAGTGGGGACCGCAGATTTTCCGCATGGGCGCCCTTGAGGACAAGCTGGAGCTGAAGGAAATCAAGCGCAGTGAGGTACGCGAGCTGGCGGATTTACGTGCGAAGATTCCGCAGGAGGTGCAGCAGGATTTATATGCGCGCCGCGCTGATAATATTCGTGCGACAGAGCTGCTGCTGCATGGCGTGGAAAGCGGCGACTTTGATTATATGCTGATTGGCCGCGACGATACGGCGGCATATTCGCAGGCACATCGTGAAGCGCGCAATATGGATATTCTTGTGCGCGAGCTGCCGCGTGAGCGCATCCGCTTTTTTGCCGGTGCAGACCAGCTGGGCCTTTTGCTGCTGAGCCGTGCGGCAACGCGTTTGCAATATGAGCTGCCGCTGGTTAATGTGACCTATGCAGCAGGCAAGGGCGGCGCAACGCTGCCCTCTTATGAGGATGATACGGTGGCCGAAAGCGCAAAGCAGCACGTTTATGCTGCCGGTGCCTTTCCAATTAAAAACCGCAAGCATGCAGATTTGCTTTTGGCGGTGAATACGCCTGCTGACGGCGTGACGCTGGAGGCGAGCGCTGCGGCTAATAATTATCACGTAGATAAGCAGACGGCTGGCTTTACGAAGAAGGTGGAGCGGCTGCTGAACCATGGGCATCAGGTGGCGCTGGCCGACGTGAAGTATGGCAACGGTGCGGATAATGCGCTGGTGAAGAGCTTGTTTGAGAAAAAGCTGGCTTATCGTCTGGCAGCTTACGGCGGCTGGAATACGGCTGGCAACAGCTTGGGCTTTGCGCTGGCACAGGGACTTTTGGCTGGCAGCGTCAGCGATGCGGAGCGTGAGCAGCTGCTGAAGGTGCGTTATCTTGATGATTGGGCGTATCAGGCGAATGCACGCATGACGACGTACCAGAAGCTCATCTGGCCGCAGTATTGGCCGAACAGCGGCTTGAGCGACGAGCAGCGAGGTGCAGCCGAACAGTTTATTACCCGGGAAATAGAGAAGGTGGCAGAGCCGTATATGGGTAAGGCTGTAGAAGAGTATCGCTTCACGCTGCCGTGGAGCAGAATGTTTGAGGTTGATGTAGAGAAAAAATAAATTTTTATATAATATGAGGGGGAATAGTATGTTAAAAAATTATGCTCTGCGCTTGGCGCAGGAGAGTGATGCGGCAGCGCTGTTAAAAATTTACGCTCCGTTCGTAGAGAGCGAGGATAGGCGTCTCAGCGATGTGTCGTTTGAGTACGAGGTGCCGAGCGAGGAGGAGTTCGCCGGACGCATTCGCGATATTTCGGCAAAATATCCCTACATCGTCTGTGAGCAGGAGGGCGAGCTTATCGGCTACGTCTACGCTCATCCTCACATTCCGCGTGCAGCATATCAGTGGGGCGCAGAGGTGACGATTTATCTGGCGCCAGCAGGACAGGGCGTAGGCTTGGGGCGCGTGATGTACACGGCGCTGGAAGGGCTGCTGCGTCTGCAGGGCGTGGTTGTGACCTATGCCTGCGTGACGGCGAGCAATGAGCACAGCGTGAGGATGCACGAGGCCTTAGGCTATAAAATTGTTGGCACGTTCAACAACACCGGCTTTAAGCACGGTCATTGGCTCGACATGGTGTGGCTCGAAAAGCGTCTTGCTGACCTGCCCGCTCAGCCAGCGCCGCTGCGCGGCGTGCAGGAGCTGGCGTCGGCAGAGGTGGCAGAGATTTTACAGCAGCGTTGAGCGTAGTATATGCTTTTACAAAGCCTGCTGTGCATACGCAAAAAAAATTAAAAAATAATTTATTTTAAAAATATGAGGAAGTGTACACATTGAGCACAAAAGGCTCTTGTGTACACTTTTTTTATGTGATAAAATTAAAGCATATTTAGATTTTGTGCGTAATATAAGATGAGTCTATGTTAGAAGATTTTGGGGTATGATATTATGTTTACTTGGGGGAAAAAGAAAATATTTATGGCCTTGACTGCGTGCCTGCTGCTGGCGTCCTTGCTGGCGAGCGGCTGTATGGAGCAGAGCAAGGCAGGCTATCGCAATAACGACGGAAGACAGAAGCTGATTGTGGGCAGTGATCTCTATCCGCCGTTCAATTTTATCGATGAGGACGGCGAGCCGACAGGTATTGATGTGGAGCTGGCGAAGGAGGCCGGCCGCCGCATGGGCTACGATGTAGAGTTTAAAAATATCAACTGGCCGGATAAGGATGATTTGCTTGAGCGTGGCGAGCTTGACTGCCTGTGGGGTTCGTTTTCTATGAGCGGACGTAAGGAGCTGTATAATTGGGCTGGTCCGTATCTTGTCAGCAGACAGGCTGTGGCAGTGAACAAGAACAGCTCGATTCACAAGCTCGCGGATCTCGAGGGCAAGTTTATCGCTGTGCAGACAACGACGAAGCCGGAAGAGCTTTTTACGCAGCATAAGCAGAGCAATCTTCCGCATGTGAAGAAGCTTTACAGCCTGAGCAACCGCGATTTGATTTATGCAATGCTTGGCAAGGGATATGTGGATGCTATTGCTATGCATAAAAGTGCGATTGAGCAGTATAACAAGGACGTAGGAACGAACTACCGCATTTTGGAGGAGCCTATTCTGGTAACAGGTCTGGGCGTGGCTTTTGCACGTAATGACCAGCGCGGGATAGATAAGGAGCTGCAGAAAACGCTGCAGCAAATGCGTGCTGACGGCACGACGAGAAAGATTGTCGCCAAGTATATGGACAATCCGGATGAATATCTGGAGGTGGAACGTAGTGGCGAATAGTTTGTTGAATACCAAAAAGTCCATTGCTGCTGTGGTTGCTATTATTGGCTTTGTTTATCTGAGCATTGTTTTTGGCTTTGCTTCGAAGGCAGACTATGATGCGACAAAGCATGATATGCAGTCAACAATCAGATATGTTGATACGCAATATAAGGAGTTTCATAAGCTTGATTCTGCCTCGAAGGTAAAAAGCCTGATGTCGGTCACCGCGACGACAGAGCAGATTATCCGTAATCTGAATCAGGATAAAGGAAGCTTATCTGAGGAGCTGCTTGCCGATTATGTGAGAGATTATCATCTGTCCGGCATTATTGTGCTTGACTCTAACGGTTCCCTGGTCTGCGAATATAATCGGGACAGATACGGCTTTGCAGCTTTGCGCTATGAGCTGCTTAAGCCGTCGGTTATGGATACAGCTATATATCCGGAGAAGATTTTTTCGGATCACCTTGAGCTTAACGACGGCTCGCATATTGACATTTCTGTTAGCAGCAGGCAGGATGCGCCGGGCGTTGTGGTCTGCTATTACCATACGACGGCAGAGTATGCTGCAAGCTATAATATGTCGCTGTATACGCTGCTTTCCGGTTATAGTATGCAGACGAGCGGCACAATTATTATCTCCGATGGCAATAAGGTGATTGCTTCTAATGATGCTTCCTTGCTGGGCAATAGGGTGGAGAATAATGATATTGTGCAGGCCTTGAAGCAGGACGGACGCACGCAGGAGCTTATTCATATTAAGGATAGTAATGCTGATAATTACTATGGCAGCATGGAGCGTGGCCGTAATTATTTTATTTACGTTTATATGCCGGAGCAGCATGTTTATACTACGCGTATGCAAAAGACCATGTATGCATTGGTTGTGTATCTGCTTGTTGTGGGCGGGTTGCTGGTATTCCGTGCGCGTACCGAGAAGCGTTATCTTGAGCAGCAGCGTGAGCATGACGAGGCGTATAAGGAGCAGCTGCGAGAGGCGGCACGTGCAGCAGAGAAGGCTAACAAGGCCAAGACGGAATTTCTGCAGCGTATGAGCCACGATATCCGCACGCCGATTAACGGTATCCGCGGCTTTATCGAGATGGGCAATTACTATAAGGATGATTTGGCGAAGCAGGCTGAATATCGCGAGAAAATCTGGCAGAGCTCAGGCTTTTTGCTCGACCTTGTTAATGAGGTGCTGGAGATGGGCAAGCTCAGCTCCAGCGAGATTCAGATGGAGGAAATTCCCTTCAATCTGCGGGAAATCTGTAATGAGGTGAAGGGCATTGTTACGCCGCAGGCGCAGGAGAAGGGTGTGGAGTTTATCGTCAAAAAGGACGAGCTGCCATATCCTTGTCTGATTGGCAGTCCGGTGCATGTGAAGCGTATTCTGCTGAACATTGTCGGTAATGCTGTCAAATATAATAAGAATAATGGCAGGGTGTATATAACGCTTGTCGAGAGCAAGACTGACGACGAAACTATGCTCGTAGAGTTCAAATGTGAGGATACGGGCATTGGTATCAGCAAGCGCTTTTTGCCGCACGTTTTCGACGCCTTTGCGCAGGACAGCGATATAGCGCGCAGCTCGTATGAGGGCACAGGTCTTGGTATGCCGATAGCCAAGAGCCTGGTTGACAAAATGGGCGGAACGCTGGAGGTGGAGAGCGAAAAGGGCATTGGCACTACCTTCACTATGCGCATTCCGTTTAAAAAGGCTGCGGAGCAGCCGAGCGAGGAGCAGAAGCAGGAGGCACCTGACATGGAGCTTGTCAAGGGCATGCATGTGCTGCTGGCAGAGGACAACAAGCTGAATATGGAGATTGCACAGTTCTTCCTCGATACTGCAGGCATTACCAGTAAATGTGTGCTGAACGGCAAGGAGGCAGTGGAGGCCTTTGAAGATTCAGCGGTGCATGAATATGATGCTGTTTTGATGGATATCATGATGCCGTTTATGAACGGTATGGAGGCTACGCAGAAGATTCGCACGCTGGAGCGTGAGGATGCAGGCACTGTGCCGATTATCGCGATGACGGCGAATGCCTTTGTTGAGGATAAGAAGCAGGCGATGGCTGCAGGCATGACGGATTATATTACGAAGCCGCTGCAGATGGATTTGCTGCTGCGCCTTTTGGCAAAGTACGCCAACAAGCGTAAGCGCTGAGAAAAATAAAAGACGCATTCAGTTTTGCTCTGGATGCGTCTTTTAAAATCAGCTTGAACGTAGAGGAAAAGTGTAGTATAATAAATATAGAAGAGGTGCCGCCGATAGACGGTTGTCCCTCAAATTTTAGTTATAGAAAATAACCGCTCGTTTTCTCAGGACGGGGCGGTTATTTTTTTGCGTTATAAAGAAACTATGGAGAAGAAAGTAAAAATATTTTTAGTATTCAGCTGTAAAATATCTGTGTAATGCGTTTATGAAGATAAAAGAATGGTATAATAGATGTACATAGATGAAAGGACGTGAAAGCGTGAAGATAAAAACGTTGATGAGTGCGGCGCTGCTCAGCAGTGCTCTGCTGTGGGGAGCGGCGGCGCAGGCGGCGGATACGCTGCTGGCAAGAGAGCCGGAGCTGGAGCTGAAGCAGGGCAAGGTGACCGCAGAGCTGTGGGGCGACAGGCTGGCGAACGGCTATGCGCACGACCTGCTTATTATAGTGAAGAATAAGGATAAAAAGGTCATCACTGCCTATCAGCCGAGCATTAAGGGCGGCTATAACTGCCTGCTGCAGCTTGTTAAGCCTCAGGGCGAGGAGCCTGCGCAGCTGCTCGTGAGCGCAGGGCAGGGTGATTGGCGTGCGCCGAGCGAGTACCGCATTATCTCCTTTGCTGATTTAAAGGAGGTGCAGGAGGTTTTTGGCGTGCCGGAAAGCTCGGGCATTGTGACGCAGGCGGAGCTGAAGGACGGCAAATTGCAGCTTTCCTTGCTCAATGGCAGCAGCGAAAGCGTGGCGCTGGACGCTGGCGTGAAGGCTGAGGACGGACGCGTGGAATATAGCGGTCTGCATTCTCTGCAGCCGTGGGATGTTGACGAGGACGGCGTGGATGAGCTTTTGGCAAGCCAGCGGCTTACGCAGGGCAAGACGCCGCTGGCCGACATTGGCGTGGTGTGGAAGCGTAGGGCTGACGGCGAAGGCTGGGAGGCTTTGGGCACGACGATTATGACGTTGGCACCTACTGCGCAGGGCAACACGGTGAACGATGGCGCTGAAATGGCGGCGGGAACGATTCTTCCGCGCAGGCTTGTCGTTCGCGGCGGGGAGGCGACCTTCCCCGTATTCGCAGGCAAGGACGTAGAGGTGCAGAACAAAATCAACAAGGAGCTGTGGACTGCTAACGCCGACAATATGAAAAAGTTTTATGCAGGGCAGGCCGATACAGCCTTTAAGGTGATGAGCGCGAAGGAAAATCTGCTTTCGGTGCAGCTCATCTGCGGCAAAACGAATTTTGTGCATAATTACGTGAATATCAATCCTAAGACAGGTGAGCTGATTAAGCTCAGCGATATTTTAAATACGCAGGACAAGGATTTGCTGCCGCTGCTCAATGTGCTGAACACTAATAAAAAGGTCAGCATTAAGGCACTGCCTGATGAGTGGTATATTGAAGGACGGAATCTCTTCCTGATTTCTATTGTGGACACGCGCGAGGAATTTTCTGGCTTCGATTTGGGCAATCTGCATAAATTTATTTTAAATAAACAGATACTGGAATAAAAAAACTGACTGGCTAGTCAGTAGAATTTGCAAGATAACGTATAAGAGAGAATAACAGAGAAAAACAGCTTAAAATTCGTTTAATCGGGTTTGCTTTTCTTGTTGTTCTCCTTTATAATGGTAGTATTCTGAAACTGGGATAGAGCGCTCTTTAGCTTGCTCACCCTTGTTTATATTTAGAAATACTCAGACTAATTTATGATAAACGTTTCAGAGTAGAAGATGAAGGAGGTTTTTATATGTTTAGTTCTCTCCGCTCCAGCCGTGCGAAGAAAGCACTGGCTGCGGCGCTGGCAGCAACCTTTGTGCTGGCAGCATCCGGCTGCGGTCAAAAGCAGCAGCAGGGCGCAAAGCAGGCAACATTGGTTAAAACCATGCAGGTTATTAAGCGCGACACCCCGTTGGTATATGATTACACTGGCTTTGTGCAGGCGCAGCAGGAAATGGAGCTTAAGGCTCAGGTCAGCGGCCAGATTACAGCCAAGTATTTCAAAGGCGGCGATAATGTAAGCGCAGGGCAGACCTTATACGCTATTGACCAGCGTACCTATCAGGCTAATGTGCTCAACGCACAGGCAGGCCTGGCGAATGCGCGTGCAGCTTTGGCTAACGCAGCATTGAATGCAGAGCGTTACAGCACTCTGTATGCACAAAATGCAGTTTCCAAGCAGGTTCTGGATAACGCTATTATGCAGCGTGACCAGGCGCAGGCTTCTGTGAACGCACAGGAGGCAATTCTGGAAAATGCGCAGATTAACATGACTGATACCAGCGTAGCTGCTCCGTTCAGCGGTCGTATTGATACTACGGCGCTGGAGGTTGGCAACTATGTAACCGCAGGTCAGACCACGCTGGCAAAAATCAGCAACACTGACCCTGTATTCGTACAGTTCAGCATCGCTGAGCCGGAATATTTGCAGCTTTCCGCTGCGCATGACAACAGCGGCGCAGCATCTCTCGACAACCTGACCGTTGTTCTGAGCGATGGTAGCACCTATGATCTCAAGGGCACTGTAGCAGAGGTTAACCGCGGCATCAACGACAACACCGGTACCTTGACGGTTAAGGCTCTCTTCAAGAACCCTGCACATCGTCTGCTGCCGGGCATGTTTGCTCACGTACAGGCAACTGCAGGCACCAGACAGAATGCGCTCCTGATTCCGAAGCGCGCTGTTGTTGAATTGATGTACAAGAAATTTGTTTATATTGTTGGCAGCGATAACAAGGTAACAATGAAGGAAGTTACCCTTGGTCCTTCTGTTGGCCGTTTCTACATGGTTGAAAGCGGTCTGAACGGTGACGAGACAATCGTAGTCGAGGGCACCGGTAAAATCAGACAGGGTGCTGAGGTTAATCCGCAGCCGATGACTGAGGCTGATCTGGATACTACTGTTGACAACAGTGCTACCGCTGAAAAGAAGCAATAAGGAGGTAGGCTAAATGGCTCGTTTCTTTATTGATCGCCCTGTCTTTGCGATAGTACTGGCGATTATTATTACCCTGTTGGGTACGATTGCCGGCTTCAGCCTGCCTATCGCCCAATATCCTAACATTACTAAACCGCGTATCAGCGTAAACACCAACTATGTAGGTGCAAGTGCCGATATCGTTGAAAAGGCTGTAGCACAAACCATTGAGCAGAAGGTCAGCGGTGTAGAAAATATGCTGAACATGTCCTCCGTAAGTACCTCCAGTGGTGAGTACAAGCTCAATGTTGAGTTCAACCTGGAGAAAAACGCAGATATCGCTTCTGTAGAGGTACAGAACCGTGTATCCCAGGCAACCAGCTCCCTGCCGAGCGAGGTTTCCGGCTACGGCGTAACCACTGCTAAGGAATCTGCCGAGACCATTATGTACTTTGGCCTCTATTCTCCGAAAAATACCTATGATGCAATGTTCCTGAGAACATATGCGGATGCGAACTTCCTCGATGCTGTAAAGCGTGTTAAGGGTGTATCCACCGTTGGCGAATATGGTCCGGAATACGCAGTACGTATCTGGCTGAATCCGGAAAAGATGGCGCAGCTGGGCGTAACCGTAACCGATGTTTCCAATGCTATCAAGACGCAAAACATTCAGGCAGCAGTTGGTTCTATCGGTAACCGTCCTACTGTTGCTGAGCAGGAGCGTACCTATTCTGCAAGTGCGCAGGGCCGTCTGAATACGCCTGAGGAATTCGGTAACGTAATTATCCGTTCTAATAATGGCGATAACCTGAAGCTGAAGGATATCGCAACTATCAAAGAAGGTCCGCGTAATGACCTTATCGTCAGCAAGCTGAACGGTGGCGATTCCGTTGTCTTCCCGGTATCCCTGACCTCCGATGCGAATGCTATCGAAACGGTTAAGAATATCCGTGAGGTATTAAAGGACGCTGAAACACGTTTCCCTGACGATATGAAGCTGGTTGTTATTCAGGATAACACCCAGTTCATTACCGAGTCTTTGGAGAAGGTTGCGCATACCTTCGTTGAGGCTTTAATTCTGGTTATTTTGGTAGTATTCATGTTCCTGGGCAGCTGGCGTGCAACCTTGATTCCTATTCTGGCTGTACCGGTATCCTTGATTGGTACCTTTGCTTCCTTCGTAATTTTGGGCTTTACTATCAACACTCTGACTGCTTTTGCAATGATTCTGGCTATCGGCCTTGTTGTCGATGACGCTATCGTTGTAGTAGAGGCAGTAGAGCATCATATTCAGGAAAACGGTATGTCTCCTAAGGAGGCAACCTACCGCGCTATGAACGAGGTTTCCGGCCCTGTTGTGGCTATCGCCTTCGTACTGTCTGCGGTATTTATCCCTGTAGCCTTCACCGGCGGTACTGTCGGCGAATTGTATAAGCAGTTTGCTATTACGATTTCTGTATCCATGATGCTTTCTGCTATTATCGCTTTGTCCCTGACTCCTGCGCTCTGCTCTTTGCTGCTGGTGAAGAAGGAGGAGGCGCCGAAGGGCTTTATCGGCAAGGCTGTAAAAGCATTTGACGATTGGTTTGCAAGAACCTTGGCTAAATACGTGAAGAACGTTGAGGGCTGCATCCGTAAATCCAAGCTTATTCTGACCTGTCTTGTTATCGTAGTTATCTGCATCGGCTTCCTGGCGAAGGCAACGCCTACAGGCTTCGTACCTAACGAGGACCAGGGCATGACTGCTGTATCTATCGCTCTGCCTGAGGGTGCATCCAGCAACCGTACTCAGCAGGTTATGGCAGGTCTTTCAAAAAATATAAGCAAGCTTCCCGGTGTTAAAAATGTTATGGAGGTTAGCGGTATTGATATTTTGTCTATGGGCCAGAAGGCTAATGCCGGCCTGGCAGTAGTTTCTATGGAGGACTACAGCCAGCGCAGCAACAGCGTACAGGATATTATTCCGATGATTTTCGGTATGGGCGCACAGATTCCTGATGCAACCGTTATGGCCTTCCAGCCGCCTTCTCTGCCTGGTGCTTCAAGTACAGGTACCTTGAGCCTTTATCTCATGAACCTGGGCGGTGAGGATGTTAACACCATGGGTGACCGTGCTAACGAATTTTTGGCTGCTTGCCGCAAGCGTCCGGAAATCGGTATGCTGTACACCACCTTGAACACCAATACTCCTATGTATCAGTTTGAGGTTGACCGTGAAAAGGCACAGTCTATGAACGTGCCCGTATCTACTGTTTATTCCGCATTGCAGGCCTTCTTAGGCGGTAACGAAATCAATGATATCAATAACTTCGGCCGTACCTGGAAAGTTGTTATGCAGGCTGATGAAAAATATCGTACCGGTGTAGAGGATATGCGTTACTTCTTTGTACGCAGCAACGACGGCCAGTCTATTCCGCTGAATACGCTTGTAAAGCCGATGCCTAAGAACAGCTCTGTTGTTATGACACGCTTTAACGGCGCAAGTGCGATTAAGATTTCCGGCGACCCTGCAAGCGGCTATTCCTCCGGTCAGGCTATGACTGCTATTGAAGAGGTTGCTAAAGAGGTTCTGCCGAACACCTATACCTATGAATGGACAGGCCAGAGCCTTGACGAGATCGAAGCTGGCAGCCGTTCCACGCAGATCTTCATTATCTCGCTGATCTTCGTCTTCTTGTGTCTGGCAGCTCTTTATGAAAGCTGGACCATTCCTCTGGCTGTACTGCTGTCTGTGCCGTCTGCAGTTTTTGGCTGCTTCCTGGTACAATATGCACGTGGCCTGCAGAATGACGTTTATATGCAGATTGGTCTGATTACGCTGATTGGTTTGGCGGCGAAGAACGCCATCCTGATCGTCGAATATGCGAAGATGAATATGGAGCAGGGCATGGATGTTGTGCATGCGGCTGTTGAGGCTGCTCACGTCCGTCTGCGTCCTATCCTGATGACGTCCTTCGCGTTCATCTTAGGCTGTCTGCCCTTGGCTATTGCTACCGGCCCGGGTGCTGGCGCGCGTGTATCCATGGGTAACGCCGTAGTAGGTGGTATGACCATCGCGACCTTGTTTGGTATCTTCCTGATTCCTGTACTCTTTGTAGTTGTAGAACGTTTCTTCAGCCGCAAAAAGAAGAATCCTGATGATAACGTAACCGAACAGCTGTAAAAACAAAATTATCCTGCTCTGCAGTAATGCGGGGCAGGATTTTTTTATATACGCAAAAGAAAAAAGACCGTCCACAGGCGGTCTTTTTTCTTTTGCAGCGACATATTTATTCGCAGTGTCACTGCTATGCACTTTGTAAATTGGAAATTGAGAGGAGATTTATTGCTTTGCAGTTACTATTATAGATAAATGAAACGGGCATGTTGTTGCACAGGCTACAAGAAGGAATTATACAATTAAGTTAAGCTGATAGCGCATTTAATTAAAGATAAAAACACTTAAAAAACATAAAAAATATATGAGCAGTATTAAGTAAGTAGACAAAAGCTCTGCGCAAACTGAATAGTGACTTCGGCAACAGTTTGAATGTGTTATGAATTTTATAATTAACATAGTCGATGAATTTTGTCGAACTGTTTTTTTGGAGGTGAAAGGATATGGGTCCTGTAACGACTAATCCGTGGCTGATAGCTGTCATTAATATGGCGATCGTTTTTGGTGTACTGATTGCCTTAGGTCTGTTGATGAATCTGCTTCAGGTTTTAGATCCGACAAAAACCAAAACGCACTCATAATTTATTTTTAAGGAGGATTATCTCATGTTTGACGCATTCGTTGTTGCCCTCACATCTGTGTGGGCAGATTCTGGCTTCTCCGCTCTGACCGGCGGACACGTAATTATGATCTGTGTAGGTCTGCTTCTGCTCTACATGGCAATTGGTAAAGGCTTTGAGCCTTTGCTGCTTTCCCCAATCGCTTTCGGCTGTATTCTGGCCAACATTCCTAAGAATGGCTTTGAAGAACCTGGTGTTATGTCTGTAATTATGTATGGTATTCACCACGAAGTATTCCCGCCGCTGATTTTCTTAGGCGTAGGTGCGATGACCGACTTTGGCCCTCTGCTGGCTAACCCGAAAACCCTGCTCCTGGGCGCTGCTGCACAGGCTGGCGTATTCGTAGCTCTCTTAGGTGCTATGATGATGGGCTTCACCGTACAGGAAGCTGCTGCAATCGGCATCATCGGTGGTGCTGACGGCCCGACTTCCATCTACTTGGCTGCTAAAATGGCTCCTCAGCTGTTAGGTGCAATCGCAGTTGCTGCTTACTCCTACATGTCTCTGGTTCCGCTGATTCAGCCGCCTATCATGAAGCTGTTCACTTCTGATGCTGACCGTAAAATCGTTATGAAACAGCTGCGTCCGGTTTCTCATTTCGAGAAGATTGCCTTCCCGATTATGTGCACCATCGTTATTTCCCTGCTGCTGCCTTCCGTAACTGCTCTGATTGGTATGCTGATGCTTGGTAACCTGTTCAAAGAAGCTGGCTGCCTAGATCGTCTGTCCGACACCGCACAAAACGCCCTGATGAACACCGTAACCATTATGCTGGCTACCGGCACTGGCTTGACCATGAGCGCTGAATCCTTCCTGAACTACCAAACCATCCTGATTATCATCCTTGGCTTGATTGCCTTCATTGGCGGTACTGCTGCCGGCGTAATCTTCGGCAAGCTGATGTGCATCGTTGATGGTGGCCAGACCAACCCGCTGATCGGCAGTGCAGGCGTATCCGCAGTTCCTATGGCTGCTCGTGTATCTCAAATCGTTGGTCAGAAAGCAAATCCTGCAAACTTCCTGCTGATGCATGCTATGGGTCCTAACGTAGCAGGCGTTATCGGTACCGCAGTTGCAGCTGGTACTATGCTGGCTATGATTGGTCCTGTTGCTAAATAATTAATAAAGCAGTAGCTGCTTGATAATGAAAAAACGACTGAGGCTGTGAAATGCTTCAGTCGTTTTTTTCGTAAGTATATATCAGCGCAAAAAAAATAACCAGTTCGCAGCTGGTTATTTTTGTTTTGCTAAAGCGTTTCGCAGACGCTTTAGCAGTTCTCCCAATCCTTCTATAAGACAAATTGAAAACTGAGAGGAGATATTTTGTTGCTTTGCAGGTTCTATTTTAGCAAAGGAAAAGGATAAAACTGTTGCCTGTGCAACATATAACATAAATGAAGTATTGTTATATTAATTAAGTTAATGTAAAGTGATTATGTAACTAATGTAACCGAATGGAGAAAATCAGTGTGACCTGTGCAACAGAAGATGAAAAAATTTCACTTTATACTAATTAACGTAAGATAAGCAGTTAGCTTACTGAAGTATTCCCCTTTTTAGTTCAAAAGAAAGAGGTGATAAACAGTGGGTCCTGTAACAACTAATCCCTGGCTTATAGCTGTGATTAACATGACCATCGTTTTCGGCGTACTGATTGCGCTGGGCGTGCTTATGAACTTGCTCCAGGTTATTGATCCTACCAAAAGTAAATAATGGTTTCAAAGCAGTGTCGCTGCTTTAAGCAGCTTCATCATAGAAAGAAGTTTTTTATTTGTTCTATTTCTGCCAGCGCAGGCCTTGCAGGCTAGGGGAGACTGAGGGTATAGACAAGGAGAAGGCTGTTTTCTTAGATGAGGCGTACTTATTGCCTTGGGCAATATGCACTTATAATATCCCACGATGGGAAACAAGGAGGAAATTTTCACATGTTTGAAGCATTTTTTGTTGCTTTGTCATCCGTATGGTCAGACTCCGGCTTCTCCGCACTGACCAGCGGTCACGTAATCATGATCGCTGTAGGTCTGGTTCTGCTCTATATGGCTATTGGTAAAGGTTTCGAGCCTTTGCTGCTTTCCCCGATCGCATTCGGCTGTATTCTGGCTAACATTCCTAAAA
>OQVS01000934.1_pt1 | contig 20385 bp, 12 predicted proteins | sample 1691601 | NCBI WGS metagenome assembly OQVS01 (sample SAMN03418268, study PRJEB22391) | human gut metagenome | biome: human-gut; feature: organic feature; material: feces | host: Homo sapiens | place: Tanzania | collected 2013-01
TTTCCAATTCGAGGGGGTGGGGCTTTAGAAAGGACTCTTTTAGTTAAATATTCTAAATTCTCTCTCGATTATTCTTCCAATTGGAAATTTAATTTATAACTTTGCATCGTAAAAAACCACAAACCACAATTTTTCAATAGAAAAAACAAGCCAAAACATTCAATCAGCAGTGTGTTTAACGCTTACTCAAAAAGTATAATAATAACAAAATGAGAGCCATAGGTGCGTCCAGGCTCACCTGCAAATCAATATTATGGTCTATAAATCTGGAATATTAGCTTCAGCCCAGCCCAGAGCTTGGTTTAGCAAGGCATGTCAGGTGTCTTGCCAAGACTCAGTGCTCCTCGTTGTAGGGGGGGGTAAAAGCAAGCTTTTCATTTTCAGATAATTACAGACTTTATAACCGCATCGGGTCTGCTGTGCATGTTTCTCAACGAAGCGTGCACAGCAGACCCGTTTTTTATGCCCTCAAGCAAACCCTAACCACACTAAAACCACACCGCTTCGAGGCATTCATCCAAAACATTGTAACGTTCAGCCTCCGTTACATGACTCAAAATAATGGTCTAAGTTTTACCCCCCCCGTGCGCCAAAACTGATGTACCGTCAGGTCGTCATTTAAGGTTCTTGTGCAACGGTTGGGCGATTTTTGCCAACGCTAAACGCGCAAATAAGGCATCACTGCGACCTAAACCACCAATATTTCAGCAAAAAATCACTCAATATTCGAATTCAGCTTAAAAACTGTAAGTTTGAATAAAAATTAAAAAGTTTAAATAACTCAAAAAGCGTTAAGCCGCAAAAAATACAAAAAAATCATACATACATTTGTTTTATTTATTTAGTGTTTAATTATTAAAAATCATTTTTTGTTACAAACAAAGCAATGAGAAAACTGTTATTTATCTTTACCATGCTGGCCTCGATGGCTGGTGTGGCTAAGGCTCAGCAAATCTACACTTATGTGCAGCAGAGCGGCACCAAACTGGAGCAGCTCGGAACCGCATCTTTTGAGGTGAGCGACACCTCAAACCCCACTGTTAAGTTTGTTAACGGCAAGGCCGTGATGACCATTGGCGAGAATGGCACCAGCAAGGTGGCTGTCCTTCCCATGAGCGATGGTGGTGAGCTTGTCGTAGAGCACAAGACCAACAAGACAGCTGATCAGATCAACAAGGTTGCAAAGACTCCCACAAACGCTTATCCTTATGTAACCATCTTCTCGCCCTTCCAGCTGGTGGTGCCCGATGGTTGCGAGGTTCATGCTCCCATCTACAACGCTGAGACACAGCGTATTCGTCTTATCGACAAGACAAAGTTGGCACCAGGCACCGTTGTGCCAGCAGAGACAGCTCTGCTTGTTACGGGCAACGGCGAGCATAAGTTCACCGTGACCGTTGACAACCCCACCTACGCTCTCACCAGCGCCCTCAGTGGCAGCTCTCTTAAGGTCGACACTCCCACCGACGGCACCGTGTTCACCTTTGGTGTAGGCAAGGATGGTCCCAATCAAGGCAAGTATGGCTTCTTCCGCTACACAGGCTCACAGGTAAACCCCGGCTTGTGCTACCTTAAGACCTCAAGCTCAACAGCCGCCAAGTTTATTGCCTTCTCTTTCGATGATGATGTAACGGGCATTGATGATGTGATCGTTGACAATGACAGCCAGAAGGTTAGAAAGGTGATAGAGAACGGCCGTGTGGTCATAGTGAAAGGCAACAAGAAGTTTAACGTAAACGGACAGGAGATTTTTTAAGTTATGAAAAAGCAATATCTGAAGCCTGCAATCTCTGTGATGACAGTAAGCCAGGACGTGGTGCTTGCCGCAACATCTATAGATGTGGACGGTGGAACAAACACCCCCGAGCAGCACTCAAAGGCTAATCACATCGAGGAAGACGAGTGGGGACAAGGTAACGAGAGTTTGTTTGAAAACATTTGGTAAGAACGTTTCGGCGCTTGCGCCGTTTTATGTCTTTATATAATTTTTTTGAGAGTAGTGTGGGGCCGTGACGGCTCCACCTATTATTCGGAAAAATCAATTATTAAGACAGCAAATGTTGAATATCGAATTTTTCTGATTAAATAGAATATATATCTGACGCATCGCGTCATCCAATTCAATTCATTTTTTATTATTATTACAGTTAGCGTGGGGCCGTGAGGCTCCACCTAATTATAATTTCAATAAAAAATCACTATTGTTAAAATGAAAACAAAAATAACACTATTGCTCATTGCTATCATGGCAACAGTGAGCGTCAACGCGCAGCTTGTGAAGGTCTATCACAACGGTGTGCTGGAGAAATCGTATCTCAACACATCTATGGACGAATACAAGGTTGTGTTCTCATCTGGATATGTAGAGATTGGAGGTCTTAAATGGGCTACTATGAATCTTGGAGCGACAACCGTAGCAGAGTCGCCAGAGACATCCATTGGTGATTATTATGCATGGGGAGAGCTTGACACCTATTATTCTTCCATTGATTGGAAAACTGCAGATGGTAAGCCCATCGTGAAATGGGGTAAAGTTTCAACAATCACTAATGTGCCAGGTGAAAAGACAGGTCATAATATGACCAATTATGGCGGAGGTCAATATTCTGTATGGAATCCAATCCAATTTGATATTTATAAAGAAGAGTTGCTCCCTGAGCGAGATGTTGTAAGAAAAAAGTTAGGAGGCAAATGGCGTATTCCAACGTCAGCTGATTTTGAGAAGCTCTATTATGCATGTGGTGGAAGTACTGAAACGACACCTGTTTCTTCTAACATAACGGTAGGAGGCAACTACTGGGTGCCAGCTAATACAACAGTTGACGGAGAAACATACAAAGTGACGGGTATGCTTTTTGTGGCTGCTGATGACATAAACAAGCGAGTCTTTTTCCCAATCACGGGTTGCATTCACAATACAGAAATAATATATAATTCTCATGGGTATTATATGACCACCTCTCTACAGATAGTCGCTACAGAACAATATTGTCTGCAAATAAAAGAAGAATCTGTTTATGCTGGTGCTTTCCAAGGTACTTGTAACGGATTGGTAATTCGTCCTGTGTCTGACTGATAAATAATATAACAGGCGTTCTGCGCCATCATCAATTCATTTCATTTTTATTATTAGTTTAGTGGGACCGTGAGGTCCCACTACTTAAAAAAGATGAACAATGAAACGTGAAAAGATATCAAATAGATATTCTTTAAAAAGCTAAAATGGACAGCGCAAAAGCCGTGGCAAACAGGACTAACGACCCTCAAGATATTGCAGCCTTCAAACGCGCAGAAGCCGAATATCAAAACAGCCTTAGCCGATATAACAAATTGGTTACGGAATATACTAAACTAAAAGATGAAAACAACAATTTGGTTACTAATATCAATAATATGCAGGGAATGTGACGGAGATTAACGAATAAGAATTAAGATACAAGAAGCCCTTTCTGGGAGCGGTGGTTTTTTAGGCCGCCGCCCATGCTGGCTGAGATGTCCCGCTGAAAACATCAAAGCATCACAGCGTGTAAGCGGCGGTCTTTTTAAATTACCGCTCCCAGTTATTCGCTTCAAGAAAACAAAGGGGCTTATGCCCCATAATATAAAACAATTAAAAATAAAACAGAATGATGAAAAAAGCATTTATCGCGCTTGTGGCCATCCTCGTTTCGGGGGGGGTAAACGCGCAACAGATAGAAGTCTATCGTAACGGTGAACTTGAGCAAAGCTTTCTAAGCACTTCAAAAAACGAATATAAAGTTGTGTTTAAGGAAGAAGTTGGAACAATTAATGGTTACCATTATGTTGAGATTGGTGGCTTAAAGTGGGCTACCATGAATGTTGGTGCTACAACCATAGCAGATTCACCAGAAACCTCTTATGGCGACTATTATGCTTGGGGAGAGATCGACACCTATTATAAAAACAAGGTGGGTACGTCCTTTACTTGGGGCAAGTCATCAGACCTAACATATATTAAGGGCACAAAAACAGCCTATAATGCGGCGAATTATTGTGGCGGTGCAGATGATTGGGACATTAAAGAATGGACACCAGCACCTTATGGTGACAACCGCATCTTAAAGCCACAACATGATGCTGCAAAATTTGTTATGGGTGGAAAATGGCGTATGCCGACGAATGATGATTTCAAAAAGCTTAAAAAAGCTTGTGGTGTAGATGTCTCATCTGGAAGTGAAATCACTCCCTCAAATGCTCCCACGACCATTACCGATGGTGGCTTATATTGGGTGGCTAAAAATTCTACAATAGATGGGCAAACATATAATGTTGATGGGGCGCTGTTTGTATCTCAAGACGACAAAACTCAACGCTTGTTCTTCCCTGCTGCAAGTTATATCCATCAAAGAAAATATCCAGCAGTTGCTGAATTATGCAGCGTTTGGATGGGTGAGATTGACGAATACGATACCTATAATGGCTTTAGCTTCTTCATAAAAAAAAGCCAATTCATGGATCTTCAATCAGCGCCTCGATTTGTGGGTATGCCTGTACGCGCTGTGGCCGACTAAGGCAGTTTGACGTACTCTATGAATCTCGATTATTCGAAAAAAATTGAGATGCGTCTGATCTCAATGTCCCCACAGGCAAACCGATAGGTGCTCATCAGCCTTTCTGTATTTAACATAACGAAAATATATTATAAAAACATTAGTTAACAACCTGTAACCCAGCCCTCTCCCTCTAAAGGGAGAGTTGGGGTGGGGACAAAATGAGAATTAAAAAAATGATGAAAAAAGTTATTATCGCGCTTATGGCTATCCTTGCGTCTAATGGCGTAAAAGCGCAGCAGATCGACGTTTATTGTAACGACAACCCTAAGCCGGAAGTGAGCTTCCTCAACACCGAAACAAAAAAATATAAGGTGGTGTTTAGAGAGGAAGAGGGAACTTATAATGGACATAAGTATGTTGAGATTGGCGGCTTGAAATGGGCAACCATGAACATTGGTGCTACTACTGTGGCCGAGTCGATGGAAACAGCAATTGGTGACTATTATGCTTGGGGAGAACTTGATACCTATTATTCAAAAAGAACAGGCATTCGATTTGAATGGGACAAAACATCAGAGCTTACACATATTAAAGGTAAGAAGACTGGGTATGATGGTAAAAACTATTTTGATGAGCCAGTTTATAAAGTTGAATGGTCTTCAGTGCCTTATGATAAAAACTATCGCATTAAGCCGGAATATGATGTTGCAAAAGCGACATGGGGTGGAAAATGGCGTATGCCCACACGAGAAGATATAAATATGCTTTTAGAAGCGTGTGGCTGTAAATGTGGCGATCCTGTAAAGAACGCCACAACGACCATAACAGAAGGTGGTGTTTATATCGTAAAATCAGGTCTGACTGTTGATGGTGAGCAATATAAAGTGGCTGGAGCTCTTTTTGTATCTAGTGGAGATCCTACACAGCGTATGTTCTTACCTTCTGCTGGCTCACTTCAAGATAATACGGTTTACGGCGCAACAGGTATATTTTCGGCAGATATATGGTTAGGTGAAGTGATTGATCCTGCTGAAGACGGTGGCTATTCATTCCCAATGTCTGGTTATGATTTTGGAATATCTAATAAAGTTATATTTTCTCCAATGGCAGCATATCGTGAATGGGGTTTCCAAATTCGTCCTGTAGCCAATTAACATTATAAATAATAGACATAAGAAAGAAACAAAGACGTGCTCTTAAACGCTCCATTTCAATGCGTGAGAATGTGCCATGAAATGGAGCGCTTTCTTAAAGCCAGATTAGCAGGGTTGCGCAGTGCGTCCTAAGCCATTAAGGATAAAATATGTCTTTACATTTTTTGGAGAATTAGTGCAGGGCCGTGAGGTCCCACAACTAAAAAGCTGAATAATGTAATGAAAGCGGATTATGAATAACAAATAGAAAGCAGACGCCCTTTTATAGGAGCGGTGTGAAGAATAAAATCAAAACAAAGAATAATTGTAAACAACAAAATCGTTAAGCCAATTTCTAAAGGAGCTAATTCTCTTTAGGAAGAAAATCTCTCTTTAGGGGCAAATAAAGCATTATTTCAGATGATTAGAAAAACGATCCTTTTACTTATTGCTGTTGTTTCATCAATGAGCGTTAACGCCCAGCTCATTGAGGTTTACCGCAATGGCACGCTTGAGCAAAGCTATACAAGCGATGAGAGCGACTCTTATAAAGTGGTGTTCAAGACTGGTCGCGATTATGTAGAGATAGGTGGCGTGAAATGGGCCACGATGAATATCGGAGCAACAACTGTGGCAGACTCGCCGGAAACCGCCTATGGCGACTATTTCGCTTTGGGAGAGGTTGACACTTATTATTCGAAGATCGATTATAACACTCCAGACGGAACGCCCAAGGTTGTATGGGACAAGAATTCAACGCGCACCCATATTTTTGGTGAAAAGACAGCATATGATTGTACCAACTATTGCGGTTCTGCCACATTCAAAGAATGGAGTCCATGCCCGTACGATGACGTTGGTTCTCATACATATAAGTTTAAGCCCGAGTATGATGTTGCTCGCGCTAAATGGGGTGGCAACTGGCACATGCCGCAAGGCAATGACATGCAAAACCTCTATTCAGCGTGTGGTGGTCATGACGAGCCAAGCCCTGTTCCTTCCAACATCACTAAGGGTGGCGTCTATCTGGTTCCTGCCAAGACTCTTGTTGACGGAACAACATATAACGTTGCAGGACTGCTCTTCGTAGCTAAGGAAGACATAAACAAACGCCTGTTTTTTCCTTGCGCGGGTCGCATAAAAGGTACAGAACTCATAGAATCTGGTTCCTATGGCTATTATTGGTATCCCTATTTGGCAGGAGCGCCCGATATGGACCCCAATTACGCTCGTAACCTGTCAATTCGGCCTAACGATTTTGTGCTTTACGACATCTCAGACCGCTACATTGGCTTAACCGTTCGTCCTGTGCTTGATTAATATTAATCGGACAAAAGTGAGCATAAGCCCCACAATATCTCCCCATGAGGCATAACAACCTTGTGGGGATTTTTGTTGCGGCTTGTTGCTCTCTCAAGTAGTTTAAAAGAGCAGTTTTTGGAAAAGTGTGTTTTTTGATCCTCTGTTTTATCGGAAAAGTGTGTTTTTGAGAGGTTGTTTTTGTAGGAAAAGTGTGTTTTTTGCTTGCTTATTTCGTAGGAAAAGTGTATTTTTGCAGCAGTAGAAAAAGAAAAAAAGGGTAGATATGCTTTACAGAAAGATAGAGAAGACAATCGTAAACCATTTACAGTCAGACAATGACAAGATCCTTGTCGTTGACGGCGCACGTCAGATCGGCAAGTCTTACATCATACGAGAGGTCGGCAAACGCATGTTTCCAAATTTCATCGAGATAAACATGGAGACAGACAAGGTGGGCGACCGGGTGTTTGCCAACGCCAAGACGCTGTCCGACTTCTACCTCGCGCTAAGCACCGTTGCTGGCGACAAGATGAAAACGAAGGCCGACACGCTCGTCTTTATTGACGAGATACAGGCCTACGACCATCTGCTCACCTTGCTTAAATTTCTGCGCGAAGACAACAGGTTCACCTACATAGCAAGCGGCTCCTTGCTTGGCGTCACCCTTAAGACCACCTCTTCCGTTCCGTTGGGAAGCATAGAGATAAAGCACATGTATCCTCTCGACTATGAGGAGTTTCTCTTGGCCAACGGCGTGGGACAGCTTGTCATCGACACCATGCACAGCAACTGCGCCAAGCGTGAGCCTATGCCCGCAAACATTCACGCCAAGCTGCTCGACCTGTTTAAGAAATATCTGCTCATTGGCGGCATGCCCGATGCCGTGAACGAGTTTGTGAGGTCGAAGAACATCACAGCCGTGAGACAGATACAACGCGACATCCATCATCTTTATGGGGTTGATGCGTCAAGATATGAGGATGCCCACAACCGCTTGAAGATTCAACGCATCTACAACATGATCCCTTCAAACCTTGAAAACAAGAAGAAGCGTGTCGTGGCAAAGAACATTGAGGAGAAGGCGGGGAAGCGCATGAGCGACTATGCAGAGGAGTTTGATTATCTCATCTCTTCGGGCATTGCTCTTGAGGTTAAGGCCATAAGCAAGCCCAGCTTCCCCTTAATAGAGAATAGCGGCAAGAACCTGTTGAAGCTCTACATGAACGATGTGGGCTTGCTGACCTCCCTTTTCTTTGGCAACAACATAAAGGCTGTTATGGACGATGTCGCGAGCATTAATCTCGGATCTGTTTATGAGACCGTTGTGGCCCAAGAGCTGCTTGCCCATGGCTTCAGTCTTTTCTATTATGACAACAAGAAAAACGGAGAGGTCGATTATCTTATTGACGACATGCGCAACCTGTCGGTCATGCCTATAGAGGTGAAGTCGGGCAAAGATTATAAGGTGCACAGCGCCCTCGACAGGTTCTTGCAGACGAGAGAATATAACATAAACGAAGCGTTTGTGCTGTCAAACGCTCAAAAGGTGGAAAAGACAGATGGCGTAACTTATCTTCCCATCTATTACATCGCTTGCTTCTCCAACGACATGGACGAAGCGGTGTTGTTAGATTAAGCACTTATGGGGCTTCTTGTAAGATGCAGGGCAAGAGGACTAAAGAAATTAAAGAATAAAAATAAAAGACAAAACAAAAAAGCACGCTCGATGGCCGTCATTCGTTATGTGACGGCTGTCGAGCGTGCCTTTTTGGGTTTATGGGTTGCTTTTCTTATGAAGCAGGGGGCATGCATTATGCTCTTTTATGCTCCTTAAAGCTCTTTAATGCTCTTTAAAGCTCTTTTATGCATGCTTGATGCCCCATGCTGCTCCTTAAAGCGGCTTGCTCCTACTTGATGAGGTAGTTGAGCACCTGCTGCATCATCTTGTCGCGCTGAGCCTCGCCCTTGATGCTCTCGAAGGGGAAGCCGAGGACAACGGTGCGCCACTTGTCGGTCTCGTTGCCACCGAACACCACGCCAGCGGGGAGGTTGTTCTCAGAGTAGCGGAAGCAAGTGTAGGCGGCGGGGTCGGCGGGCACGATGGCATCGGGCGACTCCACGACATACGACTCCTCGTTGGGCTTGTTATAATAAGAATAGTCGGCACGTTCCTCGGTGAGCGGAGAGGCAACGGTCTTGATGGCACCCTCGCAGGCAGCCTTGTCGTCGCGCCACTCATACTTAAGGATCTCGCGAGCAAACTTCTTGTCAGCATCTTCGGCCTTGACGAGAGGGTTCTGGAAGATGTCGGTAGCCACATAAGAGCCGCTGACGAACACGCGGCCGCCCGCCTTGCAATAGTCGGTGATGGCCTGCTGCATGGTCTGGTCGAAGGTCTTGAAGTCGAAGCCCTTGACAGCACCGATGCGTCCCATCTTGCTCTGCTTCTCCTTGCCGAGGATAATGTCTACCGCGCTGTAGAGGTCGGCGTTCATGTATGCACAGTCAGCAAGAGCAGCCTTGCTCACCGACACGAAGCTGTAGCCGGCCTTAAGGATAGACTGTCCGTGGAGGGCAGGATAATCGAAGGTGTTGCCCTTGATAACCAGCTTCTCGTAGTTGCCGTAGCTGTCGCCATAGCCCGCAGCGTCGTCGTCGGTCCAGGGAATGGCGCGACGGAACTCCTTCATCTTGCCCACATAGCTGATCATCTGCTTGTAAGGCACGCCGTTGTCGTCGTCGGCAAGGAAGCCCGCCTGCTCATCGTCGTTAGAACGGAAATCGTCGGGAGCTCCCGTGCGGTCGAAGCCGTTGACCACGAGCACAGGCTTGGCTGTAGAGGCTGAGGCTATGCCCACCGACAGGATCTCTGACGGGAAGCTCTCGCCACCCTGGTTGAGGGCAGCAATCTTGAAGCTCACCACCTCGTCGGCCGGCACGTCCATGACACACTGGGTCTTCTTCACCACGGTGCCGTTGTCGAAATCGCCGTTGCCTACGCGCTTGTAGACGATATATTTCTCTGCCTTGGCCGTTGGCTCCAGCGGATCGTCCACAGGCTGCCAGCTCAGTTCCACCTGATGCTTGTCGTTAAGTACGGCAGCGAAATGCTCCACGGGGAGAGGCTGCACAACGTAATCGTAGCCATACTGGTCAGAGAGGAACTTAAGGATGCCTTTGTAGACTGAGCGGCCCACGGTGAAATGGAACCGTGGGTCGAGGCCATAGCGCATGTCGGCGAAGTTTTCGTGCGACAGCAGCTCCAGGAGCATGGCCGGCACACGGGGCGCCCACGCCTCAAAGTAGCGTGAGTCCCACATGCCACGGCGTGTCCACTTAGGCTCGTACAACGTGCGTATGTCGTTGCAGATGCTTGAAAGCACATGGTCGCAGAGGTCGTGGTTGGCAACGCGTGAGGAGCCGTCGGCGAAGGTGCCGTCATACTGGCGCGAGTCGTAGATGCCGAGCGTTCCGATGATAGAGTCGCCGTAGACCGTTCCTGCGTCGCTATGGAAGGCAAACGACAGGTCAACAGGTATGTTGAGGCCCTTGCTGTCAGGCACCGCCTTGGTGCCGCCTGCGAGCCAGTTGACCCACACACCGCGGTTCTTATAGTCGTCCGAATATTCGTTCATGCCGTGTGAGGGCGAGTAGATGCTGTCAGGCACGCCCGCCCATTGCATGTAGTAGCGTGCGCCTTCGAGGAAGCGGGGATAGCCGCTCGTCTCGCACGGTATGTTGAGCTTAGGCTGCCACTCGTTGCGTGGCTTCGGCTCTGTTGCGCGGTCTTTCTTCGAGTTGGGCCAGATGAGGTTGCCGTCGGCTGTGCGGGCGATGTTGCCCATGCCACCGCCGAAGCGCACGGCATCGGCCGTCACCACGCTGTTCTTGTCCTTGGAGAGGTTCGAGAGCACCACCTTGCCCTTTGTGCCTTTGTCGAAGGCGAAGGTGCCGAGGTAGATCCATGTGCCGCCACCCATCTGCTGGTTCACGGCAAACTCGGTCTTGCCGTCCTTATGGTAGACGGTATAACGTGCGTCGGACGTGCTGTTGGGCAGCGTCTTGTAAGACACATACACGGCATACTCGCGGTCCACGGGCATGTCGGGTGTCCAGCTTATTGTGCTCTCCTGGTTCTTCTTCGTCACGGCATCGGCCACGCGGAACGAGCCTTCGGCGAAGGGGTTCTCAAAGTCCTTATACTCGGGTCTGAGGTAAGCGAAGCCCTGTCCCTCGCCCTTTGTCCACGCTTTGGCGCCGTTGGTCTCGGCATAGACAGAGCGGTCCTTGGCCACGGTGCCGTCGGCCTGCTTCACGGGCATGTTGGCATCGTTGTCTACCACCACCTCATAGGGGTTGGTGTCGCGCTCACGCGGTGTCATGACAATGGCTCCGGCGTTTTGCAGCATCGGTATGACGTAAGGCAGGACGTAGCTCTGCGTATATTTGTCCTCCACGCTCTGGAACATGCGTCCGCGCTGCCACTCCCATCGCGCCAGGCCCTGCTGATAGTAGAGGCCGTGGCTCTGCCACATGGCAATGTGCTTGCCGTCGAGTCCGTGAGCCGCGTTGTAGGGTCGGCAGAGATTGCGCACCAGCGGTGTGCCCTTAGGCTGTGTGAACGCCTGTCGCTTGTCCTTGCCTTTGAGGTCGGAGCGCAGGATGAGGTCTTTGAGGTCTTTGCGGTCGGCAATGATGGTGATTTTCTTGTTGGCCAACTGCTCTGGCAGCACGCCTCTCACCTGGTCCATTATCGACATGTAGCTGTCCTTGCGTATGGGCAGATACGTTAGGTTGCGGCTGGCGAAGAGTTTCAGAGAGTCGCCCACCACGGCTGTAGAGTCTACTTTTATGCGTCCTGTCTGCACGCCCACGGCGCACTTGTTGAGGACCTGCTCCACAGCTGTTCTCTCGCTGTCATTGATCTGCTGTGCGTGTGATGCAACAGGCAGACAAAGCATGGCGATGATGCTTGATGTTAATAAATTGTTCATTGTGCTTTTGTCTTTTCGCGCCTTTCGCGCGTTTCTATCTTTTTGCGAATGGTCAATAACCAACTTTTATTCTTATATTTACATTGCGCTTCGCGCTTGTTTTTTTTTTAACATTAATGGAAATTAATGTTTTAAACCGCGCGAAGCGCAAAATCTGTCATTCTCTTTCGAGCACCTCCAGGTTCCACTTCCACTTGTCAAAGTAGAGGTTGCCGCCAGCCCATTCTACCTCGCCACGCTGGAAGTCGACGGTCTCGCTGCGCGGATACTGCTTGGCAGGATAGAGCGGACAGCCGAAGTCGTTGTTCACAACCATGCGGAACGAGTCGATGCCGCCCAAGAAGAAAAAGGTCTCTTTCTCGTTCTTGGCGTAGGCAGGGATGCCGAACGACATGTCTACAGGCACCCATCCGAGGTCTTGAATGTAGATCTCGCCCCAGTCGTGCAGGTTCTCATCGCCCGGGTGCAGCATGAAGCCGCTCTGGAAATGTCCCGGTATGCCGATGGAGCGGCAGAGCGTCAGGAAGAGGAGCGTCACCTGTCCGCAGTCGCCGTGGTTGTTGGCCAGCACATACTCGGGAATGTTTTCGATGGTCGAATATTCGCGTGCCGATGCCCATGGGAAGTTCTCGTCAATCCACTTGAAGATGCGTCGAGCCTTGGCCAGAGGTGTGGTGGCGCCAGCCGTGAGACGCTCGGCGAGGGCGCGTATCTGCGGTGTGAACACGATGTGTTGGTCGCGCTCCGAGGTGTAGGTCTTGTAGAGCGGCGTGGTGGTGTCGTAGGCCTTCACGTTGGCTGTGTCGAGGTCGAACCATGAGCCGTAGGCATCAAACTCAAACTCCTCGCTGAAGACCGTGGGCTTGCCTGCCTCTGCCTTCTTCTCCATATAGACCGTAGAGTGGGCGTAGGTCATGGGCGAGCGCTGATAGTCGGGCTGGCTGGTAGAGAGCAGCTTGACGTTCTGCTGGCGCATGATGTCGGTACGCGGCATGGGCAGCCAGCAGCGCACGGTCTCGCCCGCCGGCACCACATCGGGTTTCACCGTCACGGTGTAGCGTATGCGGAAATGCTTGGGGTCGCCCAGATGTCCTTTGGCGCGGCTTGCCTGCTTCATGATGGCGCGTGTGTTGTCGGAGCGCACCTTCTGGTCGCCGTCGCGTCCCGGCGTGTCGCGCTTGGCCTTCAGCGCGGCACATGCCTTGTTTATGCGGAACAGGTTTGGGGCGGCGTTATTGAAGTAGCGTTTCTCGCCGTCTATGACCCTACACTCCAGTTCTCCTGTCTTCTCCCACTCGTCCATCTGTCGGTCGGTGACATCGGGGATGTATTTGCGGATATACTCCTTCACCTGGTCGCGTGTCTTCGAGAAGTCGGTGAGCAGACGGTGGTGCAGGTCAGCCTCCCACGAATATTTGTCGTTGGCGGGCTGCATGATGTAAGGCGTTTGCGCCGTGGCAGCCGTTGCCGATGCCACGAGCAGCAAAGCCGGAAGAATGGCTTTTATTTTCATAGCTTTTTTACTTTATTATTGCTCCCGCCACCGCGTTGGCCACATAAGAACGGAGAGCAATGCAGCTGCCCTCGTTTGTGGGATGCACGGCGTTGGTGAGGAGGATGATGCTTATGTCGTTGACGGGGTCGATGACGATGCTGGTGCCTGTGAAGCCCGTGTGGCCGTAGGTCTCGGGAGAGAGGAGGTCGCCGGTGTTGCTGGCGTAGGGTGACCACACGTCCCATCCGAGGGCGCGTCCCCACTCGGCACGGGCTCTGGGCACGGTGCGCATGGCCTTCACGGCAAGGGGTGAGAGAATGCGGTGGCCGTTCCACTCGCCGCCGTTCTGCAGGGCGGCGCACAAGATTGCCACGTCGTCGGCTGTCGTGAACACGCCGGCGTTGCCCGAGATGCCGCCGTTCATGATGCCGGCCAGAGGGTCGTGCACATAGCCGAGCAGACACTTGCCGTTGGCCTGTTTCTCTGTGGGAGCGCAGCGCTTGGCCATCTCCTTCGACGGGTTATAGTCGGTGTTCTTCATGCCGAGCACGTCGAACACATGGTGGTGGGCATACTGTTGCAGATCCTCGCCCGACACGGTCTCGATGATGCGCTGCAGGGTTATGAAGTTGAGACAGCTGTAGGTCATGTCAGAGCCCGGGGCGAAGTTGCGCTTGCAGTGGGCTATATAGTCGATCAGTCCGTCGCGGTTAGGCGCACCATATTTCTTCTTCAGCATGTTGGCGTCGGCATAGGCTGGCAGACCCGAGGTGTGGGTCATGAGGTCAATTATGCGTATGGCTGTCTTGCCACCCTTCTCGTCGGTCCAACCCTCGAAGCCCGGTATATACTGGTCCACGCGGTCCTGAAGACGAATCTTGCCCTGGTCAATGAGCGTCATGGCGCACACGGCTGTCGACATGGCCTTTGAGCACGACGCCATGTCGAACACGGTGGTTTCGGTCATGGGCTCGTTTTTGGGATAGACGCGCTTGTTGCCGTAGGCTTTGATGTAGGCCATTTTGCCATGGCGCACCACGGCGAGCACGGCACCCGGAATGTTCTTGTTGTCGATGGCTTTGTTTATGGCGGCATCGGCGTTTTGCAGGCGTGTGGCGTCGAGGCCCACGCTCTCAGGACTTACGCGCTCCAAGGTCTGTGCCTGTGATGTGGCGCAGAGGAGCGAGAATAAAAGGATAAATAGATGTTTCATGTTTCTTGTGACCTTTGTTCTTTTTGACAATTGTTCTTTTTGACAATTCTATAAAAAATCTTTATTTCTCTTCTTTCTTGATCAGCAGACACAGACCGATGAAGGTGAACAGGGCGTTGAAGATGAGCAGCTCATAGCTAAACTTGTAGCCGTTGAACCACGCCTCCGAGTTGGTCTGCAGAATGTAGCAGAGCACGGGTGCCACGATGGCGGCCAGGGGCACATAGCGGTCGCGAACCTTCTTCTTCATGAATATGCCGAAGGCAAACATGCCGAGGATGGGGCCGTAGGTGTAGCTTGCCAGCACATAGACAGCGTTGATGACGCTCGTGTTGTTGAGCAGGCCGATAACGAAAATCACAACGGCCATGAGCACAGCCATGCCCACATGCACCTTCTTGCGCACGGCGGTCAGGTGGTCGGCGTTGTCGCCATCCTTGGCAGCCTTCTTGTCGGCTTGCAGGATGTCGAGGGTGAACGAGGTGGTGAGGGCGGTGAGGGCAGAGCCGGCAGCCGAGTAGGCCGATGAGAAGAGGCCCACGATGAACAGAATGCCGACGATGAGCGGCAGGGCGTTGCTTGTTGCCACGGCGGGGAACAGGTTGTCGCCACGCTCGTCTATGCCCACCTTGGCGGCAAACATGTAGAGGAGCACACCGAGCATGAGGAACAGCAGGTTGATGAAAAACTGGCACACGATGCTCACGATCATGTTCTTCTGCGAGTCGCGGTAGTTCTGGCAGTTGAGGTTACGCTGCATCATGTCCTGGTCGAGACCTGTTGTGGCTATCATGGTGAACACGCCGGCGAGGAACTGCTTGAAGAAGAAGCGTCCGTCGTTCACGTCGTCGAAGAAGAATATGCGGCTGTGGTCGCTGCTGAAGATGGCGCCTGTGATGTCGGTGAAGCCGAGGTCGAGACGTGATGATATGAACACGATGCAGAGCACCACGGAGAGCACGAGGCAGAGCGACTTGAGCACGTCGGTCCAGATGATCGACTTCACGCCGCCGCGGAAGGTGAACAGCCACACCACCAGCACCGTGAGAGCCACGTTGAGGGCGAAGGGCAGACCGGCCGGCTCAAACACCAGCAGCTGCAGCGTCAGACACACGAGGAACAGGCGCACCGAGGCTCCCAGCATCTTGGAGATGAAGAAGAACCACGCACCTGTCTTATACGATTTCACGCCGAAACGGTCTTCGAGATACTGGTACACCGACACGAGGTTCATCTTGTAGAACAGCGGCACCAGCACGAAGGCGATGATCATCTGGCCTACGACGAAGCCCATGACCATCTGCAGGTAGGAGAAGCCTTTCTCGTCGACCATGCCGGGCACCGACACGAAGGTCACGCCCGAGATGAACGAGCCCATGGTGGCTATGGCAACGATATACCACGGCGACTTGCGTGAGCCGAAGAAGCCCTTGCTGTCGGTCTTGCGGCCGGCAAGATAGGAAACGGTGAACAACAGAATAAAGTAAGCCAGTACGGTTACGGCGATTGTTAATGGAGTCATACGATTCTTTTTGTTGTGAGTGTAATTATAATTTAGGATAAATAAAAATCTTTTGTTGTGCAAAGGTAGCTTGTTTTTAACAAAAACGTGAAAGATGGAGCAAATAAAATAAGATTAAACGTATAAAAATAAAAAATTGTAAGAACTTGTGCGCTCTTTGTGCGCTTTTTATTATATTTGCAGTCTTAAAGCGACCGTGTGGCGGCTTCTTGTAAGCTGACGGCATGGGCCGCACCCTGTAAAACTCAAACGTTATAAACCTATTATTTATTCTCAAGGTGTGTTGAAAAGAATACCGCCTAAACAAAAAAAACAAAAATCAGAGTATGTTCAAAATCATTCTCGGCCTTATCACGGCAGTGGTGGCCTCACTGCATGCAACACCCGCACAAGCGGCACAGAAAGCCAACGAAACCGATGCCACAACATCGGCCACTTATGTCCTCTCAACACCGGCAAAGGCGCAGAAGGCGGTGGTCACGGGAGCAGAGCGCACATCAGAGTATCTGAAGCTGCTCAAGGGCAAGCGCGTGGCGCTGTTCTCAAACCAGACAGGTGTGGTGGGCAACAAGCATGTGCTCGACGTGCTGCTTGAGAACAAGGTTAACGTGGTGACGATCTTCTCACCCGAGCACGGATTCCGTGGCAAGGCCGACGCCGGCGAAAAGGTGAGCAGCTCTGTGGACGAGAAGACAGGTGTCAACATCTACTCGCTCTACGGCGTGAAGGGTGGAGCACCCGACGATGCCGAGATGCAGAAGTTTGACGTGCTCGTGAGCGACATTCAGGACGTGGGCCTGCGCTTCTACACCTATTATGTAACGATGGAACGACTGATGGACCGCTGCGCCGAGTATGGCAAGAAGATGATCGTGCTCGACCGTCCCAACCCCAACGGCATGTATGTGGACGGCCCGCTGCTCGACATGAAATACAAGAGTGGTGTGGGCTCGCTGCCCATACCCGTGGTCCACGGCATGACGCTCGGTGAGCTGGCGCTCATGATCAACGGTGAGGGATGGCTGAAGGAAGGCCGCAAGTGTGACCTCAAGGTGGTGAAATGTCTCAACTATAATCACCAGACACGTTACCGTCTGCCCGTCATCCCGTCGCCCAACCTGCCTAACATGACGTCGATCTACCTCTATCCCTCGCTCTGCTATTTCGAGGCTACCGACGTGAGCCTGGGCCGCGGCACCGACAAGCCGTTCCAGCAGTTTGGACATCCCGACATGAAGGGCTATGCCTACTCGTTCACACCCGAGAGCCGCGAGGGCGCAAAGAACCCGCCGCAGCTCGGACACACCTGCTACGGACGTGACCTCTCGCAGATGAGCGATGACGAGATCATTGGCAAGAAGCTCGACCTCACATATCTTATAGAGGCTTACCGCGCGGTAAACACCGGCGACAAGTTCTTCACATCGTTCTTTGAGAAGCTCATCGGTGTCGACTGGGTGCGCACCATGATTGAGGAGGGCAAGAGCGCCGACGAGATCAGAGCCCGCTGGATGCCCGACGTAGAGAAGTTTAAGAAGCAGCGCAAGCCTTATCTGCTCTACAAGGAGTGAAAACAAAAAGGAAAAAATAAAAAAATCGTGCGATATGATAATGAGAGACATTACTGTCAACGACCTGCTTAAGGTCTTTGACGGCCCACACATTGACGACGACATCTTGATGGTTGACGACTTCCGTCGTCTGCCCCTTTCACAAGAGACAGCCCGCATGGAGTGTCTGCTCCTTGGTGTGTGTCTGGAGGGAGAGGCCCGCTACACCGTTGATGCGGTGGAGCATGTGGTTCATCCTAACGACATCATTATCATATCGCACAACCAGAAAACGGGAAAGGCATGGCTCAGTGCTGATTGCCGCGGACTGGGCCTGGTGCTCAAGTACGATTTCTTTCACGAGATCATCAAGAACATACACGAGATGTCGTCGCTCTTCATCTTTGCACGTTTCCACCCTGTCTACACCCTGTTGCCAGAGGAGACGGAGCGCATAAAAACTTATGTGTCGATGATCAAGCGCAAGATAGAGAACACGCAGCACCACTTCAGAAGGGAGACGGTGCAATCGCTCATCGCGTCGATGATCTATGACCTCAGCAACGCTCTCTACCGCAGCCAGGCGGCGGGCAAGAGCGCCACCACGAGTGCGGAGCGCATCTTCGCCGAGTTTATGAAACTGGTGGAAGACAACTTCCGCGAGCAGCGCAAGATGTCGTGGTATGGCGAGCAGCTCAACATCACGCCCAAGTATCTCTACGGCGTGGTGAAGCAGGTGAGCCACCGCACACCGACCGACTGGATCGACGATTATGTGACGTTGGAGATTAAGCTGCTGCTTAAAAACTCTACCTACAGCATTAAGGAGATTGCTCAGAATCTGCATTTCTCCAGCCAGTCGTTCCTCGGAAAATATTTCAAGGACAGGGTGGGCGTGTCGCCGAAAGACTATCGTAAGAGCTGACCCACCCTTTCCTCTTTATTTGTTTCCCCACATCGTCTCATAGTCGCGCTTGGCGGCAGGGACGGTCCATCCGGCAGGCACAAACTGCCAGTTGCCGTGGGCCTGTGGGGTGATGGGCGAATGCTTGCGCACATATTCTATAATGTAATCGCGCAAGGTGTGGTCGCCTCTCCACACGACGCGGCTCTCAAGCAGCGCCTTCTCTATTCCTGCTCCCTTGGTCAGCAGACCGCCGCCGCCCGCAGCGCGGTAGCTGTTCACAGCCACGCGGTATGTGCGGCTCTCGTCAAACGGTGTGCCGTCGGCCATGCTCTTTATTACGACACGCCCGCCACGGGGCTTCGTCACGTCAACATCGTAGATTATGCCTGCCGCCGTGTCGAAATTGTAGAACGGCTTTGTCAGACTGAAGAACTTGTCGCGCGACTCATCGCGCTTGTTCATACATATAAGGTGGTCGTCGGGCGAGGTCATGGTCGCTGCCCATCCGTCGTAGCTCTTCTCAAGATACTGGCGTATCTCCTTGCCCGTAAGCGTCATGACGCACAGGTCGTTCTCGTAGCTGTAGAGCTTATACATGTCGGACAGGGTTGCAGGGCCGCTCTTCACCGTGACGTCATACGACAGCGGACTGGCAAACGACACCTCTGCACCGCTTGTGCTCAGCATGACATCGTGCACAAAATCGACAAGGGCGCTCGGGCCGAAATAGCAGTCGCGCGAGGTCATCGGCGCCGTGAAAGAGCCAACCTCCGTGCCTACATATCTCTTGACCTCTTCAATCTGTTTCTCAAAGGTCTTCATGAATCTCTCGTTGACAGAGCGCTTGCCCATGTCAACGATGCTGACCTTCAGCTCCTTGCTCCGTCCCTTCTTGCTCACCTCCAGCTCTGCGTCGGCCACCTTCATGGCGTTGTTGGCAGGGTTCACGATGATGGTCTTTGAGCCGTCAGCACTCGTTACCTCCTCATAGTGGGTAGAGTGGTCGTGGCCGTAGAAGATCACGTCGAAGCCTGGCACCTGGCGGGCAATCTCGCGCGTGGCGTCGTTGAGCAGTCCGTTGGTTTTGTTGCTGTCGTTTATGCCCGTGTGAAACAGTCCCACGACCACGTCGGGGCGCTCCTTCTTCTTCACCTCGTCCATCCATTTGCGTGCCGTCTTCACGGCATCCTCGAAGCGAAGGCCGCTCCACAGCTCCTCCGACAGCCATGACGGCACACCCGGGGTTATCAGTCCGATAACGGCAATCTTCACGCCGTCGCGTTTGAAGATGGTGTAAGGCTTTAGGTAGGGCGTGTCGGTGGCTGTGCTCACAATGTTGGCGCCGAGCGTCGGGCAGCGCAGCTCCTTCACCCATTTGTCATAGACCTTATGTCCCGTCTCCACATCGTGGTTGCCCATTGTCTGCACGTCGTAGCGCATGAAATTGTTCACCGATGCCGCAATGTTTTCAGCGTCGGTCTTCACATAGTTATAATAGGTCACGACGGGTTGTCCTTGCAGCACGTCTCCCGCATCCATAAGCAGCAGTCGGTCGCCGTAGATGTTGCGCAGCGAGTCGACATATGCCGACACGCGGGCGAGCGACCCGTCAGTTGGTTGCTGGTTTATGAAGTCGTATGGGAAGAAGCGTCCGTGCACATCGGTCGTCTCGATCATTCTTATCTTCACCGTCTTGCCGGCTTTGCTCCCTGCGTAGCCGTTTGTTGCGTAACTGTTTCCTGCGTATCCGCTTGT
>OQVS01000935.1_pt1 | contig 20372 bp, 17 predicted proteins | sample 1691601 | NCBI WGS metagenome assembly OQVS01 (sample SAMN03418268, study PRJEB22391) | human gut metagenome | biome: human-gut; feature: organic feature; material: feces | host: Homo sapiens | place: Tanzania | collected 2013-01
CACAAAGTCGAAATGCATTTGGTCGATGGCGGCAGGTGCGCCGTCGGCAGCCTTTTTCTGCAAATGCGATTATTGAAACCGAAAACATCATAACAACCGCAAGTACAACACTGAGTATTTTTTTCATAAAAATTCTCCTCCTGTTTTATTTGGGGCAATGTCCTCACCCTTAAATATTTTATAACTTATTTTGCCATAAAAATCAATAGCTTTTACATTTTTTTGACAGAATTGCATAATTTTATATTCAGAAGCAATATTTTAAAAAGCTTAAAGCTTTTGCAAAAAGCAATCCGCATCCGTATAAACGTTTTATTAAATCTTTAGCCGTTGTGCCCACATCGCAACGAGAAGCTACAATTAAATTTGCTTTTTAGGCAGAAATTTTCTTGCCTCCCCTTGATTTAATCAAGAAGAGGCAAGCTATTATATATTTGCATCGTAAATTATTATAAATTAAACGGTAGAAATGCTATTGCAACGGCGAAGACAAGCGACGGAAGCAGGTTTGCAACCTTGATTCTTTTATCCCATACAAGATTAACTCCAACGCAGAAAATCAAAATCGAACCGATGAGAGAAAGATTTGCCAATGCGCCGTCCGTCATCAGCGGCTTAATAAGCCTTGCAAGTGCGGTAATCAATCCTTGAAAAACAGCAACAGGTATTGCCGAAAACGCACAGCCCTTTCCAAGAGAGCAGGTCATAACCGTAATAATAATCAAGTCAAGTATCGCTTTGGTAACAAGTATTGAATAATCGCCGGAAATTCCGTCCTTAATTGAACCGACCACCGCCATTGCGCCTATGCAAACCGTCAGCGATGCGGTCACAAAGCCTTCAACAAAGCTTTTGTCCTTTGCATTTCCTGTCTTAACTTTCAGCCATTCGCCGAAACGCTCAAAGCCGTGCTCAATATTAAGAATCTCACCGACCAAAGCACCGAGAGCGAGACTTGCAACAATAAGCATTGAACGTCCTGCCGAAAGCGACGAGCCGGAGAGCTTGAGCATACCCTCCATCGCTCCTGCGATTCCGATAAAAAGTACGCATATACCGCTCGCTTTTTGCAGCGAATCCTGAATTCTTTCGTTAAGAATTTTGCCGAACAAATGACCGAACACTCCGCCGACAATTATTGCCGCAGAATTTATGATTGTGCCGAGACCTACCAAAACAAACTACCTCTTTAAAATTACAGCTTTTTTATTCCCGAAATTCTTTGAACTTCCACCATGTTGTCGTCGATATTCATTATCTTTTTCGAGTCATTAAATCTGCCCTTTGCATTCTTAGGATTATGAAACAGCGTATCAAAAAATCTGATGACCCAAAACAGCGGCAAAAGAATCTTTTTGTTTTTCAAAAAGGGATAACGGATTTTCATTTCATTATAATCGAGAAAAATTATTTTGAATAAGGTTTTGACTTTTTGGGAATGTATATTTTCATCAATATTATCCAAAATAAAACTGTTTTGCATTGATGTATCCTCAATGCCGTAAACTCCGCCGGACACTATATATTCCGACATGATATCAAACTCTCCGTCAAAGCCGCCCGAATACCAATCATATGTAATCTTTCTGATTTTGTTGTAAAAAACAAGCAGGCCGATTTTTTCAAGCTCGCCGTTTATATAGTCGAAATCGAGCGACGGCAGAGACTTTTCATAAATATACAAATCGAGCAGGGATCGAATTCCCGTTCCGCCGTAGCGATAATGCTTTGCAATATGAGCGACAAGAAAAACATAAAAGTCCTCGTCTGTGAGCTTGTATTCGTATTCACTGCCTTCGCTCTTGTGCGGCAAACGGAAGCCGTCCCCGTAGTAAGCCGACAGCGTCTCATGGCAGCTATCCACCATTGAGCGATGAAATTCAATATATACGTTGCCTCTTTTTACATTAGAGTGCAAGTTGCCTTCGCCGGCAAATTCAAATCCGTCGGCCATGAAGGCTTTAACAACATCCTCACAGCGGGCTGCATCAACAAGAATGTCAATATCACCCATTGTCCGCATATCGGGAGAGGGATAAAAATTTTTCATCACCGAGCCTTTGAGGAGCATATGACGAACACCCATTTTATCAAGCTTTTGGCAAGCGTCACAAGCGGCAAGCTCCTGTTGAGCCTCCACGACCATCTTTTGCATACGAAATTCATCGAGAAATCTCATTGTGCGTTCATCCGGTTTGATTTTAAGCGACTCTGCGGCATAGGCAACAAGATTAAGTACGCTCTGCTTCTTTGCGAAGTCAATTATCCCCTGCCAGTCGGTGATCTCGTTCACCGGCAGAGCAAAGCCGTTAACCGTCGACGCAATCAATGCGATAACATCGGCGGCAGTTCTTTTTTCTTCAACCGTAAGCATCAAAAATCCCTCGTTTATATAAATTACGGATAAATTATATATTATAGAAAGAAAAAAGTCTATACTAATTTTGATTTTTATATTGACATTAACGGCAATTTATGATAGAATATCCGAGCATTAGGAGAGATACCGAAGTGGTTATAACGGAACGGTCTTGAAAACCGTCGTATGGCAACATACCGTGGGTTCGAATCCCACTCTCTCCGCCACTTTGCAGGACTTCCGATTTTGGAGGTCCTGCAACAACAAAATAGTAACTGTTTTGTTACCAATGGAGAAGTACTCAAGTTGGTGACGAGGCGCCCCTGCTAAGGGCGTAGGTCGGGTAACCGGCGCGGGAGTTCGAGTCTCCCCTTCTCCGCCAAGAAAAAGATCAAGTCATGGAGACTTGGTCTTTTTCTTTTTCTATGAATTTCGTTCTCACGGAACGAGTGAAATATACCTGCGACTTATATATAAAAGAGACTTCAAATTCGGCAAATTCTAAAAAAGGTTTGTCGTTTTTCTTTTTTGCTCCGTTTAAGAATTATATACCGCGGCTATTATTTTATAAATCGATTCCCAAATTGTATTTTTTTCAAAATATTTTAGCTCTTTCGTCAAAAATGTTTATTTTGAATTACAATCTTTCAAGTTCGGTTGTTTTATGCGTAATAATATGCTATAATACAAAATATCATGATTGTATATGGGGGTTTATCAATGAATTACGATGTTGCCGTTGTGGGCGCAGGTGTTATCGGTTCGCTCATCGCAAGAGAGCTCAGCCGCTATGATATCAGCGTTGCCCTTGTTGAAAAATGCAACGATGTGGCAATGGGAACTTCAAAAGCAAACAGTGCGATTGTTCATGCAGGTTTTGATGCAATGCCCGGCACGCTTAAAGCACGCTTCAACGTCAGGGGAACAGAGCTTATGCCGGAGATTTGCAAGAAGCTGAACGTTCCTTTTAAAAACATAGGCTCGCTTGTTGTTGCTTTCTCCGACGAAGAAACAGAAACCTTAAACGTTCTTCTTGAAAGAGGAAAGGCGAACGGCGTTCCAAACCTTGAAATCTATGATGCGGACAAGCTCCGCGAGGCTGAGCCGAATATCAGCGACGAGGCTAAAGCGGCTCTTTGGGCACCGACGGCGGGTATTGTCTGCCCCTATGAGCTGACGGTTGCGGCAACGGAAAATGCCGTTATAAACGGTACTGATTTTATTCGTAACTTTAAGGTTGAGAAGATTGATTTTGACGGCAACGGATTCACCCTTGTTGACGGCGAAAAATCAATCGTCGCAAAATATATAATCAACGCCGCAGGTGTTTACAGCGACGAGATCGCAGCGCTTATAGGCGACGATTCAATAAAAATTATCCCGAGAAAGGGCGAATATATGCTCTGCGACAAGTCGGTCGGTTCACTCGCAAAGCATACAATATTCCAGTGCCCGTCCAAGATGGGCAAGGGAGTTCTTGTCACCCCGACGGTTGACGGCAATCTGCTCATCGGTCCGAGTGCACTTGATATTGAGGACAAGGAGGACGTTTCAACAACGGCGAGTGAGCTTGCCGACGTTCTCAATGCTGCTCGGAAATCCGTTCCGTCGGTTTCCACAAGAGCGGTCATTACCTCCTTCGCAGGTCTCAGGGCACACGGTGTCAATGATGATTTTATCATTGAGCCGAGCAAAAAGAACGACCGTTTCTTTAACGTTGCAGGTATTGAATCTCCGGGTCTTTCTGCCGCTCCCGCTATTGCCGAATATGTCGGACAAACAGTAGCAAAGGCAATCGGCGCGGAGGAAAAAAATAGCTTTATTCCCGAGCGCAAGGCTCCCGTACGCTTCAGAAACATGAGCAATGAAGAGCGCAAGGAGCTTGTTAAGAAAAACCCCGCTTACGGCAGAATTATTTGCCGCTGCGAGACAGTCACTGAGGGCGAAATTCTCGACGCAATTCATGCTCCGGCTGGTGCACGAGACGTTGACGGAGTTAAGCGCAGAACGAGAGCGGGCATGGGTCGCTGTCAGGGCGGCTTCTGCGGTTCAAAGGTAGTCGAACTGCTCGCCCGTGAGCTTGGCGTAGAAATCAATGAAATAACAAAATTCGGCGGCGAGTCGAAAATTCTCTATGACAGAACAAAGTGAGGCGGGAAATATGCTTAATTATGATATAGTTGTAATCGGCGGCGGTCCTGCCGGAATGGCAGCCGCAATCAAAGCAAGAGAATGCGGCGTCGACAGCATTCTTGTACTTGAGAGAGCCGAGACTCTCGGCGGAATTCTTGAGCAGTGCATACATACGGGCTTCGGACTTCATTATTTCGGTGAGGAGCTTTCAGGCCCCGAATATGCCGACAGATTCATTCAGCTTGTGCATGAAAAAGGAATTGAATACAAAACCGATACAATGGCACTTGAAATAACGGACAGTAACATTGTTTATGCGGTCAACAAGGAGGACGGTCTGCTTGAAATTCAGGCGAAGGCAATTATCCTTGCAATGGGCTGCCGTGAGCGTCCGAGAGGTGCGCTGAATATTGCCGGAACAAGAGCTTCGGGCGTTATGACAGCAGGCACGGCGCAGAAATATGTCAACATAGACGGCTACATGCCGGGCAAAAAAGTTGTTATCCTCGGTTCGGGCGATATCGGTCTTATCATGGCAAGGCGTATGACTCTTGAGGGTGCCGAGGTTAAGGTCGTGTGCGAGCTTATGCCTTATTCAAGCGGACTGACAAGAAACATTGTTCAGTGCCTTGACGATTTCAACATTCCGCTTCGTCTGAGCTGTACTGTTATCGAGGTTCACGGCAAAGACAGAGTCGAGGGCGTTACGATTGCCGACGTTGACGAAAACCGCCGTCCTATCAAGGGTACGGAACAGTACATAGAGTGCGACACGCTCATGCTTTCGGTCGGTCTTATTCCGGAGAACGAGCTTACAAGAGCTGTCGGCATTGAGCTTGACCCGGTTACAAACGGCGCAGTCGTAAACGAATTCAGAGAAACCTCTCACAAGGGTGTTTTTGCCTGCGGCAACGTTCTCCACGTTCACGACCTTGTTGACTACGTTACTCTTGAAAGCCAGACTGCCGGCGAGGGTGCGGCAAGATATGTTCTCGGTCAGACAAGCAGCCATGAATATGTAAAAACCAAGGGAGTCAACGGAGTTCGCTACATTGTTCCGCAGAAAGTGGATATTAAAAACGAGAATGACGTTAAGCTCTTCTTCAGAGTCGGTCAAACTTATAAAAATGCAAAGATCGTCGTTAAATATAACGGCGAAGAAATACTCAGCCGCAAGAAGCCGAGACTTGCTCCCGGCGAAATGGAAAACGTTGTTATTAAAAATGACGTTCTCAAAAGCTTTGAACACGACGGTGTAATTGAAATTTCGGTGGAGGGTTGATTTATGCAGAAGAATATTATTTGCGTTTCATGCCCTATGGGCTGTGGAATTACAGTCGAGCTGAATGACAGCGGCGAGGTCGTTTCCGTAACAGGCAACACCTGCAAGCGCGGCGACGCATATGCGAGAACAGAATGTACTCACCCGGTCAGAAGCCTTGCAACGACAGTCAAGGTAAGCGGCGGAATTCATAACGTTGTTCCGTGCAAGTCGAAAGGTGCTCTCCCGAAAGAGAAAATCATGGACTGCATGAAAGCAATTGCCGATGTTGAAGTTAAGGCACCCGTTAAGCTCGGCGATGTCCTTATTGAAAACATCTGCGACACAGGAATAAACATTGTTGCGACAAACCATTGCCCGCAGAAATAAAATAAAAACAATCCCCACGGATTTCTCAAACAAGTAATCCGTGGGGATGTTTTTATGCTGTTGTAATATTATTCCATTATGAGAACTGCCTTTAATGACCGCACTTTATTTTTACAGTCCGTTTATCATGCTCAAATGCTCGGCATAAAAGAGTCTGATATTATTTGTGTTAAGCAGTCCGCCCTGTAGCGACATATGATCTCCGTGATAAATCGGCATAACGTTCCATATTCCCGAATTGACGTTACCCTCACTGTAATCGGTTCGTTTTGCGTTATACGGAGCAATCGCCGAGATTGTGTTAACCAGCCCGTCGTTTGCCTGCCACTTTTCGTCGAGCTTATATCCCGTGGCAGTTTCGCCTGTCCATTTTGTCATTCTGCCTGCCGAGCCACGGAAAAGAAGCTCCAAATCACTTCTGTCAAAGGTTCTACTGCCGCTTTCGTCAAGATAGGTAACATCGCAGGCATATGAGAAAAAGTACACGTCCTTTTGCGTTTCCCATGTGTCGCAAAGTGACATCGCACGGTCAACCTCCATGTCATAGCCTGCATTGTCAAGCTTGTTTCGTCCGTCGGGAATAGGCGTAACGAGAAGTCCGACGGCGCACGCAACAAGCAGCTCCTCGGCAGTTGCGTTTTTATCGCTCAATATCTCGTCCTTGATATAATACGCAGTCGTGCCGTTCAGCGGAGCGGCAAGGGTCGTCACCGAATAAATCCAATCGGCTTTGTTTCCCGTGAAAAGTTCGGAAAGCTCGGACGCTTCGGTGCAGGCTCTCTCCTCCTCGCTTCCGTCAGCCATCAAATCAAGGAATTGCAATACTGTCGCACCGCCGAACGAGTGACCGAGAAGGTTTATTTTATTTTCGGCGTCAAAGCTTTCAATCAGCGGACGTCCCGTATAATCGGGACCGTAACGCCTATGATTATTCTCCTGCGAATGATGCTTTCCGTAATCGGTTCTTGTTCCCGTCAGCTGAGCGTAAAGCTCGCAGGCTCTGTCCCAACAGCTTTCAACGGGAGAAACGGCGGCGGCAACGCAGTCAAATCCGCGGGCATTGAGATATTTCATCAACGAACCGCCCATCATGCCCCAATACGGAACAACATGGTCAACGATATCGTATTCGCCCCAGCCGCCGAGGCCGTGAACATAAACATATGTATAGTTTGTTTTGAACTTTTCCGTTTCGGCTTCAAACGAAGGAATATTTGCCGTCGGAACGATGAACATAATCATCGCATAAATAATTGACATGATTCTGTTAAGCATTTATCCGCCTCCTTTTTTTGATTATAGCATATTCAAAGGGTTATTTCCATACTTTTTTAAAAAACAGCAGAGACGATTGCTCATCTCTGCTGTAATTTTATTTTGTTCAGTTGTTGTAAAGTCCGCGCTTAACGTAAGTTGTGTGGAGAACCTCATGCGCCTTATGGCTGCCGGGCTCGCCGAAGAACTCGTCATATACACGCTTGATAGCCGAATTCTCATGTGACTTACGGTTTTCGTTGTTCTTGTCAAGATTGTAAAGAACGGAAGCACGCTTGCTTCTGAAGTCCTCAAAGTTGCGAACCGCTGCGGAAACGATCGGCTGTCCGCCGCCGTTGATACATCCGCCCGGGCAACCCATGATCTCAATAAACTGATACTCACTTGTACCGTTCTTGATCTGCTCCATAAGCGTCTTTGCGTTCTTTGTGCCGCTTGCAACGGCTACCTTGATGCTGAGATCGCCGACTGTGTATGTGGCTTCCTTGACGCCCTCCATACCTCTGACCTCAGTGAAATCAACATTATCAAGAGCCTGACCCGTAATCTTCTCAACTGCGGTACGCAGAGCCGCTTCCATAACGCCGCCTGTTGCGCCGAAAATAACGGCTGCGCCCGAGCCCTCGCCGAGAGGACTGTCATAGGTCTCATCAGGAAGTGAATTAAAGCTGATTCCTGCGCTCTTAATCATTCTTGCAAGCTCACGGGTTGTGATAGAGATATCAACATCGGCATAGCCGGATGCGCTCTGATCTTCTCTGCCAACCTCGAACTTCTTAGCGGTACAGGGCATTACGCTGACGCTGACGATCTTAGCAGGATCAATATCCATCTTCTGAGCGTACCATGTCTTGAGCGTTGCGCCGAACATCTGCTGAGGTGACTTGCAGGTTGAAAGGTGATCAAGCTGTTCGGGATAGTAATGCTCGCAATACTTGACCCAGCCCGGTGAACAGGAGGTGATCATCGGGAGTGCGCCGCCGTTTGTAATTCTCTCAATAAGCTCGTTTGACTCTTCCATAATAGTAAGGTCAGCGGAAAAATCGGTATCGAATACCTTGTCAAAGCCAAGGCGGCGGAGAGCTGCAACCATCTTGCCCTCAACGTCCGTGCCGATTGGGAGACCAAACTCCTCGCCGAGAGCCGCTCTTACAGCCGGAGCTGTCTGAACAACAACGTACTTCTCGGGATCGTTGATAGCCTCAAGCACCTTCGGTGTATCGTCCTTCTCACGGAGTGCGCCGGTCGGACAGTTTACGATACACTGGCCGCAGGCAATACATGAGAATTCCTTAATTTCTCTCTCAAACGGAGATGTGATGCATGTATCAAAGCCACGGGCATTAGCTCCTATAACGGAGATGCTCTGCTCATCGCAGGCTGCAACGCAGCGGCGGCAAAGGATACATTTGCTGTTGTCACGAATCATGTGAGGCATTGAATCGTCATAAGCATAGTCGGGCGTAACGCCGTCAAACTTGCTCTCGTTCTCAACGCCGTATTCCTTACAGAGCTTCTGAAGCTCGCAGTTTGTGCTTCTTACGCAAGAAAGACACTTGCGCTCATGAGTCGAAAGAATAAGCTCAAGAGTTGTTCTTCTTGAATTACGAACTCTGTCGGAATTGGTGAGGATCTCCATTCCCTCGTTTACGGGAAAAACACAGGAGGCAACAAGGCTTCTTGCGCCCTTGACCTCAACCATACAGATACGGCATGCACCGATCTGATTTATTTTCTTAAGGTAGCAAAGTGTCGGGATTTCGATTCCTGCATAGCGGGCAGCTTCAAGAATCGTAATTCCGCTCGGCACACTCAGAGGCATGCCATTGATTTTGATATTAACCATTTCCATTTCTGACATCCTCCTTATTTCTTAATAATTGCGCCGAAGCGGCATGTATCCATACATACGCCGCACTTTACGCACTTGCTTGTGTCGATAGTATGTGCTGTCTTAACTGCACCGGATATTGCACCGACCGGGCACTTTCTTGCACAGGCGGTACAGCCCTTACACTTATCAGCCTCAATTGAGTAGGAAACAAGCTTCTTACAAACGCCTGCCGGGCACTTCTTATCAACAATATGAGCGATATACTCATCCTTGAAGAAACGAAGTGTTGCAAGAACAGGGTTCGGAGCTGTCTGACCGAGACCGCAAAGTGAGTTGTCTTTAATATAATGAGCAAGAGATTCAAGCTCGTCAAGATCCTCAAGAGTAGCCTTACCGTCGGTAATTTTCTCAAGAAGCTCTCTCATTCTCTTTGTACCGATACGGCACGGAGTACATTTACCGCAGCTCTCATCAACTGTGAAATCAAGGAAGAACTTAGCGATATCAACCATACAGTTGTCCTCGTCCATAACGATAAGTCCGCCTGAGCCCATCATACAGCCGATAGCGGTAAGGTTATCATAGTCGATCGGTGTGTCCATAAGGGAAGCAGGAATACATCCGCCGGACGGGCCGCCTGTCTGAGCAGCCTTAAACTTTTTGCCGTTCGGAATTCCGCCGCCGATGTCCTCAATGATCTCGCGAAGAGTTGTACCCATCGGAATTTCAACAAGGCCTGTGTTATTGATCTTTCCGCCGAGAGCGAATACCTTTGTTCCCGAGGACTTCTCCGTACCCATTGAGTTAAAGAACTCTGCACCGTGGAGAATGATTTGCGGAATGTTGGCAAATGTTTCAACGTTATTTTCTGTTGTCGGCTTGCCGAAAAGTCCCTTAACTGCCGGATAGGGCGGACGCGGACGCGGCTCACCGCGGTTACCTTCGATTGAAGTCATAAGAGCAGTCTCTTCACCGCAAACGAATGCGCCTGCACCGAGACGGATATGAAGATCGAAGTCAAAACCTGAATTAAATATGTTCTTGCCGAGAAGGCCTGCTTCACGGGCTTCCTTGATAGCAACATCAAGACGGTGAACGGCGATCGGATACTCGGCACGGACGTAAACGTAACCCTCGGTTGCACCTGTTGCGTAACCGCAGATCGTCATAGCCTCAACGATACAATGGGGATCGCCCTCAAGAACGGAACGGTCCATGAATGCGCCCGGGTCACCCTCGTCGGCGTTACATACAACGTACTTCTGGTCGGCTGTATTCTTAGCGGTGAAGCTCCACTTAAGACCTGTGGGGAATCCGCCGCCTCCACGGCCTCTGAGTCCGGAATCCTTAACGATCTGGATAACCTCGTCCGGAGTAAGCTCGGTCAAGCACTTTGCAAGAGCCTGATAGCCGTCCATAGCGATATATTCTTCAATATTTTCAGGGTCAATAACACCGCAGTTACGAAGTGCAACTCTGTGCTGCTTCTTATAGAAATTAGTTTCTTTGAGCGGCTTGATATCCTCCTGATGAACTGTCTCTTCATAGAGAAGTCTCTTGACCATACGACCCTTGAGAAGATGCTCCTCGACGATTTCGGGAACGTCCTCGACCTTAACCTCGCTGTAGAAACAGCCCTCGGGATATACGATCATGACCGGACCTAATGCGCAAAGTCCGAAGCAGCCGGTTTTGATTACTTTAACCTCGTTTTCGAGACCCTTGGCTTTAAGCTCCTGCTCAAGCTTTTCAATGATCTCGGCACTGTGTGAGGAAGTACAGCCGGTACCGCCGCAGACAAGAACGTGTGAACGATACATTGTTTTTCCTCCTTAATCTTTTACTACAGCGCCAACGGTGTATTCAACAACCGGATTGCCGTTTACAATATGGGAAGCAACGATTTCGGCAACCTTTTCGGGACTTACCTGAACATAAGTTACCTTATCCTTGCCGGGTTCAAAAACCTCAACGATCGGCTCATACTGGCACATACCGATGCAGCCTGTCTGAGCAACCGTAACGTTTTTAAGATTTCTTTTTGCGACCTCGTCAACGAATGCGTTGAGAACGGGACGTGCGCCTGCTGCGATTCCGCAGGTTGCCATGCCGACTACGACACGGATTCCGTCGCCTGTACCCTCACGGTCTGTCATTGCCGCCTTAGCCTTATCACGGATGGCAAGCAACTCTTCAAGTGATTTCATTTACAGTACACCTCCACGGATAGTTTGTGTTTGTTCATGCAGGTACTCTTTAATCCACTGAGTAACCGACGGCTCATTAAGCGGCACGTCACCGAGTATTCCTTTAAGCTCGGAAGTGGAAAGAGTAAATTCTTTTTCATCGACCTTCAGTCGATAGATAAAATTACGGTCTGTGTTCATGGTGATGAGCATGATAACAGTGGAATCAATATCACCGAGCGGTGTGTAATCAATGCTGTCGGTCTTAAAAATCGCCTTGACCTTTGTTCCGACGCCGACCTCGGATTCGATACAGAGGCTTCCGCCCGTCTGCTCCGCCGCCAGCTTAAACAGAGGAATTCCCATGCCGACCTTTCTTGTCGTTCTGGTCGTAAAGAACGGGTCCTGAACATTTCTGACCTGTTCCGGGGTCATTCCCTTGCCGTTGTCATAAATTCCTATCAGAAGCTCTTTTTTTACTGTATCCCCGATAATCTCAATCTCAATTAAAGAGGCGTTGGCAGAAATGGAATTCTGCGCAATATCGAGAACATTCAATGACAGCTCACGCATGATTTTTCTCCGTAATTATGCTCTGTATTTGGCAAGAATGCCGGGTACATCGTCTGCAACAAGCTTTCCGTAAACCTCATCGTTGACGGTGAGAACGGGGGCAAGACCGCATGCGCCGATACAACGGCAAGCCTCAACCGAGAACATACCGTCGTCCGAACATTCGCCTGCTCCGATTCCAAGCTCCTCACAAATCTTGTCAAGAAGTTCCTGCGAACCCTTAACATAGCAAGCCGTACCGAGACAAACAGAGATGTTGTACTCTCCCTTCGGGGAAAGCGCAAACTGAGCGTAAAAAGTGGATACTCCGTAAACCTTTTCAAGCGGTACATTCATACCGTCGGCAATCATGGCCTGCACTTCAAACGGAAGGTATCCGTATATAGCCTGCGCCTGCTGCATAACGTGCATGAGCAAGCTTTTATTGTCCTTGCACTCCTCAATTACTGCTTTAAGCTGTGCCTCCTGCTCAGGTGTTCCTTTGAACGGGATTTTGCTGATTTTTTTGAGCATTTAAGTTGTTCCTCCTTTACAACAGTTTAGCCGTATGCGAACGGTCGGAACGGAATAAAAACAGTCTGTTAAAATATTAACACTCCGAAAGCCCACAATACAACATTATAATGCTGAAACATTATATCACATAAAAAATAAATAGTAAACACATTTATCGAATTAAATTCTGCCAAAACGGCTCAAAATCGACAATTTTTCATTTTTTTGCCTGTTTTTTTCCTACAAATTTTATCTTGTACGAAAATCGCTATAATAAATAAGTCATTTATTGAATAACTCTTTATCTAATATATTTTTATCTATTATCGCGGTATACGGATCTGTTTTGTGCATAAAAGTAAACCGCCCGAACCTGAAATGCAATTCATTTCAAGTCAAGCGGTTATGAAATCAATTCATTTTATTTCTTCGCTTTTGTCGGTTTCTTTTCGGGAAGCGTCACAACATACGCAAGCTCCCAAAGAGCAATTCCGATAAAGAAAATCAAGCTGAGCGTTACTGCATTTCCGAGCGTGAACAAATCGACCGAGATTGCACCCTTGAGAATCGATGTGCCTATCGAACCGAGCAGATTGTTACTCTCTCCGACAAAGGCATTCGCAAGTATCTCGCCGATGTCAACCGAACCGTTTATGTACGGAGAAGAAAATCCGGCAAAGCATCTGAGAGCAGCAAAGCAGCAAACCGCTCCGCCTGCTCCGAGCGCAGTAATGGTCTTGTAAGCGTTCGTGAAAAGCGCACAGCCGATAATAACTATCGCAATGATCAACGCAATTACAATCAATATCCCCGCGGCAATCGCCCAATTTTTGCCCGAGAGAAGCTCGGCAGGTATCTTTGAAATGTCGAATTTCATTCCGCCGAATGAAAAGCTGCCGTCGCTGATGTACTTGAAAATCTCCTTAACGGAAAAGGTGATCTCCATAGCACTGCTTGCCGTTTTCTCGGCGAGCTTTGAGAGTATTGTATACAGCGACGAATCCTCGGAAATTGAAACAACAGCTCTGACAATATTCATAAAATACATAATAGGGAAAATCGCAAGAGTCACCAAACAAACCACGATTTTGTTGAATATTTTCATCGTTTTCAGCTCCTTTATTTGCCCCATGAAGAGTTAAGAGCAACGGTGCGATTGAAAACAAGCTTGTCTTCGGTGCTGTCTTTATCAACGCAAAAATATCCGTTTCTCATAAACTGGAACGTGTCACCGGGCTTTGCGTTTTCAAATCCGCCCTCAAGCAGGCAATTTTCAATAACCTCAAGTGAGTCGGGGTTGAGATCGTCAAAATAGTCGCCGTTCTTACCGGGCTCCTCGGCACTGAAAAGTCTGTCATAAAGGCGAACCTCACATTGTTTACAGTCGTTGGCATTAACCCAGTGAATTGTGCCCTTGACCTTGCGGCCGTCGGGGGAATTTCCGCCTCGACTCTCGGGGTCATAAGTACAGTGCAGGCATGTAACGTTGCCGTTTTCATCCGTGTCGTAGCTATTGCACTTAATAAAATATGCGCTCTTGAAGCGAACCTCGTTGCCCGGAAAAAGTCTGAAGTATTTCTTGACGGGTTCAGCCATAAAGTCATCCTGCTCAACATAGAGTTCACGGGAGAAAGTGACCTTTCTTGTTCCGAATTCCGGGTGCTCGGGGTGAAGCTCAACCTCAAAATCCTCACTCTGTCCTTCGGGATAATTATCAATAACAACCTTAAGCGGACGCAGAACAGCCATTGCACGAGGAGCCTTAGCGTTGAGGTCATCTCTTACGCAAGCTTCAAGCAATCCGTAGTCAACAGTGCTGTCCGCCTTTGAAACGCCTACCCTGTCGATAAAATCCCTGACTGCGGCAGCGCTGTAGCCTCGTCTTCTCATACCGCAAAGAGTTATCATTCTCGGGTCGTCCCAGCCGGAAACGATACCCTTGTTAACCATTTCAAGCAGCTTTCTCTTGCTGGTAACACAATAATTTATGTTAAGGCGTGCAAACTCAATCTGTCTGGGCGGTTCGTCAAAGCCGATCTGGTCAACGACCCAGTTGTAAAGAGGTCTGTGATTTTCAAACTCAAGCGAGCAAAGTGAGAATGTTACACCCTCTTTGGCATCCGAAAGCGGATGAGCGAAATCATACATCGGATAAACACACCACTTGTCACCGGTCTGGTGATGTGAAACATGAGAAATTCTGTAGATAACGGGATCTCTCATATTAAGATTCGGTGATGACATATCGATCTTAGCTCGAAGAACCTTCTCGCCGTTGCCGAATTCACCGTCCGTCATACGCTTGAAGAGATCGAGATTCTCCTCAACGCTCCTGTTGCGGTAAGGGCTTTCCCTGCCCGGCTCGGTGAGTGTGCCTCTGTATTCTCTTATCTCGTCTGCGCTGAGGTCATCAACATAAGCCTTGCCGTCCTTGATAAGCTTGATTGCGCAATCATAGACAAAATCAAAATAGCTTGAAGCAAAGAACACGTTATCCCAGTGGAAACCGAGCCACTTGATATCCTCCTTGATTGCGTCGATATATTCAACGTCCTCACGGGATGGGTTGGTGTCGTCAAAGCGAAGATTGCAGATTCCGTTGTATTTTTCCGCCGTGCTGAAATCTATGCAAAGAGCCTTTGCATGACCGATGTGAAGATATCCGTTCGGCTCGGGCGGAAATCTTGTCTGAACACGGGATTTCGCTCCGCTTGCAAGATCCTCGTCAATAAAGTCATGTATAAAATTTGATGAAATTTTCTTTTCTTCCATGGTGACCTCCGATTATTTGTATGATTTGGCTGCTTCAACGAGTCTCGCCTTAACTCTTTCATTGCCGAGGAGAGCAATTATTGAATGAAGATCCGGCGTGTTGCGGCGAGAGGTTATCGCAATTCTGATAACCGTCGAAACATCGCCGACATGACCCTTGAAAGCGTCGGGGTTCTTTTTATATTCCTTGACGTTCGGAGTGTAGCCAAGCGGCTCGCAAATCTCCTTGATCTTTGCAAACCAGGTATCCTTATCATCCGATGCGTCAAAAATTTCAATGTATTTTTCAAGGATAGCAACAGCGTCATCCCTGCCTATGTTCTCCGGGAGCGTGTAATCCGGTGTGTAAATCTCGTCATAGAAATACGAAACATAATCCTTTACCTCGTCCCACTTTGCGATATCCTTACGGGGCTTCGCAGTTCCCCTGTCGATTGAGAAAATGCCCTTTGCAAACTCAGCATTGCCGATGAGAAGATCATAAAGCTCCGTATCGTTATCCTTTGCCCATACCGATGCCTTGTCGTAAACCTCGTCGGCAGTCATAAGCGAAATAACATTCTTGCTGACATCATTAAGCTTATTGAGGTCAAACAGTGCTCCGCTTGCGCTCATCTTTTTCAGGTTGAACGGGAAAGCACTCTGCGGCGCAGTCTTGTTTGCTTTGCGCCAATCTTCAAAGTTGGAGTTTGCTATTGTCAGAAGATATTCGATAACGCTCTCCTTCGGATATCCGCTCTCGGAATAGAACGAAACGGAAGCCTCGGGATCCTTACGCTTTGAAAGCTTTCTCTTGCCGCCGTTGTCCTCTTTCATAATAGGGGAAATATGAGCATACTTGGGCACCTTGAAGCCGCAAGCCTTGAAAAGCTGAATATGGAGCGGCACGGAAGAAATCCATTCGTCACCTCTGACAACATGAGTCGTTCTCATAAAATGGTCGTCAACGGCATGTGCGAAATGATAGGTCGGGATTCCGTCCGTCTTTAGAAGAACAACATCCTGTATATTCTCGGGCATTTCAATCTTGCCCTTTATCATGTCGTCAAACTTGATTCTGTGATCTGCCTGTCCGGGGGAGCGAAGTCGCAGAGTATAGGGGCAGCCTGCCTTGATTTTCTCCTCCTGCTGTTCAAGAGTGAGGTTGCGGCACTTTGCCCATTCGCCGAAGTAGCCCTGAATATCCGTTCCGGCTTTTTCCTGCTCGGCACGGATTTCGTTTAGCTCCTCCTCCGAGCAGAAGCACGGATAAGCCATGCCCTGACGAACAAGCGACTTTGCGATTGCTTGGTAGATGTCCTTGCGTTTACTTTGCTGATACGGTCCGTATGCTCCGCTCTCCGACTCAAAGCCCATTACGCCCTCATCGGGAGTTACACCGAAATCGTCAAGACCCTTGATAATTGCAGAAACGCCGTCCTCAATCTCACGCTTCTTATCCGTGTCCTCGATTCTGAGGAAGAAAACGCCGTCGTCGGTCGCACGGGTCGTGAGCTTTGAAATCATTGCGGCAAAAAGTCCGCCGAGATGAAGAAAGCCTGTCGGGCTGGGAGCAAATCTTGAAACTCTTGCTCCATCGGAGAGACCTCTCTCGGGATATATTTTTTCATAGTCCTCGGGTGTTTTTGTTATATTCGGAAACAAAAGCTCGGCGAGTTTTTCGTTATCTGTCATTACAAGATCCCCTTTTAACAGTCATATAAATACATAATACATTATCGCAGAAAAAGCGTGCAGTGTCAAGGTTTAGCGCAGCTTTTTATTTGACGGTACCGGACTTTCGTGTATTGACTATTACATAATGTATATGATATAATTTTATGTGTGCAAAAAAATAATGAGAGGATTTTCGATTTGAGGAAAACTGTTATTGAGCCTAACGGAAAAAATCTCCAGTATTGGAGAGATATCTGGAATTACAGAGAACTTGCATATAACCTTGCAAAACGCGATATTACGGTAAGATACAAGCAGACAAGGATCGGTCTCGGCTGGGCGGTCATCGCTCCTATCATCAGTATGATTGTTTCAACATTTATTTTCGGCACTCTTGCCGGTCTTTCTTCTGACGGAAACGCACCTTATTTCATAATGGTTTATGCCGGAAGCATTCCCTGGTCCGCTTTTCAAAAAAACGTCAACCAAGCCTCATCGACCTTTATTACAAATGCCGATCTTATGAAAAAGGTTTATTATCCGCGAATACTTTCTCCCCTCGGAGCATGCATGGCAGGATTGTTTGATTCGGTGGTTTCTATAATCATTTTAATTATTTTGATGTTTGGCGCCGGATATTATCCAACAGCGAGATTTCTTCTTTTTCCCCTTTTTTTGCTTTTGAATTCTGCGCTCGGGCTTTTTCTCGGATTATTCCTCTCGGCGTTTAATGTAAAATGGCGAGATATGGCACAAATAGTTCCGTTTGTTCTTTCTGTTGCACAATACATATGTCCCGTTTCCTACTCAATAACATCTATCCCGGAAAAATACAGGCTGGTCTATTCGCTCAATCCGGCTACCGGAATGATATCTGCTTTTAAATGGTGCGTAATCAGCGATATGACTTTCGACTGGTTATCCTTCGGAGTTGCGGTAGCATGGCTTTCTTTGCTCACCGTAGCGGGAATTATTTTGTTTAGAAAAACCGAGAGAAATTTTGTTGATATTGTCTGACGGGGTGATTTTAAATGAATGATATACCAATAGCATTGCACATTGAAAATGTAAAGAAAAAATATGTCATTAAGCATGTAACAAAAAAGCCCGACAGCAAAAAGGAACAGGCAAAGCTCATGATGAATAAACTTTTTCATCCAAAGCAGGCCAACCAAAAGGAGGACTTCTGGGCTCTTAACGGCGTAACCTTCGACGTTAAGCAGGGCGAAAAAGTCGGAATTATCGGAAAAAACGGAGCCGGTAAATCGACTTTACTTAAAGTTATTTCGCGAATAACCGAGCCTACCGACGGAAAGATTGAATTCTACGGAAAAATTTCTTCCATGCTTGAGGTTGGAACCGGCTTTAACGGAGAGCTGACCGGCAGAGAAAACATATATCTTAACGGCGCAATTCTCGGAATGACCAAAGCCGAAATAGATGAAAAATTTGATGATATTCTCGAATTTTCTGAGGTAGGAAAATTTATTGATACTCCCGTAAAAAGATACTCAAGCGGAATGTTTGTCCGTCTTGCCTTTGCCGTTGCGTCTCATCTTGACCCGGACATTCTGCTTGTTGACGAGGTTCTTGCTGTCGGAGATACCCGTTTCCAGAAAAAATGCATCAAAAAAATGAAAGATATTGCCGACAGCGGAAAAACCATTCTCTTTGTCAGCCATCAGATGAATACGATACGTCAGCTTTGCGACCGTGTTGTTGTGCTCAAAGAGGGTCAGGTAGTTTATGACGGAGACGTTGAAGGCGGCATCAGAATATATAACAGCGAAGCTTACATGGAAAAATTGAATCATTATGATTTCAGCGATCTTGCAAGGCTTCCCGGTTACAACCTTGACAAAGCTGAAATTCTTTCCCTCGATGTTCTTCATAACGAATCCTGCATTTATGCTGCCGACGAGCCGATAGAGTTTAGGCTTCGAATCAAGACAAAGGTTCCGCATATCGGAGATATGAGCTTCCGAATTCTTGTTTGGCAGGCTGACGAAACGCCGATTGAAATTGCATTTACCAAAACCTTTGCCAATATAAATGAGATTGGTGAATATGATGTAGAGGTTGCAATAAACAGGCATAACCTCGCACCCGGTCTGTACAAGCTCACCCTGATTCTCTCGGGCGGAACATCAAACGCTAACAGCGAAAACCTTGACTATGTTTATCCCGCTTTTGTCTTTGAGGTTTTGAACGCCGACGGTACGGCGCGAACATGGCCGAGACAATGGGGCTGGGTACAGCTCAGGGATGTTGACGTTAAGCTTATTGAGGAGTGAATGCAATGAGATATGCTTTTTATTCCCATGGCGGATGCGAAAACCACGGCTGCGAAGCAATTGTCCGAACCCTTTCGGCAATGATTAAGGAGGCTTGTCCCGAGTCAACGATAAAGCTTTATACTCTTGATGCACAAAGTGATAAATCAGGTGATTTGCCGAATATTGATGAAAGTGAAGAATTTAATTATATTCGTCCTGTTTTGAAAACAACGACGGCACAAAAGATAAAGCTATCGCTGTTGAGCAGAAAATCTCAAAAACTTGCCGATGAGTATTTCTATTCTCTCTCCTGCAGAAATTCATCTCTCAAAAAGAACGATATTTATATCTCGGTCGGTGGTGATAATTATTGCTACGGAGACGGTCATGCAGCAGTAGCTATTAACCGAGAACTAAAAAAGCTTGGTAAAAAGACAGTTCTTTGGGGCTGTTCGATCGGCGAGGATAACCTCACAGACGACAAGATAAAAGATTTAAAAACCTTTGACCTCATTGTAACGAGGGAAACCCTTACTTTTGAAACGCTGAAAAATCACGGGATAGATAAAAATACCGTACTTTACCCCGATCCTGCTTTCACGCTTGATGTTGATGAAAATGCCGCTGAATTATTTGAAATAAAAGAGGGCTCAATCGGTTTTAATATTAGTACCATGGTTGAAAATTTAAGTGATTCGGTCGACACATTTGAAAAAACTTGTGCCGATTTTATCAAAGAACTCTTAAACAGAACCGATAAGAACATAGTCTTGATTCCTCACGTTACAAGAAAAATCTGGGGAGATCTTGAACCGTTACAATTTTTAGCAAATTGCTTTAGAGATAATAATCGAGTGCAACTGATTCCCTCCACATTAACGGCAGCGCAGTATAAGAGTATTATTTCACGCTGCGATATGTTCATCGGTGCAAGAACCCATGCGACAATTGCCGCTTACAGCACCTGTGTCCCGACACTTGTTATCGGCTACAGTGTCAAATCAAAAGGCATTGCCAAAGATATTTTCGGCACGGATGAAGGTCTTGTTATCCCCGTTTCGGAAATTACCGACGTTAAAAAAATGATACAGGCATACGAAGATTTCCTGAAAAAAAAGGAAAGCTATCGTAAACATCTTGAGGAATTTATGCCAAGCTATAT
>OQVS01000936.1_pt1 | contig 20343 bp, 8 predicted proteins | sample 1691601 | NCBI WGS metagenome assembly OQVS01 (sample SAMN03418268, study PRJEB22391) | human gut metagenome | biome: human-gut; feature: organic feature; material: feces | host: Homo sapiens | place: Tanzania | collected 2013-01
CAGGGCGTTGCCCTGGGCTAGGAGCTTCTGCCCTTTCAGGGCGTGCTGCTTCTGGAGCTTTTGGGCCTTCAGCCCGTACTTAAACCACGTGCGAAACCTGAGTTATCTAGAAACAACTACTTAGCCGGATAAACCCAGATGCCATAAGTGAAGGCATCGCTCCACTTCTGAGGCTTCGCCTCGCCATTTCTCCACCACTGGCCAATGTTGGCGAATGGAGTGAGGATGAGGTCTACAGGAGAGCCCTTATAAGTGCCCTTAGCCTTAAAACACTCCGTCATCATCGAAGGATCAACCTTAGCGATAGCCACTGGCTTCTGGTTTACATCTACTCTCAAATCTTTCTCTATGTTACAATCGTCATTATGCAACTGAGGGTTCCACACCATATCCACGCAGTAAACTACCGGACCGCGAAGATAAGCGTAAGGAATGCGCTTGGCAGGCTTCTGGTTGTACATAATCTCGCCACCAGCCAGATAATGCTTCTCATACTCAGCGTGGTTCTCACGCTTTACCCAGCGCTCTTCCATAGGGAAGTTGATTGTGAGCTTATCGCCCTTCTTCCATACACGGTTCAACTTGAAGTAAGAACCCGGCTGCACGCCCTCCAGAGCCTTGCCGTTGAGACTGATGCCTGGATTCTTGCACCATGAAGGAATACGCAGGTTCAACTCCTTGGCAGCGCCCTTGTTGATGGTCAGCTCTACCGTTTCGCTGGCAGGATAGTTGCCGGTGACAGAGAACTGGAAGTCCTTGCCTTCGTAGTTGGCATCCACATACTGGTTCACGTAGAACTCCTTGCCTTCTTCAGCATAGAAGAAAGTTGGCAGCAGCGAGATGATACGGTGACCGCTGGCTGTACAGCAGTCAGGACCATGGAAATAACCCGCAGGTTTCTCTCCGTTAGGCGCTGTATGATAGCGGCAGGTACCCTCCAGGGCATCCTGGGCAGCAAATACATGGTTAATCATCAGGCGCTCCATCGCATCGGCATATTTGGTATCGCCAGTCAGCTGGAGAAGCATCTGCGAAAGCTGCATCCACGACATGGTGGCACACGACTCAACGATGTTGCCGCTCAGAGGCTTTACGAAATCGTGCTCATAATGCTCAGCCACACTCACACCACCGGTGATGTACATCTGTCGCTTGGCGATATCATTCCAGGCACCCTCAACCTTGCGGAGCAGACTCTTATCGCCTGTGATGCGATAGAGACGGAGGAAGCCCATGAAGTTCATGTGGAAGGTATGCGAATGAACGTATGGCTGGAGCTTATCCACACCAATCTTTCCATCGGCTACCGAGTCGAGGCGCGAGAAAGCATCCCAGCCACCCCATTTGTCGATGTTGGCAACCACCCACTTAGACCAGTCGAGGTATTTCTTCTTACCAGTAATCTCATATAATCGGGCAATAGGGTCGCAGAGCAAAGTTCCCTCCCATGCGTAGTGAACGCTATGACCTGCGAAATCGCTCGTGCCTGCAAGAATCTTATGCTTGTTCTCAGGTGAGCGGAGATTAGAAGGCCAGAACTCATTCTTGCCGGGACCGAAGTTGGCAAGGAAGTAATCAGCCAATCGCTCTACCGACTTCAGCGCCTTCTTGTCGCCCGTCTCTTCATAAACGGTCTCGAACGCATGGAACACGAAGTAAAGCTCGTATGGGTCCATGCCTCGGATAGGACGCTTTGCCGAGCGGTAGCTCTTGGCTGTGGCACCCAGATAGCCGTTTGGCTCCTGCGAAGCGATGATGCGATAGAGTTCCTTCTGCGCCTTCTCGTAAAGCGCCTTGTCCTTGCTCTGGATGGCAGAAAGATAAGCACTCTCAATCCACTTGCCGTGCTGCTCAGCCTGCGTCCAGTTCCAATCCTTATGCTGACGATTTACTACGAAATCTACATATTTATCAATAGGGAAGTTTTTGAGATATACATCTCTGTTGAGTTTCATTCTATCACCGATGAAGCCATCGATGCCGGAAATTTCAGAAACCTTCACCGGGGTTTCCAAGAGTGTAACCTTGTCGTTCTTATCGGCAAATGCAGGTAAAGCCAAAGCCGAAGCCACGAGCATGATCATTGCCTTAGAAGCAAACTTGTTCTTTGTCATAATCGTCTTAATCATGTAAATGTGCTAGTTATTATTGTTTATTCACTATGCAGCCCTTTTCAGAACAGCATCATGCAGCCCCTTTTTCCGAACTGCGCTGCAAAGGTACGACAATCTTCTGAAACACATAAGTATAAATCGGTCAGAACAAAGGGGGCATCCGTTCAGGCTATGTTTTGAACGAATGTCCCCCAAGTGTTGAACTATTTCCCCTGATTTTCTTTCTGGTATTCGCTAGGCGTCTTGCCGTAAGTATCACGGAACACCTGCGCAAAGGTCTTGTGGTCGTTGTAGCCCACAGCCCACATCACATCCTGCACCGTGGATAGCTGCTGCCTAAGCATGGCTGCGGCATGCGCCATCTTGATGCTTCTGATAAACTCCAGCGGCGTCTGGTTGCGGATGGCTTTCAGACGGCGGGAGAAGGTGGAACGCGACATCGCCATCTCGGACGCCAGGAAGTTGACATCAAGCTGGTCGCTGCCCAGATTGTCCTCCACTATCTTCGTTGCCTTGTTCACAAACTGGTCGTCTATCTTCGTTACGGAAAGCTGCGCATCCATCTCTTCCTGCATCATTCCCCTCAATCGGTTTACATTCTGCTGGATGATGCCCAGGTTCTTCTCCATCTGCTCGTCGTTGCCCGAAGTCTTTGCCTCCTGCATCTTCGTGGCAAGGGCATTGATTTCTGCCAGAGGCGAATTCAGTTCCTTCTGCACGTTGTCGAAGTACTCCTTCTTGCTCGCCGTCACGTTCTCCTCGATGATCTGGTCGTTATGCGCCTCCACCCGCTGCTTGTAGCGCTTGATCATCTGCCAGATGGCAGCCAGCGCCAGGAGCAGATAGATGGTGTATGCCCACCAGGTTTCCCACCAGGCAGGCAGACGGTGAATCTCGAAGGTGGCAATGTGCTTGCTCCAGAGTCCGTTCTCGTCGGTAGCCTTCACCTCAAACACGTAGTCGCCCTTCGCCACCTTATTATATATGGCCGAATTCTTGCCCACAGGCAGATAAACCCAGTCCTCATCCACGCCCTTCAAGCGATAGGCGTAGCAGATGCGGGCATGGTTGCGGAAATCGAACGTAGAAAACTCGATGGTCAGATTCTGCTCATCAGGTTCTATCTCGATGCTGTTCTGGGTCTTCTCGCGCGTAGGGTCGAGCCAGATGCTCTTGCCCATCACCTTCACATCCGTGATGCGAGGCACCACATTCTCGGGGATGCTCTCCAGGCGCAAGCCCGTCTTGAACGAGAGCATGCCCGGAATACCGCCGAAATACATATCGCCGCTCTGCGGGTCACGATAAACGGCACGAGGCAGAAAGCGGTATTGGTCTATCTCGTGGTCGTCGGTGCTGTACACGCGCACGGCTCCGTTCTTCGGGTTAAACTCGCGGATGGTCTGCGGAGTTACCAGCCAGAGATGGTTAAAGCGGTCCACCTTCACGTGGTCCACCATATCGCCATTCAAGCCTGCCTGCTGGGTATAATCCTTGTATTCATCCATCTTGCCCAGATTGAAAGCCAGAATCTGTCCTTCGCCCGTACTCGCCCAGATGGTTCCATCCGTGGTAACATCCAGGGTCAGGAAGTCTTTCTCGTGCGGATAGAGCTGCCATTTGCCCTGAGGCGAGATGCGGCAGATGCCCTTGTTGCGCACCGTACACCAGATGTAGCCGTCGGCACTCTGACAGAAGCAGCTCACATCGCCCATCTTTTCCGAGATGCAGATCAGGCGATTGCGAGCATGGTCGTATTTGAACACCCCGTTCATCGTACCCAGCCACAGGTTCTGCAGCGCATCCTCGAAGATAACCTCCAGGTCGCCCGCCGTCTTGCTCACGGCAGAAATATCCAGTTTCTTCTCCATGAACATCTCACTCCCCTCTCTTCGCAGTTTGAACACGGTGGAAGGCAGGGTGAGCGCCCAGATGCAATTGCGCTGATGCGACTTGATGAGATAAGGCACGACATTGAGCGGCAACTGGCTTACCGCCGGGCACTGGGTGTATTTGATAGGCGTAACATGCTGCGTAGGATGGTAGAAGAACAGTCCGTTGGTCTCCTGATAATACCATATCCAGCCCTCCTCGTCCTTGCAGAGCGTAACGATGGCAGGATTATAGCCCGTGGCCTGCAGCATCGGCTGGTAGGAAAAGCGCTGGATATCGCTGCCCTTGAAATCAATCACCGAACTGTACTGGTCGAAGGCTGCAATCCATATATTTCCATCCCGGGTCTGCGTGATATTGGAAACCGTCTTCTTCTCGGGTGTAAAGACCCCCTCGGTAGAAACCTGCTCCAGTCTGCCATTCCCCATGTTGCGGAGCACATAGATATGTTCCCATGTCAACACCCAGAGATAATGAAAATGCGGGTCCTGCGCCACCTGTCGGAACACCGAACCGCTCAGCGCTGCTGGAATCAGCTGCTTTACGAAGCAAGCCTGGCTGCTTGCCGCCTTCGGATTATTCTGGCTATTTGTCGCCTTCGGATTGTAATACCAGATATCAGCCCCCGCCATGAGCCAGAATCCCCCCGTTTTCCTATCCTCACACATACCCGTCACCGGCATCTTGCTCTGTATCAACCGGGCTGGCGCCATCTGAGCCTTTCCGTAAAACTCACCGTTCAGAGAGGCATAATACAGATGCTGCTGATGGTCTTCATAGAGCATCACGCAGGGCGAAGAAAGCTGATAGCGATGGCGGAGCTTGCCGGCAGCATCCAGTTCGTACACATAGTTGCGGCAAGCCGCCCATATATCGCCATTGGCACGAATCAGCAACCGCTCCACAGGGTAATCCTGCAGTTCGGGAATGCTTACCTTGCGGATGGCATACGTATTCTTATCCAATGCATACAAGCCCTTCTGGGTGCCGAACCATATCTGGCGGTTCCTGCCTTCTGAGATGCAGAACACCAGGTTGATATCCATCAGTCCGGGCGTGAGATAGTCCGACCGGAACACATGCACGCTGTAACCGTCGTCACGGCACAATCCGTTCACCGTACCAAACCACATGTATCCCTCAGAATCCTGACAGATAGAGCAGATGGCACTCACCGGCAACTGCGAGATGGAGGCGATTTTGCTCACCCTTACATTCTCCAGCTGGGCGAAGGATAAGCTGCTACAGAGCCAAAGCAGCAAACATAACAATTTCTTCATAACCACTTCATTATTAGTTCCGTCTGCAAAAGTAACAAAAATAGTTGAGAATAGCAAGAAAATGAACGAGAAATCCCATGGCGAGCTTCCGCAGCGGGCCATGGGATGTTCTAAATACTAACCTATAAACCTAAAAAACTAAAACCTAAACAATTAACCTAAACTTAATCAATTAACCAAAAACTAACTAACCTAACTAAAACCTATTTAAACTTAAAAACCTAACCTAACTAAAACATTTTATCTAAACCAACTAATTCGAAACTATGCAAAATAAGTACAATCTGAACTATTCAATCCTAAACTATTATTCCATATAAACCTGGTCTAAGACCATGCCATCGTCCAGAGCCTTAATGCTGAGGAGATGTTTCTTCATCTTGGCGATAGGCAGCTGGATGCGCACACGAGCCTGACATTGCAGGGTGTTCACCTTCCACTGCTCGTTTCTTCCCTTGGTCTGGTACTCCTTGACTACAGGCTTTCCACCATCCAGCGAGAGAGCGAATCGCAACTTGTTATCCACAGGATGAGTCGGAACCCAACGAACTTCGATAGTCACCGAATCACCCTTCACCTTCTTACCTTCGAAACCAAAACCTATCTCTTGATTTCTTGCTATGCTAGCCGCCTTGCCTTCGTAGCCCAATCCATACCATGCGATAGGATGGCCCACGGTGGCTTCTGTGGCGTTCCATTTTACCAAATACTCAGGGTCTTTCACCATAGGCTGGGTAGCCTCCGTATGCGGCACGCGGCGGAACACCGGCTGCTTGCGAGGCTCGAAATCCATGATTCTGTTCCACTTGCCGTGGTTGTAATACCCCTGGTTGTAGATCTTGGTCAGGTTCACGATGCTGTCGTATGCCGCATCGCTCTTCGCCCAATATCCTGCGCCCCCGTCCTTGGAGGTTTCCTTTCCGTGGCGAGCCAACTGTCCATAGAGCAACTTATTGTTCATCTGGGCAGCTGCCTGCACGGGATATTTGAATAGTTGATAGAACTCATCCTTTCGCTCCTTAGGCAGATTACCCTTGGCTATCGCCTTGTCGAGCATCTTTTCAATTCTCTCAGATTCATCTGCCAGTTCCTTGTACTCTGCCAGGCGGGCGTTGATATACTGCTCGCTCCAAGGCAGGTCGCTGATGATGCTGTATTTCCTGTCCCTTTCCTCACATCTCGTGTTGGCCAGGAACTCCGGCTTGCGGATGTATGCCAGGCGATAGCTCTCCTGCATCACAGGCAGCATCTTTTCTGCCAACTGCTTGCCGAACTCGCGGGTCCAGAAGTTCATCTCGTGCTGAGCCAGCCAATCATTATTAGGCTGCATCTCCTTGTCGGCTCTGTCGCCCGGATAGATGCTGTTCATGTTCCACGCCATATCCAGGAAGAGTTCTATCTGATACTCGGCAGGCTTGATGTCGCCCACGTTCAGAATCCAGAACTTCTGGATGCCCTTGTGCCAGGCCATCGACATCTGCTGATACATCACCGATGGCGAGAAGGTGCCGAGCCAGAGGTAATCGTGCGGACGACCCCAGTAGCTCACGTGGTAGTAGATGCCGTTGCCACCCTTGCGGGCACGCTCTGCGGCTGTAGGAAAGTGGCGCACCATGCCGTAATTGTCGTCACACCATACCAGGCACACATCCTCCGGCACCTGCAAACCTGCATGATACACGTCGAGCACCTCCTTGTAAGGCACGAACAGCTGAGGCACCTGCGTCACATCCTTATCCACATATTTTCCCAATAACTCTCTCTGCGCCTTCAAGACGCTATCTAATACTGTTTTTTGCTCCTCCACGGTCTTGGCTCCCTGCATCGCTCCGTCGTGTACGCCTCGCATTCCGATGGTGTAGAGGATAGGCTGACCGGCCACCTCCTTCACTCTGTCTTCCCAGAACCGGAGCACGTTTTCCTTGTTGTGCAGGAAATCATAGTCTCCCTTACCTCTTGCCGGCCATTCGCCAGCCGTGCTCGAAGCCATCGGCTCGCAATGGGAACCGCCGATGTAGATGCCATACTGCTGGGCCACCTCTCTGTTGCCCTGAGTCAGGAAGAAAGGCTTGGTGCATTCGTGCATCGCTGGCCAATAGGTGTTGGCACGAAGACGGAGCAGCAGCTCGAAGATGCGGGCATTGGTCTTCGAACCGATATGCCCCTTGATATCCGATGGCTCGTAGGTCTTGCCCGACCATGGCATCAGTCCCCAGTCCTCATCGTTGATGAAGATGCCTCTGAACTCCACCGATGGCGCCTGCTCGTTGCGATAGCCATCCTTCAGGCAGAAGCTGTCGAGATGCTTCGGCTTGGCATCCGCCCACCATTCCCAAGGCGATACGCCCAGCAATCTGGAAACCTCGAGGATTCCGTATGCCAGTCCGTGGTCATCACTACCTTTTATATATAGGTTGCCATTCTCTGCTTTTATCTGAAACGCCTCCTTCTTGTAGGCGAAGGCTGCAGCATCCTTAGAGAGCACGATTATATTCTGATCGCCACCGCCTGCAGACTGCAACTTCAGCTCAGCTTCCAAAACCTTCCTGATGTCGCCCTGCAACATCTTCAAGGCTGTCTTTGCCACAGGTGCCATCTGCAGGGTGTCGCCCTGTACTACTACCAGGCTTCCGGTCTTGAGATTGAAAGCGAATGCTGAAAGGCTCATCCATGCAGCCAGAACAGCAAACAATATCCTTTTATATTTATATACCATATAATAAATCTACACTTTAAGAATTATGCTTTTTTGAATTCTGCTGCAAAGATACTACGAATCAGTGAATTAGAATGCGTAAAATTCATCAAAAATACAGCAAAATTCGTCAATTGTACATCCCTTGCACTATTTGTTCTCTTGTTTGAACGATAATTGGATATCCTGTCACAGATTGTTCTTCTATCATCAACAGACAAAGACAGAATTCGAATAACAATGAAAGGAAATAAGGAATGCACCTAATAAAAAAAGTTGTTACCCTTAGACAAAAACTCCGTTCAGCGTCGCTGAATGCAGGTTCAACGACGTTGAACGGAGATTTTATCCTAGGGTAACAACTCTTACTTCTCAGCTGGCTTATCAGTCTCTGTTGGCCAGTATGGATTCTGATAGAGAGAAGACTCGCTCACGGTGGTGTAATCAGGAGCTGTAAGCATCATCTCCTTGATTGGCATTGGCTGCAGGTAGTGCGCCATGTGCCAGGTGAAACCATCCTTGAACTTGTTGTTGTCTGTCATGTTCTTCTCGAAAATGCGGAGGTAGTTGCTCAAGCCTGGAGCTGATACCTTAGCGGTGGCTGTACCATCGTAATCAGCCTCCGAGAAGTTGTAATGGGCAGTCATCTCTGAATTCCATACCTTCATACCCTCTACATGATAACGGGTGGTCATCATCTGGTCGAGTGATCTCCAGCGCTGCAAATCCATCCAGCGCAATGCCTCGCCCATCATCTCATCACGACGCTCACGACGGATGTTGAAGAGCACAGGGTCGCTGAGCAACTTGCCGGCACTGTAGGCACCCCAATCCAGGGTCTCCTTGCTCATATCGGTAGCATTGATGGTGGTATGAGGATCGATGGCTGCACCCTCGAAACCTGCCTTCTCACGGATTATCTTCCAATACTCCAATACCTTGCCGCTCAAACTGTGGGTGAGCATGTACTCTGCCTCCATGTAGTTGAGCAACGCCTCACGGGCACGGAAACTGCAGGCGGCATTGGCTGACTTGTTCTTCTCGCACTGCTTGCGGTCGAAGGTACCGCCCTTGCGCAGACAGTAACCGGTGACATACTGGAAGTTGGTAGCATCACCATTGGTGATATCAGGATAATCGTTCTCCTTCTCAATGTAACGGTCGCCCTGAGAATAGCTCATGTTCTTGAAGCAGTTGATCTGACCCGGAGTCTTGAGGAAGACATACAGACGAGGGTCGCGGTTTTCTGCCACCTTGCCCACGGTGTTGTCAGCGTATGCAAAGCCATCGTGCTGGGCATAGATAGGCTTACCATCCTTCATCAGGAAGCTCTCTACCATGCTGCGGGTTACACCGGTGCCATAGTTGTTGCGCTCTACGGCATCCTCGATGATGTTGGTATGGCCCAGTCCGGCATTGTACTCACGCCAGAGGAGCACTTCCTTGTAGCCAGACATATCGGTGGTACCAAACATCTCGAAGTATGGGTTGGTATCGCCTTCCTTCTGAGGAACCACGCCATTGTTCTGGGTGAGATCGTTCTTATACTTCTCGGCTACAATCTCGGCAGAAGCGGCAGCCGTCTTCAGGAAATACTGAATCTCGTTGTCGATGCTGCCTGTAGGATACTGATAGTCCTTGCTGTAATCCTTGGTCTTGCCTGGCCAGTTGGCATCGCATGGCACGAATGGGGTGCCCTTGAAGTAGTTGAGGAAGGTGCCCTCGTAAAGGGCTACACGCGACTTCACCAGCTGGCATACATCCTTGGAAAGACGGGTATGACGGGTCTCGAAGTTATCCGACATATAGGTCATGGCGCTATCCAGGTTGGCAATGATGAAGCGGGCCACCTCGTTGCGGGGCTGGCGCTTGCACTCAGCCACCAGGCGCTGCTCGTTATCAGGCAGCACCTCGGTTACGATAGGGAAATCGCCCCAGGTCTTCAATTTGCCGAAATACTCCCAGGCACGGAAGAAGTAAAGCTCGCCCAGATACTGGCGGATGTTCTTGTCGCTGCCCGAAATCTTGCCTGCCTTGTAGTTGGCAAGGCAGGTGTTCAACTTGTAGTTGATGTCGCGGATGGTGCCGAAGCCCCAGTTGCCATTGGTCAACCCCACCTTCCACTGGCCATCGGCATACTTGCCGTCAGCGCCAGTACCAGCCTGGTTATCGGTATTGGTATCGCTGCTGTAGAGTCCGTAGCCATAGCCATGGGATGGCAGATTGCCGTAGAAACTGTTGGCGCAAGCCTGAATCTGGTCTTCTGCCTTGTAGTAAGACTCAGGGGTGATGCTTGACTGTGGTTCCTGATTGAGCAGATCGTTGCAGGAAACCATGGTGCCGCCCATGGCGAGCACCATCAAAGCCTTTGATATATGATTGAATTTCATAACTGTCTGAATGTTTAGAATGTTTAGAATGTTATACTTAAACCGAATGAGTAGGTTCTTGACAATGGATATGCCGCACCGCTGCTGCTTGAGAGGGTCTCCGGGTCAAACTGCTTGTTGAGGCTGGTGCCCGTCCAGAGATTCTCGCCAGAGAAATAGACGCGCAGGTTGCTGATGCCCCACTTGCCGGTAATCACGGTTGGGATGGTGTAGCCCAGGGTGATATTCTTCAGGCGAATGTAGGATGCATCCTGCAGGTACTTGGTCTGGCACTGGATGTTCTTGCTGCCGTTAACCGGACGTGGCAAGTAGGCATCCAGGTTCACATCTGTGGTTCCCTGCTTGACAGACCAGGTGTTCTCATCGCGGAAGTAATCCTGCACCTGGGTAAGGCCGGCACAGTTCCACTGGTCGCCCGTCCATCCGAACATAAAGGCACTGCCCTGCCAGTAGTCGCGCTTCATCACGCCCTGGAAGAACATGCGGAAGTCGAAGCCTTTCCAGGATGCATTCATGTCGAGACCAAACTGATAGCGAGGGGTGGTGTTACCAATCACCTTGCGGTCGCCCGGGTCTGCCAGCGTGCTGCTTCCCCAAGATACCTTGCCATCGCCGTTGATATCCTTGTACATCATATCACCTGCAGTCCATGAGCTGCCGATGGCATCCTGTCCGCCGTTAGGCAGTGAAGCGAGATGATCCTGCATCTCCTTGTCGGTCTTGGCGATACCCTTGGTCTCGAAGCCCCAGATTTCGCCGGTGTATCTTCCTTCCATATAACCGCCGATTGAGTTGGTTGGATTGTCCTTGTACTTGGTAATCTTGGTGCGGGAATCGTAGAGTGAGAACTTGGCACCATAGCTCAAGCCGTTAGCCAGGCGGTCTTGCCAACCCAGGGTCAACTCCCATCCGCGTGCCTGGAGATCGGTGTTATTGGTCTTTGGCACGCCGGTACCCAGGATGGCTGGCAGGGTCTTGCCGTTGCCCACCATATCGTGGGTGCTGCGGGTGTACCAGTTGAACGAACCAGTAAGGCGGTTGTGAAGCATCGCCCAGTCAACACCGATATTGTATGTCTCTACTCGCTCCCAGGTCAATGCCTCCGACACGATGCCCGGAGAACCTACGGTAGCCACCTTGTTGCCATTCTGCAACCAAGGAGCGCCCTGGGCACTTGGCGAGATGGTGAGGTAGGTCTGATACCAGTCGGTTACGTTCTGGTTACCCAACGAACCGTAAGAGAATCTCAGCTTCAGCATGTCGAGCCAGTTGCGTGAAGGCTCCATGAACTTCTCTTCTGCGATGTTCCAACCCAGAGAGAAAGAAGGGAAGGTCTTCCAGCGGTTGCCCTTGCGGAAACGTGATGAACCATCCGAACGGAGGTTGGCCTCGAAGAGGTAACGGCTCTTGTAATCGTAGTTCAGACGACCGAAGAAACCTACCACAGCCCACTCGTTGCGATAGCCTGATACGCCAGGAGTGGTAGCCACGCCATCCTTCAAACCGTTGGTCAGGTTGAGTTCCGGCTTGGTGAGATCCATCATGCCTACACGTGAGGCGCTGAAATAATCCTGCTTTAGGTTTTCTATCTGCATACCTGCCAGGGCATGGAAGTGATGAGCCTGGGCCAGGGTGAGATCGTACTCGGTACGGGCACTGAAGTTGAGATAGTTCTCACGATAGTTGCTCTCTGCTACGCTGGTATTGGCATCCTTATAATAAGGTGCGCCATCCTTGCCGTATGCCATCAGAGGCAGGGTCCAGTTGTGACCGCGTGAGTTCTGGATGCGATAGTTGAAATCGGCACTGGTCTTCCAGTTCTTGATTGGCTCAATCTCGAAGCCCAACTGGTGATAGATCTTGTCGCTCTGGTTGTGGTTCTCACCTCCGTCAGCCCAAGCCCACATGCAGGATGTATCGCTGTAGAAGTGGTTGCCGTTCCAGTCGTATGCAGGCAATACAGGCCATCCGCGCAGGGCTACGCTCTCGTACCAGCCACCCTTCTGCGGCTGCTGGGTCTCCTCACGGGTAAAGCGCATGGTGTAGTGCAGGCGCAACCAGTTGGTCAACTGCGATTCAATCTTGGCTGTACCTGTATAGCGCTGCAGGTTATCATCAGCCACCTTGAGCAGACCGTTCTGGTCGAAATAGCTTCCTGAGAGATAGTATCTGAATTTCTCCGTACCGCCGCTGGCGCTCAGGTTGTGCTGCTGAGAGAAGTTATTGTCCTTGTAGAGGATGTCGTACCAGTCGGTATCGGCGATACCGTTGGAGTAACCACCCCACCAGGTCTTGTCTGTATCATTGTTATATCCGCGAACCTCGTAGATATAAGTACCATCTTCCTTCTGTCGCACACCCGGACTTACGTACTTGGCATTGTGGAAGGCAACAATCTGGTCGAATCGGCCTGTACCATCTTCCTTGGTATCGAAGTAAGCACTCTTGCCGGCATTGGTAATGGCATCATTCATCCATGAAGCAAAATCTACGGAGTTCATCAAGTGGTTCTTGATGTTTGGAGTTCCGATGCGGAAACTGTTGTTGTAGTTGATGGTAGCCTTGCCCTCCTTACCCTTCTTGGTGGTAACGAGGATGACACCGAAAGGCGCACGGGAACCATAGATGGAACTTGCCGCAGCATCCTTCAATACGGATACACTCTCGATATCCTGAGGGTTGATGGAATTGAGGTCGCCCTCCATGCCATCAATCAACACCAATGGGTCGCCTGATGAGCCCTGGCCGATGGTGGTACCACCACGCACATTGATGGAAGGACGGGAGTCGATGCTACCGCTAGACTGCGTAATCTGCAGACCAGGAGCTGCACCCTGCAAAGCCTGCACGGCGTTGGAAACCGGGCGCTCTGCCATCTGCTTGCTGTCGATGACATCCACGGCACCCGTAAGATTCACCTTCTTCTGGGTACCGAAACCTACTACGACCACCTCGTTGAGTAGCTCGCTGTCCTGCTGCATGTTTACCTGGATTTCCTTGCCAGCCTCAGCCTTCACCTCTACCTTCTTATATCCCATATAAGAGATAACGAGGGTAGCACCCGGCTTTACAGACATATTGAACTTACCGTCCATATCGCTCACCGTACCGTTGCCCTTGACACCTTTTTCAACGATGCTTGCACCGATGATAGGACCTTCGCTATCCGATACGACACCCGAAATGTGGATGGATTGCTGCTGTTGTTGAACCTGGACACTCTTCATGAGAGTCTCACTTGCCAGCATTCCCTGTGCAGGAATGCCAGCCAAACCGATACCGAGCAATGAAGCTGCAAGTATCTTTCTGTTCACCTTACTGGTTATTATATTCATAACTTCTTAGGTATTATTAATAATGTTTATTTTAAATTTTCTTGTTAGTTGTTACGATTACTGAAATCGAACGCTGCAAAAGTATGAAGATTTCGGCAAACTATGAAATCTTTTTTCGTCAATCGATGGGGCTATTTTAGTCAAAGTGTTTTTGGCGGGTGCAAATTCGCCATCCACGGGTACAAACCGGTCAATTTAGAAAATTTGACTCATATTTATAAGGCTTAATCGAAAAAAAAAACGTATCTTTGCGAATGTTTAGAAAGTAAAACAAACAACTGGCAAAACAGGAACTGAGAAATTACATCGAATTTAATAAACATTTAATATACAGCAACACTTAAGACGACAATATATGAAGAAATTATTGCTTTCATTATTGGCCTTTTGCGCAGCTTTTGCTGCCTTTGCCCAGACTCCCAACACCGCCAGGAACATCGGTATCAGGGAGGGACTATCCAATGGATTCGTGGATGACATGGTCATCGACGGACAGGGATTCGTATGGGTTGCCACCGAATGGGGACTCAACCGCATCGCCGGCAACAAGTGCACCAACTTCTATCCCACCAACTCTGCCATCAGCAACTTTGAGCACGTGGGACTCCTGTATCATCCGCAGAGCAACACCATCTGGGTACACTCCAAGGATGGAAGAACCGACATCTTCAACTGCAAGACGCAGACCTTCTCGCACTTCGAAGCCGACGGCAAGGTGGTGTACAGCATAGCCGACATCTGCATGGCGGCTGATTCCACCATCTGGCTTGCCGACTACAATGGCGGCGTGCATCACTACAACCCGCTGACCCGGGAATATTCCTACATAGACCAGAAGCAGCTGCCGCATATCAACAATGGTGTGAGAAGCATCACCGACGACGGCAAGGGAAATCTCTATATCGGACTCCGCATGGAGGGACTCATCATCTACAACACCCACACCAAGCGAAGCCGTTTCTTCAAGAACAACCCCAAAGACCCTAACAGTCTGCCGGGCGACAACGTGCGATCGGTGTTCATAGACCATCTGCAGAACATCTGGGTGGGCACCAATAAGGGTGTGGCAACCTTCGACCCGCAGAAGGGCACCTTCCACGTGTTCAAGCACGAGAAGGACAACCCCAACAGTCTGGCGGGCGATAACATCATGCAGATTATAGAGGGTCCCGACAACATGCTCTGGATTTCGTCGGACATAGGCGGCATCAGCAAGCTCGACCTCAACAAATACGGCAATCCCAATGTGCCTGGGGTGGCATTCACCCAACTTACCAAGGAGAACTTCGGCCTGTCGAGCAACAACACCCGAAGAGTACAGATAGATTCCTACGGCAACATCTGGGTGGCGAACTACAGCACGGGCGTGGATTTCATTCCCCGCACCACCACCAGTTTCATGACGCTCACCTTCATGGGCGACCCGATTATCGGCGTATCGGCTCTCTTCAACGACAGCAAGGACAATCTCTGGATAGGACAGGACAACAAGATTTCGCAATACCGCCAGGGACTCATCGTACACCAATGGGATTTCTCGCAGTATATCTCCAACTCGTCATCGTCTATCTATCTCTTCCGCGAAGACCCGCATGGCAACATCTGGTTCGGCACTTCGGATAATGGCGTGCTGATGCTCAACCCGGCTACGGGAATCTTTACCCGATTCAACAGTACCAGGGATCTGGACGTGAACGCCCTCTATATAGAGAAAAGCGGAAAGGTTTGGGCGGGCACCGAGGCTGGCGTATATTCCATATATAATAATGTGGAAACCCGGGAGGATGCCATCAACAGCATCATGGGCGAATCGGCGATACCTTTCTCCATCGTAGAGGATGATTACGGCCAGCTGTGGATAGGCACCCTGGCAAGGGGCATCTACGTTTTCGACAGGAACAGGAAACTCGTGGCGCATCTGTGCGAAAAGCCTAAGTTCCCGTCCTACTCCATCAACCAGCTTATCAAGGACGAGGAAGGAGGCATCTGGGCGGCCACCCACAGCGGACTGGTGTATATTCCGAATCCTAAAGAGCCTACGCTGTTTAAGATATATGGCGAGAAACAGGGCATCAGCGATGAACACATCAGAAGCATCGTGCAAGACCGACAGGGCAACATCTGGGTAAGTATGTTCTCGGGCATCGCCTGCTTCGACCGCAACAAGCAGAAGTTCTACAACTACGATTACCAAAGCGGTATTCCTACGGGTAACTTCGGCGTAGGATCGGCAGTGATTTCATCTACGGGCATCGTATATTTCGGTTCGCCTGGAGGCATCTGCTCGTTCAATCCGCAGCTGCTCACCGACCAGAAGGACATGCCGGTGGTTCAGATCATCGACTGCGAGCAGATAGTAAGCACCACGGAGAAGCAGCAGCGCATCATCGTGGCTCTGGACGAGGATGGCGTAGCCCACCTCGCCCACGACGAGAATACCTTCAAGATTACCTTCACCAGCAGCAACTTTGCCCAGGAAGGCAACGTGGAGTACTCTTACCTGATGAAGGGCCTGGACGACAAATGGTATGAGACGGAGGGCGACAACGAGGTAACCTTCCGTAACCTGAGTCCGGGAGAATACACCTTCAAGGTGCGCGCCAAGCTGAAGAACCAGGAATGGGAGAATGCCAAGGTGGCTGAGATGAAGGTGGTGGTAAATCCGCCGCTGTGGCTCACCTGGTGGGCTAAGCTCATCTATGCGCTCATCGTGGGCGGCATCATCTACTATATCTTCCGTTCGTACAGCAACGAGCTGAAGCTGCGTGCCTCGCTGGAAAAGACGCGCTGGGAGGCTCAGCAGAAACAGGAGCTGAACGAGGAGCGCCTGCGCTTCTTTACCAACATCACCCACGAGCTGCGCACGCCGCTCACCCTGATTATGGGTCCGCTGGAAGACCTGATGGCCGACACCCGCTTGCCGGAAGTGCTCGCCAAGAAGGTGAACAGCATCCATGCCAGTTCGGAGCACCTGCTGAACCTCATCAACGAGATTCTGGAGTTCCGCAAGACGGAGACCCAGAACCGCCGCCTCACGGTGGCTCACTCGGATATCAAATCGTTTGTATCAGAAATAGGCAACCGATTCAAGGATCTGAACCGCAATCCGCAGGTTAGCTTCAACCTCTCGATGCCGGAGCAGCCGGTGGATATCTACTTCGACAGCGAGGTGATCAGCACCGTGCTTACCAATCTGATATCCAACGCCATCAAATACACCCCTAAGGGAAGCATCACGCTGAGTTTGAGCTGCATTAATGGAAAGAGCGGGAACGGTTCTACGGGCAAAGACGGTTCTACGGGCGAAGACGGCACGCAGGAAAGCAGCCTGAGCAAGGTGGTTATCTCGGTGAAGGATACGGGTTACGGCATCAGCAAGAAGGCGCTGCCGCACATCTACGACCGATATTACCAGGCGAAGGGCCTGCATCAAGCTTCGGGCACCGGCATCGGTCTCGCCCTGGTGAAATCTCTGGCACAGCTGCATGAGGCAGAGCTGCATGTGGAGAGCGAGGAAGGAAAGGGTTCAGAGTTCAGCTTTGTGCTCGATGCCAACAACACCTATCCTAACGCCCTGCACAAGGAAGATGCTCCTGCCGAGGAGGAGAACCAGGAACTGATGGAGCAGGATGGCTTCAACGAGCAGGAAGAGGAGCAGTCTGATGCCCGTCCGCTGATTCTGGTAGTGGAAGACAACGACGACATCCGCCAGTATATCGACGAATCGCTCTGCGAGGATTACCGCATCATCCAGGCGAGAAACGGCAAGGAGGGCCGCGACCAGGCGTTCCAGGAGATGCCTTCGCTCATCGTGAGCGACATCATGATGCCAGAAATGGACGGTATCGAGATGATGAAGATATTGAAGAACGATATCCGCACATCGCATATCCCTGTGATTCTGCTCACGGCTAAGACCAGTCCGCTGGATCAGGAGGAAGGTTACGACAGCGGTGCCGATTCTTATCTGATGAAGCCATTCAGCGCCAAGCTACTGCAGAGCCGCATCCGCAACATCCTCTCCGGCAGACGCCGCCTGGCTGAGTACATCATCCAGCATAACCTGCCTTCAGGAAGCGGGAATGCAGCATTGGCTGCCATCTCGGGAGACGGCATGGCGGAAAACGGGCAGCTGAGTGAGCTGAGCCAGTTGAGCCAGGAAGAGGCTGCATTGGCTGCTTCCATCCCGGAACTCAGTCCGCTGGATAAGAAGTTCATGGAGAAGCTGAACCGCCTGATAGAAGAGAACATGACGACGGTGGATATCGACATTGCCTTCATGACGGACAAGATGGCGATGAGCCACTCTTCGTTCTATCGCAAGGTGAAGGCTCTTACGGGCTTGAGTGCCAACGAGTATATCCGAAAGATAAAGCTGCAACGAAGCATGGTTCTGCTGCAAGAGGGAGAATCGAATGTAACGGAGGTAGCTATGCTCACGGGTTTCAACAACATCGGCTACTTCCGCAAGTGCTTCAAGAAGGAATATGGCATCTCTCCATCTGATGTTCTGAAAGGAAAAGGATAAAAAAGTATGGCTTTTCGAGTTATTTTTTGTACTTTTGCAGCCGATAACGCATCTGGCGGTAAAATTTGGATTTTATAAAGAAAAGAAAGATAAGAAATAACAAAGAAAAGAGATAAAAATGAAGAAGATATTATACTTTGTGGCAGCCTTGGCTGCCACATCCTTTATCACGACAATGGGTACAAGCTGCAAGTTTGCACCCGATCAGCACGACGGCGACACGGTAGCCGCCAGCGAGTTCTATCCGGAAGATACCGCTGCCATCCACGCCAAGAAGACGGCGAAGCTGGCTGCGATGAAAGCCATCAAGGACAGCGTGGGCATCTACTACATAGGCAGCGGTTCTACCAAGGACATCATCCAGCTGGTCTCCTACCCTTCCCGTCGCGACACGATGATATTCGGCAAGACCCGCCACGTGAAGGTGAAGGGTAATGCTGACATCAACCACGTGGTTAGAGTGGATTACTACCTGCTCAACGGCAAGGATTCACTGGTGAAGTATGTGGAGGAAGTGGAGCTCAAAACAAAGGAATAAAGCAATTTATTGTGGCTCAGGGGAGATTGTCTATCCACGGACAATCTCCCCCTGAGCCTTTATTATTCCCATAATCCATTATTTTCTAATAAGATTACTCAATGCATACAGCGGATAAATATCTATCAAACAGTCATCTTTCTTAAATTGTCCAAAGTTCTCTAGAGAAGTCCTTACTGCATGAGTAATACCCTTTGATTCTACAAAAGAATAAAGACTCTTCATGCCACCACGAACTTCCGCCTTGACTTCTACAGGAAGCACCTTCATGTCTTTAGCCATGACATAATCTACCTCGGCAAGGGAATTTCGAGCCTCCCGCATCCAAAAGTAAAGAGTAGGTATTGTATCGGAAGGCATATTTTTGATGATTTCCAACCCTGCGACCATTTCAGTAATATGTCCTTTGTTGACTAAATCACTAGCATTTCCGATTAAAATTTGCTCAGATATTTCCGTGATACTCCCTAAGTCCATACCCAAAATAGACAGCAGTAGTCCACTATCTAAGAAAAGATATTTTGCACATTTCTCATCTGCTTCTGCACCAAGAGGAAAGCCATTGGCAGCCGTATTATAAATCGGAATGACAAGACCTGCCAACGTCAAGAGACTAAGTGCTTCCTTAATCTGCACCGTTCGAAATTCTCTCGATACTTGGCTATACACAAATTTCTCACCAATTTGATGAGCTACGCTATGCAATGTCTGACGAAGTAAAGTGGTATTAGCCCTTTTCTTATATTTTGCAAAATCCACCTCATAGGTATAGACCAACTCCTTTTGAACAGTTTGGCATTCGGCATAACTATGTGTAGAGACCCATGTACCTACGCATTCTGGCATTCCTCCGACCATCAAATATGTACGAAACAACTCTACCAATTTTTCATGCTGAAAAGACGGCAAAGGACATGTCTGAGTAGCATTTTGCTTAGCTTTGCATAAAACATTCATACCAAGTGCTCCAATAAATTCATCAAAGGACATCGGGTACATAAACATCGAGTGAATTCTGCCTACTCCAAAAGTCGGGATTTCATTCAAGGCAAATTCCAAGAGAGAGCCTGCAGCTATGACATGCAATTCAGGAACATCTTCCCAAAAGAAACGGAGAGAAGAAATAGCCTCTTTGCACATTTGGATTTCGTCGAAAAACAATAAAGTTTTCCCTGGAATAATATCTTCCCCCGTAATGGACTTGATATTTTCTATGATATGCAGAGCACCTAAGTCTCCCTTGAATATTTCTGCAAAATTCGGCTTTCGTTCAAAATTGATTTCCACAAAACTTTCAAATTGCTCCGCCAAATGATGTATGGAGGAAGACTTGCCTACTTGGCGAGCTCCTCTAAGCAACAAAGGCTTATGACGTGGACTGTTTTTCCATGTCAAAAGAGCCTTGTCTATCTCTCGATTATAGTAATTTGTTCGTCTCATTTTTTATTATATATATAAACAACGATGCAAAGATAATCAAAAACATCTATAAATCAGCATTTTATATATTAAAAATGCTAAAATCCAAAGTATTAAACATCACATTTTTGCTAAAATCCAAAGTATTAAA
>OQVS01000937.1_pt1 | contig 20325 bp, 19 predicted proteins | sample 1691601 | NCBI WGS metagenome assembly OQVS01 (sample SAMN03418268, study PRJEB22391) | human gut metagenome | biome: human-gut; feature: organic feature; material: feces | host: Homo sapiens | place: Tanzania | collected 2013-01
GCTTGCCTAAAAGGCAAGCGCCCTGCTTTACTTTTTTGATGGGGCAGCCGCTTCTAAATCGCGGATGGGAAATTTTCACATCAGCTCGCGCGTGAAATCAAGCACGCACTCGCGCAGACGCAGAATTTCCTCTGGCGTGTTCTTGCTCAGGTGCATACCGATGCCGAGCTCCCGTCCCGTTTTCGGGCTGACCGGCAGCGTCTTTACGCCGTGCGTCCGCCCGCGCATCATGATCTCCGTCATCATTGTGATGCCAAGGCCCTTGCTGACCATGCGAATGACCGTTTCATCGTCCACATGGCAGGGGCGGATATTCGGCTTCACCTTTTTGGGACTCAGCGCAGCGTTCACGTCGATGTCGAAGCGCCCGTAGGGCATCAGGAATTCTTTTCCGTCGAATTCCTCGATGGGGAAGGTCTCTTCGCTGCCGGTGGGATAGTCCTCCGGCAGGATGGCGTACATCGCGTCGTAGTAGAGCGGTGTCCAGTCGCAGTTGATGTGGCTCTGCCGCGCGGCAAAGATGACGTCCGTGCGCCCCTCCTCGAGCAGCTCAAAGGGTTCGAGCTCGTGGTCCACCATGCGAAGATCCACGTCGGTCTCCGGACACACGCGGCGGAAGCGGTACAGAATTTCCGGCATCCAGTGCATGGCAAGGCTCGCATAAGCGGCGATTCGGATCGTCGCCGTCCGCTTTTGCGTGATGGTCTCGATCTGGTTTTCGAGCTTCGCCGTCGCGCTGAGGTATTCGCGGATCGCGGGCAGCAGCGCCTCCCCGTCCTCTGTCAGCGAAATACCGCTGTGGTCGCGCCGGATGAGCTTCATGCCGATCTCGCGCTCCAGACCGTTGATGAGGTGCGTCAGCCCCGACTGTGTGTAGCCCACGACCTCAGACGCTTTGGAAAAGCTGCCGAGGTTGACGGCGGTCATCAGAATTTCAAATTTTTTGCTGTCCATATCCCCACTCCTATAAAGGGTATTTTGATTTGTAATATACCTATTATAACCGAGCGTTTCTCTTTTTCAAGTGCAGGGTGTAATATTTTCAACACAAAGGAGTTGATTATCCCATGACTACTAAAAAATTGACCTTCCGGCAGAAGATTCTCGTCGCCGGAACGCTGTTTGGAATGTTCTTCGGCGCGGGCAACCTGATCTTCCCCGTACATCTCGGCCAGATGGCCGGCCGCAACGCGGTCGTCGCCATGATCGGCTTTATCATCACGGCGGTTGGCATCCCCATCTTCGGCGTCGCCGCCATCGGCATCACGCATTCCGACGGCCTGCAGACGCTCTCGAGCAAGGTCGGCAAGGGCTACGGCATTTTCTTTACCTGCCTTCTGTACCTGACCATCGGCCCGCTCTTCGCCATCCCGAGATGCGCGACCGTTTCCTTTACCACCGGCATCACTCCCCTGCTGGGCGCGGATTCGCCGGAGTGGCTGTATCTGCTTGTCTTTTCGGCGGCGTTCTTCGCCTTCGTGCTGTTCTTCTCGCTGCGCCCCGGTAAGATCACCCTCTGGATCGGCAAGATCATCAATCCGCTCTTCCTGTTCTTCTTCGCAGTGCTGATCATCGCGGCGCTGCTCTCCCCCGGCGCAGCGATCTCCTCGGTCGAGCCGACGGAGGCCTATCAGAACGGTTCCTTCTTTCCCGCGCTCATTGAGGGCTACGGCACGATGGACGCCATCGCCGGTCTCGCCTTCGGCATCGTGGTCATCGACGTCATTCGCCGCATGGGTGTCAACAACGACGACATCATCGCCGAGGACGTGCTCTCCTCCGGTCTTCTTGCCGGTGCGCTGATGGCGCTGATCTACGTGCTGTCCATTCTGGTCGGCGCGCAGTCGAGAGGCATTTTCGAGCTGTCCGAAAATGGCGGCATCGCCCTCACGCAGATCGCGGGTCATTACCTTGGCGGCGTGGGCCAGTTTATCCTCGCCTTCACCATCACCTTTGCCTGCCTCAAGACCTCCATCGGCCTTGTCACGGCCTGCTCGGAAACGTTTGTCAAGATGACGAACGGCAAAATTTCCTACCGCACCTGGGCGATCCTCTTCACGGTGTTTTCGTTTGCCGTTTCCAACATTGGACTGAGTGCCATCATCGAGTATTCCGTCCCGATGCTCATGCTCATCTATCCCCCGGCCATTGCGCTTATCCTGCTGGCCTTTATCGGCAAGTTCTTCGCTCATGACCGTGCCGTGTATGTCGCAACGATGATCGGTACATGGGCAGCCGCTATTTTCGACTGCATGAAGACGCTGCCCGCGTCGGTGCAGACTTCGCTCCGCCTCGATGTGCCTATCGCCTTTGCGGAAAAATATCTGCCGTTGTTCGACAAGAACCTCGGCTGGCTGCTGCCTGCACTCGTCGGCTTTGCGATCGGCATGGTCATCCGCTCGAGCCGGAAGGGCGCGCTCGTCCCCCATGCCTGACGAACCAAATTAAAGTAAAAATGCACCGCATGGCAGAGTTATTTCTGCCGTGCGGTGTCATTTTTTCAGCGGCTCCGAAAACGGAGAATCAGCAAGCTGCCGAGGTTCACCAGCAAAATCGTCGCGGCCCATGAAAGAGGGAACGCATGGTACAGCATCGGGAGCGTTGGATGCGCACAGCATGGGAGATAGATTATGTGCAGTCCTCCATCAAAGATGCTCGCCGATCTGGAGCAAAAATGGGGCATGACGCTGCTGGAGCGCAGTAAAAGCGGCGTCTGCCTGACCTCCGCTGGGGAGCCGGTCAGGCCGTTTTTGCTGCTGGAGCACAGCGGAAAAGCCGAGGTCTCCGACTTGCTGGAGCGCGCTCATGTGCAGTTGGACATCCACTTCACCGCCTGGGAGGATTTTGCCATCACGGCGATGGTGGAAAGGGGCCTCGGAGTCAGCATCCTGCCAGGCTTGATCTTGCAGCGCATCTCGTACAAAATCGAAATCCGCTCCTGCAGCAGCCCTATTACCACCCAATCGGCCTTGCTATGAAGAAGCAGGCCCACCCGACACCCGCCGTGCAGAAGTTCATCGAATACCTTCCATCGCAGGAAGTAGCGAAGTAGGCTACAACAGCGGCGCCGGCGGTCGAAAGCTGGCAAAATCACCGTTTCCGTATTTTGACAACAAAAAAGCACCGAAAACCGAAGCTTTCGATGCTTTTTGGAGCTGGTGGTGTGACTCGAACACATGACCTGCTGATTACGAAGTCTATCGGGGCACTCCGTTTGACGGTTTTCAGGGCTTTTGGAGCCTTTCCGCTCGGTATATTGCGGGAGGTACGTCTTATCCTCTCCACTGTTTTTGTCCGCTCATTTCCCCGTGTGGGTCACGGTGTGGGTCAGAGTTTCTTTCCATATACGATTGGAAACAGGCTTCATGAAATCGGTCAGTAGCGCAGAATACAACTAAAATCAAGATCATTGCTTATCATATTTTGCGCTGCTGTAAACCTGCTAAAAAGTCAAGCCCAAATTAAAAGAAAAGTTATCGGCAGAAAAAGAGCATAGCAAAGCAGAGGCGGCAAAACGGATCGCTTGGCCGCCTCAAATAAAGCATTGGATATCTCAGCTCATTCTATTGCCGGCAAGCTGCGGTAGAGCTCTGTTACCTTGTCATAATAGACTCGGAGGAACTTATTCAGGCCTGCCACCATAGCGAGTTTACCGCTCTTCCCCTCGCCGCGTTTTTTCTCAATGAAAGTAAAGATCGGGTCGTTTGCCGGTTTGTGCATACAGGTATCCGACCAAGAGCATTTTGAACATACTGACAGGGTCGACAGATGGACGGCCTGTTGCCGGATAATATGGCGCCAGAAGATCATAGATGAAATCAAAGGATACCATCCGCTCGATCTTCCGCAGCAGGTGGGTTTCTGGAATCAGTGACTCTATATCTACGAAAAGCATTGCCATTTGTCTGCTTTGACGTCCCATCATGCTACATCCATCCTTATGGTTATTCTACCATAGAACGGACGTATTCGCCACCTTTGTCAACAGGTCCCTTATTGTGCATTATCCCACAGGAAATGCTCGATCGTTTTTCCCTCGTCATCACACAATAAAGGAAATGGCTATCAGAACACACCGTGTTTCCGATAGCCATTTTTATGCTCACTTAAGTATTTGCCGCTATAGTCAAAATTCCGCTGACTGCAATCATACTATAGACCAATTTCATCATGTTTTCTTTGCTGATCTTTTTCAGCATCTTTAATCCGACACGCTTCCCGAGCAAAATACCTATCGTGCCCAAAACTGTGGCTGGCAAAAGCTCGACCGTATAGATGCCGCGCACGATCCGCAGTAACATTCCCACCGAAGAGGAAAGAGCAAACATTGTCTGCATCATACCGATATATTCTTCATTGCTACGCGCAACACTCAGCAGATACGGGGCAAGCGGCGGACCGCCAATGCCAAAAAGGCCTGCCGTTATGCCGGAAACGGACGCCGTTGCTGCGGCAGTCAGCCCTGTTGCAGAAAATTTCAGTTTTCTGCCGCCGCAGAAGAAAAACAGCGCGAGCAGCATCAGAAATACACCAAACCCAAGCTTCAGCGGTCCGGTCGGGAGATCGGGAGATATCCAGATCGCGCACAGGCAAAAAGCGAGATAGATCGTTCCCGGAAAAATGAGCTTTTTTAGCCGCACCGCTTTGCGAAAGCGGATCGCAAGGGAAAAAGTCAGGGTAATACAAATCGACGCTGAGATAGCAGAAGCATGCAGAAGGCCAAACATGGACGGCAGGAACAGCATCATCAGGACTCCCCCGCCAAAGCCCGCCACAGACTGCACCGCGCCCCCCGCAGCAGCGCCCAAAAATACAAACAAAAAGCGGATATCCACTGTTTTACCCCCTATCTGCCGGAGCATTATGACCGCGTACCGTTCAGCCAAGCATTTTCTCAGCGAACAGGCTCGCAAACGTGAGCGAGGACAGGAACAGCGCCAGCCACGTGCAGCCACCGAGCGCAATGGGCTTCAGTCCCTTAGTGAACAGTTCCTTGAACTTGATCTTGAAGCCAACGCCGGAGAGTGCGATAGTGACAAAGAATTTATAACCGTTGGTAAACAGCGGTTTAAACAGCGACTGATAGAAATAGGTATCTGCAATGTTGTCGCGCAAAATCGTGTTGACTGCGATCATGGCGACAAAGGCCAAAATGAACTTGGGTAATGCCTTCCACATGATCTTCCCGATATTAGCATGTTGGCCGTCAGACCTTGCAGCGCTTCTGGCTTCATTGCGGATGGAGATAACGGAGAAAATCAGCGCAAGCACGATGATCATTGCCGTGCGGACGACCTTGATCGTAGCAGGGAGCGCATACCCTTCCAGTCCCATCAGACCTGCATAGGTCTCCTGCGCCGCAACAACGGACGAGGTATCGTTGACCGCTGTACCGGCAAGGAAGCCGAACTGCGTAGGCGTATAGCCAAGGCGAATGGCAAGATAGGGGTACATAAAGCAGGCCAGCAGATCAAACAGAAAAATAGCCGTCATGGCATAGGCTGTTTCCTCCTCCTTTGCTTTGACAATGGGAGAGATCGTCGCAATGGCGGTGCCGCCGCACACGCAGGTGCCGCTGCCGACCAGCGCGCAGGTATTGCCCGATACATGCAGTACTTTGCGTCCGACCAGATAGGATACGGCAAATGCCAACGCCATGTTGAACAGTACCAACGGCAGTGCGTAGACTGCACTGAACAAATCACTGAAAGCAAGCGTTGCACCGAGAAACACAATGCCGAGGCTAAGATAACGCTTGCCAGCAAAAACGGTGCCTCTCTTAAATTCTTTGCTCATTTTCCCCTCGGGGACTATATTGACGATCAGGATGCCGACAATCAGGCCGATCATCGGCGCGCCTACATATGCCTGCTGCTTGCTCAGCACCGTCGCAAGAACGGCAATGGCAATGCACATCAGGATAGCGAGATACTTCCGCTTCTCTGCGCGCTTTCCTTCCTTTTTATCGACGATCAGCACATATAGCACTGCGATGACAGCGCATACCAGCATAACGATCCATATGGTCAAACTGATTCCGAATAACATATTTTTCTCCATTCTCCGTCCACGACCATTCGCTGAGACGGCTGCTTATTTCAATAATACGACTTTCGGGGCAGGACAGAAAACAATCCATCCTGCCCCGAAAGTCAAGAGATGAGGTTTTTATGGCCGTTAACGGTAGAAAAGCTTCGTACCGATGCCAAGAGCCAGTGCTTTTTCATAATACAGCTGCCCCAGCGCGATATCGTTGGTGGAAAGTCCGCGGTGCCAGAAAAGGATTCTTTCCTGATCGTTTTCGCGCCCGGGCTTCTTGCCCGCAACGATCTCACCCAACTCCGCGTACAGCGTCTCCTTCGTCAGCTTGCCCGCGCGGACGTGAGGGCTGAGACTGCCGAGCTTGCCGCCTTCTTTGCACTGCCCCCAATCGTCGACGACGATCTTATCCATTACATCGGTCAGCGTGATCTCATTGGCACAGATGGTACCGTAGGGAACGACAAAGTTGCCCGGACGCACCCATGCGGTCCTGAGCAGGGGCTGCGGCTCCATCAGGCGGGTCGCCTCGACCATAATATCGGCGCCCTCAAGACACTCCTGGCTGTTTTTTGTAATGGTGATCTTCTTGTGCAGGCGGTCCTCCAACCGCTGGGCAAATGCATCCATGGATTCCTGGCGGCGACTGTTGATGCGAATTTCCTCAAAATCATAGAGAGAATCCAGCAAAACGACATTCCAGAACGCCGTGCCACGGCAGCCGAGATGTCCAAGGATCTTGTTCTCCTTTTTGGCAAGGTATTTTGCACCGACCGCCGTGATGGCGCCGGTGCGCATGGAGGTAATGGCTGTGGCATCGATCACGGCATAGGGCGCACCCGTCTCTGGATCAAAGAGATTCAGCAGTGACAGTTCGGAGGGAAGGCCGAGTTTGTAGTTGTAAACATAGTCGCCTACCACCTTAACACCTGCCACATGCTTGGGTGCGATGTAGCCGCGCAGCACGTTGAAATGTCCGTTATACGCGGGGTCGGGATTGATATGTACTCTGGGCTCGATCGAGGTCTGTCCGTTGCCCTGTGCCCGCAGGCTGTCTTCAATGGCACCGATGATCTCTGCGTCGGTCAGAGCGATCTGCTCAATGTCTTTTGCATTCAGGTATAAAATGTCCATGAAAAACTCCTACTTCAAATATTACCCTTTTTCGCTTTCTGCGACCACATCAATCCCTGCGTCATACTCCGCCTCTCTTGCAATCTTTTTGTTAAAGAATGTCTTCATGAACGACGCAAGCTGCAGGACAAACACCAGGAAGGTTACCGTCGCACCAAGCGCAGATAGTTGGCGAACACCATCAACTCCGCGAACACCGCCTGCAAACGCACCCATGATAACGGAAACCGAGCCAATCACGAGACCCCACGCGAGTTTGAGGGAGTTGGGAGCTTCATCAGAAGAACGGTCGGATGTTGCGCAGAGAGACGCCAGCGTATGGGTAACAGAGTCAGCCGCCGTGCAGAAGGAAAGCAGCAGCGTGACCATGACCACAGGAACGAGGATTGTTGCAAGACCGAAAGGAAGATTTTCAAGGAACCCCCAGACGCTCGCAGTGGAACCGTTCTCAATGAGGATAGAAACCAAATCGACCGCTCCGGTCATCTGCCAGTTGAGCGCCGTGCCTCCCCAGACGGAAAACCACACCATGCCAAAGATGGAGGGTAGGATCCAGTTGATAATCATAAATTCGCGAACGGTACGGCCATAAGCGATCTTAGCAAGGAAGAGTGCCATAACGGGGGCATAATTGATCCACGATGTCCAATCGAAAAGCGTCCACCACGCGGTGAGTGCCTCGCCGCCAACGTCTACCGGATCGAGACCCCATACGAAGAAATTGTTCAGCCACTCGCCAAGGCCGATCGGGAGGGCCTTGAATATCTCAATCGTCGGGCCGATAATGATCAACAGAATCAGCAGTCCATAGAAAATCTTGCTGTTAAAGGACGCCAGCTTCTTCACGCCCTTGTCAATACCGAGGTAAGCAGCGCCCGTAAAAATCGCGGTGGTTGCAAGTCCAAGAATAACCCACGTCGGAATTCCTGTCTCAAGACCGTAGACAACCTTCAGCCCGGAAATAATAAACGAAAGACCCGTACCGAGACCGCAGGCCATTCCGAGCACAATGCCGATGCTGCAAAGCGTATCTGCAACAGCTGCAACGCCTGGCTTATCGGCATGCTTGCCGAGCACAGGTTTCAGTGTCGCCGCAACGGAGAACTTGGACTTTTTGTTGAAGAACAGGTAGGCCATCAGAAGACCTGTGATGCCGTAAAACGCATAGGGAACAAACGTCCAGTTGTAAAAGCAACGGCCCAGCGCAAAACGATATGCTTCCGCACTCTGCGGTGCAATACCGAGCTGCTCAAGCTCACCGTACACGTTGCCGAAATAGACCATCGGTTCATTGACGCCCCAGTTGACGATACCAACCGAAATGCCGCCGGTCAGTGCCATAGCAAACCAAGTTTTGAACGAATACTTCGGTCGGGCGTTGGGACCTCCGATACGCAGGTTGCCAATTTTGCTGAACGTTACAACAGCAACGCAGACCAGGCTTGCCATGGCGACAAGCTGATATGCCCAGCCAAAATTAATGAGGGAAAAACGGAATGCAGACTTGCAGATCGTTTTGAGCCAGTCATTTTTAAAGATGCCGAGAACAATGATGAATGCCATAAACGCAAAGCACGGAATCATGACGCCCTTGCGAATGGTTGTCTTTTTTGTCAAATCAGGCATTTTCTCTCTCCTTTTAAACTTTTTAATATTTGCGGCACAGCGGGTTTTCACGTCACTGGTCTGCCAGCAGACCGCCGCCCTTAAGAAAATCGTGGATCGCTTCGATGTCATCCGTCAGCACACGGTCATCGCTGCTGTAGAACGGAACTACACCGCGCAGTCTCTTCAGCGCAGCCTGTGTGCCCTTGCCGTAGTGAGCGCCGCGCAGATTCATTGCTTGTGCTGCATGAATCCCCTCAACAGCCAGCACATAATACAAATCATCAATGATCTTCATATGCTTTTCCATCACAAGCGGAGCATTCGTGCTGATATCCTCCATGCCGCCTGCCAGAGGGAATGTGTCCATGCTGACAGGGTTTGCCAACAAACGAATTTCAGCATCCATACTTGCATACGTTTTCTGAATCGTAGAAAACGCGATGGTGTCGTCGTTCGGCGTCAGGTGGCGGGTCAGGCCAGTAAAGCCTGGCATCGCCAGCTTCAGCGAGCGCAGACAGGACATCTTGGATACATGGGAAAGCGCAACACTAAGGTTCTGCATCCCAAGCACCCACACCAGCGGATCAAAATTTCCGCAGGAGGTGATGTCCCGCTCCTCCAAAAGCAGGCACGGGTTATCGTCGGACGCATTGAGGTGGATCTCAAGATTCTCACGGGCATAGTCCATGGCAGTCCTCACGGCACCGTGTACCTGGCTGACACAGCGGAATGACAGCGGATCCTGAAGCGGCCGACCCTCGCTCGGCTCATAGAGATAGCTTCCTTCAAGATAGGAACGAAGCGCTGCAGCCGTTTCGATCTGGCGCGGATAAGGGCGCTGGCGCTGTGCACCATCACGGAGCGGCGACACATTGCCGTTCAATCCCTCCAAGGACATGCACGAAATCATATCCGCTGTATGCATCAGTACCTCGGTCTCATGGTAGGCCTCGCAGGCCATTGCTGCAGACAGTGCGTTTGAGCTGAGAATGGCGAGGCCGTCTTTTTCCAGCAGTACGACTGGTTCCAAACCTTCCTTTGCAAACGCTTCCGCCGCAAGAACCACAGCGCCCTTATAGAGGACCTTGCCCTCACCAATGAGCACTAGTCCCAAATGAGACAGGTTCACGATATCTGCCTCGCCAACGGAGCCACGTTTTGGAAACAGTGGTGTAATACTGCGATTCAGCATTTCTGCCATCAACTGTACGATCTCTGGGCTGAGTCCAGTGCAGCCGACCAGCAGATTGTTCAGTCGGATGACCATTGCACCACGGGCTTCTTCTATGCTGGCACTTTCTCCAACGCCAACCGAATGTGAATGCAGCATATTTTTGTTGAACTGCGAGACAAATTCTTTTGTAACTTTTTTGTCCTTATTCCAGCCAACGCCTCTGTTGCACCCGTAGATTGGAACTCCTTTATCGGAAAGTTCAAATACCAGCTTTCGCGATTCAACAAGCCGTTCTATCGCCTCTGTCGATACGGAAACCTTACACAATCCCCGAGCAATATTACATACGTCCGAAGCAGAAAGGTTTCTCCCTGTCAATTCTATGCATTTTCCCAAAAGATCGCCTCCTTTTTTTAATTCAAAACCGGTTTGTCTTTATTTTAATACTTGACTGTGATAATGTAAAATAGTAATATCAGGACATCCTATTGTAAAATTACGATAGAATGCCCTGATAAAAAGCGGAGGGACGTACCATGACCATGCGTGAAATGCAGATTTTCCTTGAGGTCGCAAGAACACTGAATATGAGCACAGCTGGCAAGAGTCTGTATTTATCTCAATCTACCGTCAGCCAATCCATTCTCAACATAGAAAGGCGCTATAATGTTCAGCTTTTCAGGCGGCAGTCAAAACATCTAATCCTCACGAAACAAGGAAAAATCCTTCAGGATTATTGTCACCAGATTCTCGAACTACATCGAAGGTTGGAATATGATCTACAGCACACCGGCGAAAAGTCATTGCGTATTGGAACAAATCTGATCGTTGCCCGCAGTATTTTTGGTGAATTATGGAACGCCTACCACCTAGTATGTCCTGATGTGCAAACGAAGGTCTCTCTGGAAGAGAACGAAGCTTTGTTGCTTAAACTGCAAAACTTTGAGCTCGATTCTGTAATTATCGACCGTGAATGCAACATCCCGGAACTAGTATGCCGTGAAATAGCCGATGACGAGTATTTTTTAATCTGTGGGACGAAAAGCCGTTTCTTCAATTGCAAAGAAGCACGCCTTGCTGATTTGAAAGATGAAAATTTTTTTATGCTCGCCCGCGGAAACCCGACGCGCGACTATTTTGAGCAATCCTTCCACGATCATCATTTAGAGCCCCGTACCATAGACTTCAACAACATAGATATCATCAAATCGAAGGTCATTGCCAACGAGGGTATTTCCGTCATGGCAAGCGGGCAATTCAAAGTTGAGGCAAAATTAGGTTATCTCCGAGGTATTTCTCTTCCTGAAATCAAGTTTCGACGTCACTTTTATGAGATTCACCATAAGGATCTTCATATTCTACCGCATATTCAGAGTTATCTTGATACTTGCATGTTCCGCAGTATAACCGAATTCTCTTGCTTAAACGGTACTTTGTTCTAAACTGGCTGCATGACAAAGCCACCAGCGGCTTTTTTAAAAAATGATCCTGAATAATGCGGCCAAAATGCCGGAAAGTCACTTTTCCTCTGATCTGTCTCCTCTCTGAATGCTCTCTGCCATCCAGTAAGATATCGTCGAAAGTAAATGATACTTTACAGTTATATTCTGCGCTGCTAAAGTCAATAAAAAGGGAGCTGCGTCTCGATCAGAGACGCAGCTCCCTTTTTCAATTCAAAACTTCCGAAACCGTTCCTTCATCTCATCGTCCGTGAGTTCACCTCGCTCCGCCTGTTCCAGCACTTGCATTGCCTTCGCAACAGCGGCGTTCCACTCGTCCACGCCGATCTTCCCTCGAACCTCTCTCTGCTTCAGCCGATTATAGGTGCGGTCATACTCCACGCGGGCCGGACTGCGGTTCGCCTTGCCCTGCGCTTCCTTGCGGTGCGCTCCCACCTTCCGGCAGGTCCGCTCCGTCTCACCGGGTGCAATATTGCCGCAGTAGCATGTGTTGTAGCCGTCGGTCAGCAGAAAATACTTTCCACAGTTATGACACCGTCGCGGCGCGTTCCCGATCGCCAGCCCACGGTAGAACTCCGTTCTCAGAAAATCATGTAAATAGTGGAAGGTCGTCTTCTCTGCAACGAAAAATTCGCTCTCGTTTTCTTTCTGCGTCATGGGGACGAAGTCGATCTCCACGGAAAATTTCTGGTCAAAGTTCTCGCCGAAAAGCAGCGCACCGGTTCGAAGCATATCCGCGTAAAAGGCTGAGTATGCCTTCCCGTAAGCAGCGCTGTTTCTCCGCTTTAATGGCTCGAAGTATTTCTCCGTCATGATCCTGAACTGCAAACGAAGCGCCCGCACTCTGTCTGCAAAGTGCACCAGATCATTGATCATGCGCTCATATATCTCATGCCCCTCCGAGTGAGTCTCCTGAACCAGCTCCCACTTCTCCTTCTGCTCATAAAGTCTCTCCAGAGAATGATAGCTGAGCTCCAGATCCATGTTCAGGTCACGGTATACCGGCATGGTAAAAATGGCATCCCAAACAGCGTTCAGCTTCTCCTGTGCGAAAGCCGCAGCGCTGTTCGTTTTTTCCGTGAGCAACGCTCGCGCCGCAGGAATAAACTCCTCTACGCAGCGGTCGATCTCGTCGAGTACTTCTTCATCCATGTTCGCGATATCCACGCAGCATTGTCCGATGGGATAGTTCGTATCGCTGAGGTAAACGCGCCCATCATAAAAAAATGTAGTGAACTGGTCGTAGGTATGGGTGAACGGAATACAAATGCTCTCTACCTGCTCCGCCATAATGCCTCCTTGTATCCGATGAAGTTTTGACATTTACCTTAATACGTCCAAAGCTATTGCCGGGATGCTCTTCGCATGTTACCCTCATCGTATCAGATGAGACGCTGAAAATCAATCTAAGCAAAAGGAGACGTGGATGAAATGTGCTGCTAAAAGGAAATGCCGCTGAGCTGTTGCAGCAGCTCAGCGGCACGCCGCGTTTCGGAAAAACGCAGACGCCATCTGCGAACAGTCTAACAGAGGGACCTCCGAAACGCAAGAAACTTTTCTCTGAATTCCAATACACGGAGGTATTTTTTTGAAAGAGTCAACCTACAAGACCTATGACGACCTGCCGCTGTTCCTTAACGCGGCAACGGTCGCACAAGTGCTCGGCGTTGCGCCGTCCAGCGCGTATGAGCTGATGCACGAAAGGGACTTTCCAACGCTGCGCGTCGGCAACCGTATGGTCGTACCGAAAGAGAAGTTCATCGAATGGGTCGAGCAGCACACGAAGAGCGGCGGTGACTTATGAAAAGAACGAAGCCGCCTGTCGGCTGGGAGCATGTAAAAAACTGCTTTCCCGTTCCGAATGAACTGCTGGACTTCGACCTGCCTGCCGGTGCGGTCGCGGTGTACATCTACCTGCTGCGCCATGCGAACCGCAAAACGAATCAGTGCCATCCGAGTGAAGCGACCATCGCAAAGAGGCTGCATCTCTCGCGCAACACGGTCGCAAAACATGTCCGTCTGTTGGAGGAACGCGGTCTCATCGTCACGGAGCGCACCAGCATTATCACGCGACAAGGTATCAATAAAAACGGCAGCCTGCTCTACACGCTTATCCCAATGCACGAGGTCATGGAGCGCTGCTACGAACATCAGCTCGCCGCGATAGACCGTGTGACAGAACGTCAGCATGTGCAGAAGAAGCTCACGGAGCAATTCGGCACATGAGCTTTCTCTGTTCTCTGCTGTCCACACCATGGCAAAGCCGTAAAGCCATCCGGTGCAGGGCAAGAAATAGCAGCGGGGGCTGCGCGTTCCTGCGGGACCGCGTCGCCTCGGAGCAGCGACGCGCATAAGCGCATCGCTGTTCCGCAGGCTCTTTGCTTCTCCCTCTCACGCATCCTCCGGCCATACAAATAGAACGCCCTGACATCTGTGAACAGCGTTTCAAAGGCTCGCGGCGCAGTCCAAGAGTAGTGGCGGTGCCAAAATGCCGTTGTTCATGAAAAGGGATCGCAGCATCTAAACTCACTGGAAGGCTGTCATGTTTTACGCTGCAACACCCAACAAAAAGGTTTCTGCCGTTTTCGATAGCAGAATCAACCCCAGTGCAACTCCTGCGTAAACATCCCCTGTTTGCCCGTGTGGGCCACTGTGTGCGGTCCTGTTGGTGAGATGGAGTGTGTACCCGCTAAGGCCCATTGAAACGAGCGTGGCAGCGTTTGTGGGTAATATGTAAGAGAGCCTTACGAATTCTGTTCCGACGATGGAGAAATGAGTCTTTTAGAGTGAGTTTTCCCTCCTGACCATGCCCACTTTTGGAGAGTTTAGCTCCCTATTTACCCGTTCGATTTTAGTACGAGATAAAGGGCCGCAGTCGCTTCCGCGCGCGGCCCGCCCACAAAGCCCCGCAGTGCGGGGCTTTCCACGAATTCAAGACCGCAGTCGGTTTCAGCCTTTTGCGCACCGTACCGCAGTCGGTCCTCAGAAAAGTCCCGGTGTGTCAGGCGCTTACAGCGTTTCTGACCGCACCGGCAGAAAGGAAATAACGAATGAACGAAGATAACAAGAGAAACACCACATTATGGCTTCGCCCCAGCACCATCCAGCGTATGGATAGCTGGCTCGCAGAGGATAACTGCCAGAGCCGCAGCGAATTTGTCGAGAAGGCGCTACGCTTCTACATGGGCTACCTCGGCACGGAAGACAACACCGCGTACATTTCCAAAGCTATCCTGACAGCCATTCAGGGTACGCTGGATGACAACAACAATCGTCTCTGCCGCATCATCTTCAAGTGGGCGGTGGAGCTGAACATGATGTGCCACACCATCGCCGCGCACTTCCGCATCGACGATATCTACACGCGCGAGCTGCGCGGCTTTGCAGTAGATGAGGTGAAGCGCACAAACGGCCAGGTGAGCTTTGAGGACGCAGTGCAGCACCAGCGCCGCATCGAGCCGGATGATGAATGGCCCAATGTGTATTGACACGCCTCAAAATCTACACAGCAATAGGCAAAGAAAGCCTCTCGCCATTTTGACGGGAGGCCGGAACACGATTCAGTTGGATGCGGACTTATCCTTCTCCGTAAGTATACGTACGACGCGGCAGGGATTCCCGACCGCCAACACGCCGTCCGGAATGTCCTTCACAACGACGCTGCCGCCGCCAATGACCACATTGCTGCCGATGGTGACACCTGGCATGACCTGCACGCCTGCGCCGATCCAGACGTCGTTGCCGACCGTGATGGGACGGGCGTACTCCAGCCCCTGATTGCGCCGTTCCGCGTCAAGCGGATGACCAGCCGTATAGAACCCGCAGTTCGGCGCGACAAAAACGTGGTCGCCAAAGGTCACCTTTGCACAGTCAAGGATAACCGTATTGTGGTTGGCAAAGAAGTCTTCACTGACGGTAATATTGCAGCCGTAATCGCATCAGAACTGTGCAAGGATCGTAAAACGCTCGCCAACCGCGCCGAGTAGACGGCGCATCAGCTCGCGCTGCCGCGTCTCATCGGAAGGCGGCGTCTGATTGTAGGCAAAGCACAGCTCCTTCGCCGCAAGCCGGTCTTGCGTCAGTTCTTCACAGCTTGCATCGTAGAGCAGACCCTGCAGCATTTTTTCTTTCTCTGTCATGTTACCGCTCCTCCTTGCTCGGTTACCTATTCATCATACCACGCAATGAAAGGCATTACAACTATTCTGCGCTGCTGAAAACAATAGGACCGTTCCAAAAACGCACCGCTGTAAACCTGCTAAAAAGTCAAGCCCTAATTAAAAAAAGTTATAGGCAGAAAAAGAGTATAGCAAAGCAGAGGCGGCAAAGCGGATCGCTTGGCCGCCTCAAATAAAGTATTGGAGATCTCAGCTCATTCTATTGCCGACGAGCTGCGGTAGAGTTCTGTGACCTTGCCATAATAGACTCGGAGGAACTTATTCAAGCCTGCCACCATGGCAAGTTTACCATATTTCCCTTCGCTACGTTTTTTCTCAATGAACGTAAAAATCGGGTCGTTTGCCGGTTTGTGCATCACATAGCTCTGCATGACTTCGTACCCGGTCTTACGCAGATAGCGATTTCCCCGCTTGGAGATATGCCGGTTATTCGCGCAGAATTTGCCGGACTGGTACGGCGGCGCATCGATGCCGGCGTATGCGATGAGAGCCCGCTTGCTGTGAAAGCGTCGGACATCTCCGATCTCCGCAATCAGGCGCGGAGCCAGCGTGTCCCCGATGCAGGGCATTTCGCGCACGAGAGAATATTCCGGCAGAGTCTTGGCGAGAGCTTGCATCTGTGTTAAAATAGCGTCACGGGACGCCTCCACTGTGTGGAGGACTCGTATCGCTTCCGTAATGACGATCTGCGTGGATGGTGCATTGGGAAGCACAGGGATACCGTTTTGAGCTGTGGCAAAGATGTGCGCTGCCATACGTTCGCAATTGCGGTATCCCTTCTTTTCTGCCCATTTGCAATAATCCTTCCGAAAGCGCGTTTCTCCCATTTCGAGGATGTGAGTGGTGTGACGATACCGCAGGACAAAGTCCGAAAGCTTGTGCCGCCCTGCATGGTCGTTCATGAGCTCCTGCATACCGGGCAAAACCTGATCACAGATGGCGTTAAAATCGACCTTTGCCTTGATCAGCATGGAGGTCATTTGGTAATACTGCCGCGCCAGGAGTTGAAGCTCCCGATATGTATCCTCCGGCAGTCTGGCCGGTTGAAGCTCCTGCCAATAGGCCAGACCGTACAAAGCGATCTGCATGGCGTCGATCCGATCGGTCTTCACCTTGCGGATACTTTGTGAGCAAAACCGCTTCATCCGCAGCGAATTGACGACGGAGACGAATATTCCGTTCTCCAACAAAGCGGCCACCACCGGGCAATGGTAGCTGCCGGTGCTTTCCAAAACGGCACGAACCTCTTCGCCGCTGTTGTGCAGCAGTGATACGAGCTCCGACATTCCTTCCCTTGTGTGCTGAACTTCAAACGGAGTGTACACGATTTCTCCCCCTGGCTTCATTCCGCACACGGTACTTTTTCCTTTGGACACATCGATCCCGATACTGAGCATGGGCATTCCTTCTTTCCTGATAAAATATTGCAATGCTTCCGCACCGGCTTATTACGATTCAATTTGGTTCGTGACACGCACACGGCATAGCCGGAGCAACCTGCTCAATCGAATCTTTATAACAAGAGGGCGGAGGACTGTTTACAGCTCGAGCGCTTGGCTCATCAAAGAAACCGTCCATCCATTGCCCTCCCATTATAACAAAAATAAGCATAGCCTCCGAGGCTTCATATCCGCTTCGGGTGCTATGCTTATTTTGTACCAAATAAAGATGATTCTCGAAAAAATAATAGCTTTCCTGCCAGAGTTGTGGTATGTGTTGTGGCTACCAAGAAAGGAGTTGGTTCTACATGGCTAAGAAACGTGCCAACGGTGAGGGCAGCATCCGCAAGCGATCTGATGGACGTTGGGAAGGGCGCTACACCGCGGGCTATCATCCTGAGACGGGTAAGCGGATCATCAAAAATGTGCTGGGTAAAACGCAGGTGGAATGCAAGGCAAAACTAAAGAAAGCCATTGAGGAGAGCCAGGCATTGGACGTCGGCCGCGCCAATGAATACACGGTTGCCGCTTGGCTGAGAACATGGTTCGAGCTCTATGCCAAGCCACACATCCGCCCGTCTACCATGAACTACTACCACCGAAATATCGAGCAGCATGTCATTCCCGCTATCGGAGATATTCCTCTGAATAAGCTCACCACCCGTGGTCTGCAAAAGCTCTACAATGACCTGCAAAGCAGCGGACGTCTGCGTGCGGTGCAGAAAAAGAAGAAGCCGGGACTGAGCAACTCCACTGTGCGGGGCATCCACATGATGCTGCACAATGCTCTGGACCGGGCGGTGAAAGAAAAACTCATTCTCAGCAATCCCACCGAAAACTGCATCATCCCCAAAATTGAAAAACAGGAGATGAAGATACTCCATCCTGACCACATCAGCGCGTACCTGGACGCAGCCGAGCGGCGCAATGCCCTGCCGATGTTCTATCTGGAACTGGTCAGCGGACTGAGAAAGGGCGAGCTGGTCGCGCTCCAATGGAGCGACCTCGATGAAGCCAACTGCACCATTTCCGTCAGCAAGCAGGCCAGCTGGGACGCAGAGCACAGGCTCATTCTAAGCCGCCCCAAAACCGGCAACTCCATCCGCGAGGTGTCCATCCCGCAGGATGCCGTGGAGCTTCTGAAGCAGGAGCACGCCAAGCACCCGGACAATCCGTGGATGTTCCCGTCCGGCAGGACCGGCGAAATGTATCACCCCGACTCGATCGTGACGCTCCACAAGCGTATCCTCAAGGACGCGGGACTGGATCATATCAGGTTCCACGACCTGCGACACACGTTTGCAACCTTGGCACTGCAAAACGGTGTAGATGTCAAAACAGTATCCTCGATGCTGGGTCACTATGACGCCGGCTTTACGCTCCGCACCTACACGCACGCCACGCGGCAGATGCAGAGAAGTGCCGCAGAAAAGATGGGAAACTTCATGGCGCAGGTAAGGTAAAATCATCCTCACAAACAAGAGCATCGGAAAGCAAGCAGCTTCCTCTCCGATGCTCTTTCACCCTTTCCGCGTATTTCGGCAAGTAGGTCAAACGTAAAAGCAGTGGCAAAAAAACTGCGCCTTGGTAATCAAGGATTACAAGAACAAGGCATCCGTTTGGAAATGCGGATGAGTATAATTTTCTGTCGAGTATACTCTCAATTTTGGATACGAATTATTCCCTCTCTGTTAGCCTTAAAAATATAGCTAAATCCGCCATCTGCTTTTGCCGGACTAATTTTGTTTTTGTAATTGAAGTATCCGATTCCAATTTTAAGTAATGGTGCTCCCGTTTGGATTGCAAAATTAAACTTTTGACCAATGTGTGATGACAACAGTTGCCCAACAAAAGGTATCGCAACCAAGCTGCCCAAACTGCTTAGGAAAAACGTAATTTTCGAGTCTCTAAGTACCTTATAAAAATCCTGAGAGCACTGCTGCCATTCTTCTATAAATTGTGATTCATAGTGTCGTATTAACTCTGGACTATCGGCTTTATATATGTTTGTTTCCAGCTCCCTGATTTTCGCTCTAAATGCATGAAGTTCATCTTTTCTTCTGTTTTTGAATTCAAGAATGTCTTCAAAACTTACATCCATCGTAGGCTGAGGCAAACAATTTTCGATATTGATTTTGCAGCACTGTGTCTGCAAATTTTTATGATTGTGGAAAGTCCTATAATAGATTTCCTGGCTATGGGTAAACTTATCTGTACCTAATACGATATCTTTATCAGAACATCTTATCAAATACTCTGCAAGCGTTCTCATATATATCTGCGCAATTCTACCATCTATCTCCAACCAGCCATTCGCATTATAGTCATTTACGTATTTTTCATTGGTGAAATAATCCAGTAGTTGTGGCGGCAGTTTTCTGTAATGAATCAACTCTTGCAAATCTGGTGCGTATATTTTGTTTTTGTGCACTCCCAGTTGGCCATTTTGAATTCCATTAACGGTTGTTCTTCCCCTTGCGCGATCGTACACAGAAATTCTTTTTACAACCGCACCGCAAAAATCTTCCGCGAATTCAGTACAGAGGATTTCTTGAGGATAAACGGCTTTATATACCCCTAATCCCTGCAGATACAACAATTCCGGTGAGAGATCCGAGAAACTTTCATAGGGGACGATTGATGAAACCTCATCCCAATACAGAATCGCATTTCTCAACCAAGCCCCATCTTGAATATCAATCGTCGGGTAATACAAAATCGTTTGTGCCATAATTTCACCTCATTTAGGTACATTAATGTTTTTCTTCAAGTGACAATAATTTCCTTTAATCGGCATATCGGTTTCCGACAGTCAATACGCTCAGGTATCTTTTGATAATCTACTAAAATCTGTTTATCTGGCGTTTTGCCTCCACTTGCATGTCAATGCCCTTAACCAGCACCCTTTCTATTCCCCTGTCACTATCTTACCTTTTTTAATTATAACAGGCAATCGTAAACAAAGGAAGCATAATCGTACATATAACGGTCGCTTTAGCCCCCATAATTTAGTCATACGTTTGCAACACTGACACTCCAGAACGGCAATCATCAGCAATACATTTGGTCACTACGACGCCGGCTTTACGCTCCGCTCCTACACGCACGCCACACGGCAGATGCAGAGAAGCGCCGTGGAAAAGATGGGAAACTTCATGGCGCAGATCAGATAAAATCTTTCATATAAAACGGAGCATCGGAAAGGAAGCAGCTTCCTCTCCGATGCTCTTTCACCCTTTCCGCGCATTTCGGCGAGTGGGTCAGGGTGTGGGTCAAAGTTTGACCCACACCCT
>OQVS01000942.1_pt1 | contig 20238 bp, 32 predicted proteins | sample 1691601 | NCBI WGS metagenome assembly OQVS01 (sample SAMN03418268, study PRJEB22391) | human gut metagenome | biome: human-gut; feature: organic feature; material: feces | host: Homo sapiens | place: Tanzania | collected 2013-01
TTTCTGCGCTTTATACTTCGCCGGTAGGCGAAATTTTTCACATGATTTTCGCCACCGGCTCCGCTTACTAAAGTCCCCATCGAACCATTTGCACTCATCACAGCAGTAGCACACGTCCTCCACGTCCTTGACCTCTCCCGGTGTGAAGTATGTGCTGAATAACTCGCAGTTGTATAGACAGTTGTTGCAGACACACCCATAGCAGCTCATTCCGCATCTCCATCCGCAGGCACAGTCTTATCCGCAAAATAAAGATGTCTTCCACCGATTTCCCTGATAAGCATATCAAGCTGCCAGTGCATAAAGACTTGTTTATGAATCGTTCTCCCATGCCAGAAAAAATACTGCGTCTCCGGGGAATGCAGAAAGTCCTCAATGCTCTTGACCTGCGCCCCCTGCCTGTATTTCCGCGTATATGCCATGTCTACCGTCCTCCAATTTCAAATGCGTTTCTATCCATCTTACGAATGCACGATTATTGCGCCAATCGGTACAGGAGAGCTCTTCCGCTTACCCTCTTGTCTCGTGGGCATCGGCGTTATCTGTACGGATTCCATCGGGTTTACCGGAATATCTTCCACCCACTCACGTCCGCACTCATAGCACTTGAAATAAACATTCTGCCCTGGCATACCAAATCTTCTCACAAGAGAAAGATGGTGAGATGCGCAGCAAGAGCACGGTGGCGATTCATACAAACTCTCCATCTTCCAAATCCCCTCCGCTATCGGCGGCGAGATTTTCAAGGACCGACTCGACGGTCATGTTGTAAAGCATGGTCTTAATCAGCTCCGCCGTCTCGCCGAGTTTGTCAATATCCTTTGCTCCGTAAGTCCACCGCGCAGTGAAAGTCACCGTCGGCGCGCCTGTCGGGCCATAGAAGAAACAGGCATCCACGCTGTCACAGTAGAGATAACTGTTTTTTCGTGGTGTGCTCGCCTTCCCTCCGAAACGCGTCATAGCGTGCTCTGCCATCGTTACGGGAGGTGTGGCGACGATGTGTCCATCCGTATTTGATGATCTGGCCGCGCGATGAAGCATGGATTTCTGCTGCTCTTTTGTGAACATATCGCTCAACTCCGTTCTGTTGGTTGTCTGATTTCATTGTATAGACTCCCTCCAAACGAATTTTTGCCGCCCATGCACCGACTGCGCACCCGCGCGTTAGCTCCCGTCAGCATCCTTGTTTTATCCTTACTGCCTCCCCTGCACGTCACCGGACACTACGGCGCGAAGCGCCCGCGCAAATTTTTTAAAATAGAGGCATCACATGCGAAGCGTTTTTATAAATTTTTTTCGGAAGGCCTTTTTGTTTTTTGGATTTTTCGCCACGCTTTCAAAACCACCCCCCCCTATGTCTTGTTGACCTCACCAATACGTTAAGGCGGTGAACGTGTGTGGGGGAGGGAGAGTTATGGGGCTTGTGCGCCTGAGAAAGTCGGTTTGAATCGTAAACCACCCCCCACCCAGTCAAAGACGATCGCGGCCGCCGGGCGGCGCCAGCCAGACCGGAAGAAAAGCCGCCAAAAGCCCCTAACTGTTTCACTTATTGATAATAAGCACAACAGTTAGCGTCATTTTTTGTTGCATTTGCAACAGTCGTTCGTCAACCTGCACAACAGATGTGTCAAGACACCTGTCTTGTCGTTTGATCGACGAAGTTAGATAGTAAATACTTATTGACTATCAATCGCAGTTAACCTTTCCGCCGTTCCTCTCGCTTCGCTCAATGTGTTGCATTTGCAACAGTTCGCCGCTCTCACCCATGAACAAGCCGGGTTCGGCGACTCTTCCACCCCTCCCCGCTTTTTTGCTCTTTTTGTCTATATTTGAAAATAAAGAATAATATAGTATACTTAAAACGGGCGCGGGATAAACGCGCGCGCGTACAGCATCAGGGCTTTTCTCGGTGCTCGCATACGGCAGGGCATGAGAAAAGCCCGCTGGGAACGCCCCAGCGGGCTTTGGCTGTGGTTTATGGTGTTGTGGTTGGTTAGATGATGTATAGCGTGCCGTTAACGTCGAGGCTTACGCCCTCTTGCTGCATGTCCCGTTTGATCTGGCGGCAAAGCTCGACGACTTCGGCGGCGTGTGCCTGCACGGCTTCCGGCGTGGCGGCGCTGTAGACAATCGTTACACCCTCGCCGACAAGGCCGGCGGACTGGCTGCACCAGTAGCCGCGCGCCTCGGTGGCGGTTGCGCCGCCGAACATCTCGGAGAGCTTCGCGGCGACCTTCTCGACCTGGGCGCGGTTGTCGGTGGGTTTGTCGGTGTCGGTGGTGAGTGTCACATTGTGCACACATTGTTCGAGAATGTGCGGAAGTGTGACAAAATCATTTAAGAAGAAATTTCCCCCCACACCCCCCATTTAGAAGAATCTCTCTTTCTTTTATCTATCTATATATTACTTTATTATAATCCTTCTATTATAGATATATCTAAAAAAGAACCGGCGTGCAAGTAACGGGCGCGGATGTGCGCACGCTGGCGCGCGCGCGAATACACTAAAAGCCGAGAAATAGCAATATGGCAGTTCAAACAATTATAGCGCTCATATTTTGTACACTTCGCACAACCAACGAATGAAAACAATCGTCTGACAGTCGCCGACTGGTTGCCGACTGGTCGGCCAGATACATGACGGATACAACCTGTATACATGATGGATACAAGGCAAAGCGCCGGGGATTACTCCCCAGCGCTTTTATTTTTGGGCTTGTTCCAGCCTTCCCGCTCGAATATTTCCGCCCAGGTTGTCGGCGTTCCGTCTTCGCGCCACACATACGCGGGCTTCGGCTCATCCGTTTTCTTTTTCGGGGCAGGGTATGGGGCTTCCGTTGGCTTCTCGATCTGCAAGGGCTTGTTCATGTTCCCGCTTAACCTGATAATCTTTTCCGTTTCGTCTGCTCCGATCTTGACCCATTTATCAACAAAATCGTTGATGCTGACGGACTTTTTCCCGGCCGCGACTGCAGCCGCTTCGTAAATATCGCTTTTCACGCTGCAAGCGGTTCGCCCGTTTTCGGCTTCTGGTGCGTTCTGAGCGCGTTTTTCTTCCTCCGAGGGTAGACATACTGCCCCGCCCTCTAAAATCGCTCCTGCGGCTTCCTGTGTCAATTCTGCGGCATTTTCTGCGGCGGTCGTCGGCTGCCATTTATCCCGCTTTGTGTCGTAGCCGCGCGCCTCTGCGATTTGCGGCAATGCGTTATCGAGCGTCAGCGCTAACCCGCTGCGCTGCTCCACCGCTTCCAGAATATAGCGGTTTACGCTTTGGCCGTCAGCGGCAGCAGCTTCTTTAATTCTTTCTCGGCTCCCTTTGGGGACAACTACAGAAATTCTTTCATAGTTTTCTTTGTTGTATTTATTCGGGTCCCACGAACTATTTTCTTTTTTGGGCACGGTGTCACCTCCTTTCTTTCAAATATACTATATGTAAAATGCTCAGTTTGCAAGCTTTTCCGAGAAAAAACATTTAATTGCACAATTATCTTGAATTGCAATTGTGCAATTTGCTAAATCGCTTTTAATTGCGCAATTTATATTGACAATTGTGCAATTGTGATTTATTATAGGCACATAAAGCAATTGAGCAATTTACCGCAAGAGATAACGATTACATTACATCAGGAGGAAAAACGATGACAGTAAAGGAATTATGCAAACTGATTAAGTTCTACCCCGACGACGGGAAGAAGATGAAAATCTACATTTCAGCCGACGGAGCAACGAAGGACTTCGACCCGGCCGTTGCAATTGAGTTGGCCGCCTATGGTGATTTCGTCGTCTCTGAAATTGGCATAAGTCCGAGGGGCGCGGAAATCGAGATCAAGCGCGAATTTGTAAAGTCCATCACCTAACCGGCGCTGCTTCTGGGCGGTTGAGCATATCAGCCGCACCCCATGAAATCAAAAACAGAAAAGGAGAAACAACCATGAAAACCACTTCTATTAAATTCTTTTACAACGGTATCAAGCTCAACGGCGAGAACAAGCTTTTAAAGTGCTTCTACAGCATCGACAACAGCACCGCCGAGTCCGGCCCCTGCGTCACCATCTACGCCCGCGATTATTCCAATCTCCCGCGCGACGTGTTCCCCGTCGAGAATGAAACAGATATTTATACCGACTATTTCGACAGTGACCGCGCCACCCTCACGCCCGCGCACCCGCTTTATAGGTACGCCCGCGCCGCCGCCATCAAAGCCGACTTGCGCGACTCCGTGCCTTACCTTGAGAAACTGAAGCGCACTCTGAACAGCGGCAAGCTTGCCCCCTGGCAGAACGCCGACACCCTGAAAATCGACGTAGAAAGCCGCCGCGCGAAGGTCGAGCAGTACCGCGCCGAGCTGGAACAGCTTCCCAAGACTCACCCCACCGCCGACGACCTCGCCGAGATCGACGCCATGAAGACCGCCGCCGAGAACGCCCGCCGCGCCCGTGAACAGGCGGAACAACTCGAAGCGCGCGAAAAGATGCTGCGCCAGCGCGCCGAGGGCCGCGCCTATATTGAGGGTATCGCCCAGCAGCACCCCATCACCGAGGGCGCGCCCTATGTGGAAATCCCATTTTCTGAAAATCCCGCCTTTTATGCCTTCAACGACCAGACCGACAAAACCGGCGAACCCCTGCGCCTTTCCGTCGCCGCCGCGGAAATCGTCCTGAAGCATTTTGATGAACAGGCCGCCGCCGAGAATCGCGGCTATGACAAGACCGATTTTGTCATTCATTACATCGACGACGACGGCGAGCCGTCCACTTATAATGGCCGCTACGATCTCGCCGACAAGGCCGGCGGCATGATCGCCCATATCCGCAGCTTTGGCGAGTTCCTGCGCGACAAGGGGAACTTTGGGAACGGAAACCCCAGCGACGAAGATAAAGAAGCCGGAGCCGCTATTGTCGAGTTCGCCGACATGCTCGAGAGCTACACCGCCGGCGGGCACGTCGTCTCTGTTGATTTCGCCCCGTGGCTGGATGAATACGCCCGCCGCAAGGCAGAACAGCGAGCCGCAGAAGATCAGGCAGCCCGCGAAAGCTTCGAAGAGACGCTCGAAATGCTCGAAATGCTCACAGACGAACAGCTGGAAGCCGCCATTTTCAGCATCGATCCAAACGACACCGAGAACGCCGACATCGCCCGCTTTTTCTTTCAGCAGCTCGCCAAGCGCGACAAGTCCCACGCCGTCGAGGTGCTGCGCCGCTGGAACTTGCAGAGCTGAACAGCAGCACACGATCAACAGAGCAGCCCGCCCCGGAGGTCACGAGGGCAGAAAGGACGACCCCATGAGGAGGAAAATTTTACACAAAGCAAAACTCGTTGTAACGGTTGAGAGTGACCGTTCTTCCGGGCTTATCAATACAATTTCTGTTTTCGATAATAGGACAGATGATTATTGGAGCAGTGAGCAAATCAAAGAACGCGGAATTTCGCAATTTCTCAGCGTATCGGATATGAAAGAAACACTTAATTGGAATCTGAACGGTGACAGTTCTTTGTATCAATTCAAGTGGGGGCAGTCCAGTAGAAAATTCTCCACTGGCATCGGCTATGTTTTTCAATGATTGCCGACCAGCACAGCCCCGCCTACAGCCCACGAGGGCAGAAAGGACAACTCCATGTTTATGGTTTACTTCAAAGGCCCCAGAGACAAACAGCATAAGCCCATGAGCCTGAACACCGGCGAGCTGTTTAATCGCCTGGTTTATGCGCCCGTCTACAATGACGATCTTCTCCCCGCTGTGAAGTCATGGATCGACCTGAACAAAAAGAAAGCTCCGGATTGTTCGATCCAGTGCCGCATTCCCGGCACATCGAAAGTCATTTACGCCTGAACAGCAACGCAACACCGCCCGGAAAGGAGCCCCCGTCATGACCAATTTTTTCATCTTTGTTGGTGTCTCGACCACCGTCTACCACCTCATGCGCGTTCTTGTCTATATCGACACCGGCGAAAAATGGTAAGGCGGCAAAAACTCCCCTTGGCCCCCCTGCTACAATGAAATTAAAGACGAACAGCCGCACAGAAAGGAGCCCGCGAAAAAATGACTTATTCTGAAAAAATCGCCGAAGTCAAGAAGGCCGCAGTCAACTGCATAATAACCGGAGGCTTGCTTGACCGTGGATATTGGTATGGCGAAAATCCGTATGCCGATCATCTGATCGAGTGTGCACTGCTGTGCGACCTTTTCCCCGAAACAGTCGCTGACCCTGAAAACTTTTACAATTTCCGCAGATCCGATTATGCCATTCTCAAGCTGAGCAAAAAATCCAGCGTGAAATAGGAGGTACAACCCATGCTGACCACTGAACAGACCCTCGAGCGCGTCCTGCGCATCGCCCGCAGCCTCCCGGAAACGGAACGGCAGTATTTTGATTTTGCCCAGAAGCACCCGGTCGATTGCGGTAAGAATCACTCGGCAATCGGTGTCCAGTTGTCCGCCCTCGTCATCGACCTGCGCGAAACCATCGCCACCGAGGAAGAATGCAAGCGCGGGCGTGCCGCCCCGTATGCCGCCGCAAAGCGCATCTGCAAGCGCACCGTCGCCCGCAACAGCCACCGCCCCAGCACGCAGGGCGCGTGGATCGACTCCGAAGGCAAGCAATGCCTCTGCGACGGCATGACCGGCGTTCGCCTGAACAGTCCCTTCAAATTGACCGTAGCCCCCGAGCCTGAATGCGGCGAGCGATTCGACCTTGACGCCGTGATCCGTCCCATTCGCCTGAACAGCATCGCCCTGAAATCGCCGTCCGCCGCTCTGCGCGCCAAGATCAAATCCGACCGCGCCGAATACAAGGCAAGCGGTCGGTCTAAATACGAGTCGTTTGTTTCGACGTATGACTTCGGCGTGGGTCTTCCGTTGGTCAATGCGGAATATCTCCTTGATCTGCTCGAGCTTTTTCCTGATTGTGAAATCTACGCGCACGATAATCCGCTCTACCCCATTTACTTCAAAAGCGCCTCCGGTGAAGCCGTCCTCTGCCCCATCCGCAAAAGCGAAAAGGGCTGAACAGAACAGGAGTGCGTCATGACCTACGACGTTTTTGATGCGGGCCATTCCCCGCCAGATCCGCGAAACCCCGGCCGCTATCTCGGCAGCGTCGAGATTCCACCGTCGCGCGATGGCGTGCCGAACCGCGTCGCCCTCCGCTTTCTCGACCACCTCGAAAATACGCGACGCAATGCCTACAGCGCCCGTTTCAATCTCGTGCCCCCCGCCGAGCGAAAAATCTACCAAAACTTTTTCGTGTGAACAGGGCGGCAAAAATTCGTTTGGAGGCCCTGCGTATAATGATACTTGAGGGCGGGAGATCAAACCCTCCCACGAGTGCGCGGCAGACATACGGGTGCGCCGGGTCTGCGCCGTGCAATAGTCCCGACGCCGCGCCGCCCTCGCTCCATGGCCTCCTTTCTGTTATATAAGCGGTCAGCCCCCGGTAAGCGACCGCTCGCCGCGCAAAATCTTCTCATACGGATTCGCGGCGCCCTGGTGCAAGTCCAGAGGGGGCACCCTAAATGCGGACATAGCTCAGTTAAGAAGAGCGCACAAACCATATCTGTGAGGTCGTGGGGGTGGAACCCGCTGTCCGCAAAAATCACTGAAAAGGGGCGAGCTATCGAATGTATTTTTACGAGCCTTCTTGCGCTGCGATCAGGCTCATCGCGCAAATGCTCGCCCTTGCGGTCTACTTGATCTCCCACCCGATCATGCCCGCAGAATCGTATCAGCGCCCTGCGCAGGCGCATAAGTGCGGCGACGGAAGACGATATACCACCGGATTCATCTAGTGCCGATCTCTGGGGTGGGAATTGTGGAATACAGCTGATAGAAGTTTTTATCGGAGCGAGGATCGAGCGAAAGACTTCCCCGCCGCCCTCGTTCCGATATATGCGGCGGTAGCTCAGCAGGCAGAGCATCAGACTTCCAATCTGAGGGCCGCGGGTTCGAGACCCGTCCGCCGCTCCACGCGCCGCTTGGGAGGCGCGTCGTAGTTTTCCTCACTTTCACAAAAAGGCTTCAGCGGGCGGCAAAGCGCTGGAACGGATGAAAAGCCCCGTCGGCGGGAGGAAATGCCCGCCATATATGGAGACGTGGCAGAACGGCAATGTAAGATCCGCTCCGGGCAGTTAGGTGGAATATCTCCCGGCAGCGAAACCACCGTGCGGGGTTCGAGTCCCCGCCGTCTCCACCAAAGCGCCCCTTGCGGAGTTGGTGGCGCTATACAAGTAAAGGAAACCGCCGCCAGATCGCCCGCCATGGCATAAACAAGGCGGGGATTTGCATCCGTAGCTCAGAGGGGCAGAGCGTCGAGGAATTTCACGCCTCTAAATGTCGCCGGTTCGAGTCCGGCCGGATGCACCATCCAAATTATCACGAAAGGAGGCCCATCCAAATGACCAAACCCGAGTTGATCGACAAACTTGCCGAGGAAGCCGGCACCACCAAGGCGCAGGCCGATCGCGATCTCACCGCCCTGTATTCCGTCATCACCGCCGCGCTGGTTGCCGGTGATAGCGTCGCCATCCCTGGTATCGGCAAGTTTGAAGTCAAGGAGCGCGCCGAGCGCAAGGGACGCAACCCATCGACCGGCGAAAGCGTCATCATCCCCGCGAGCAAGGCCGTCACCTTCAAGGCGACCAAAACGCTCAAGGATGCCGTTCGCGGCTGATCTCTAAACGGAAACGCCCCGAGCGCGCAGCCTGCCGCTCGGGGCTTGCCCTTAATATCGAAATTTTTAGTCTGAAGGAGTCTGACCAAATGATCTACCTTGACGCCGCCGCTCACGAAATGCCCTTCCCCGCCGCAGTCGATGCCTTCCTGAAAATGCAGGATCTTGCAAACCCTTCCAGCCTGCATAGTGAAGGACGCGCCGCGAAATCGGCGCTCGAAGTTGCCCGTGCCGCCATCGCCCGCTGCCTGAACTGCGAGCCGAACGAGGTCTGCTTCACCAGCGGCGCGACCGAAGCCTGCAACTGGATGATGCGTTGTCTGGATGCCTGTTCTTGCAGCGTTGGGGGAATCCCCCGCTATGAGCATCACGCCGTTCTGGAATATCCTTATGCTACCCCAGCCGTTGCCCGCGGCCTTGAAATCGGCCATACCCATATGCTTGCCAATAACGAGACCGGCGAAATTTACGATATCGAGGCTATGCAAAAATCCCTCACCGGTCTCTTCTCCTGTGACGCGTCCTCCGCCGTTGGCCAGATTCCCATTGACTTCCGAGCCCTCGGCGTTGATTACATGGCGTTCGGCGCGCACAAGTTCGGCGGTCTTTCCGGCATCGGCGCCCTGATCGTCCGCGAAGATGCGCCCATCGTCCCCATGATCTGCGGCGGCGGTCAGGAACGCGGAATGCGCGGCGGCACCGAGAGCGTCGCCCTCGCCTGCGCCATGGCAGTCGCCCTTGAAAAGCGTTGTGAAACCATGTATGATGACATTGCCCGCATCACGAAGCTGCGCGACGATTTCATTACCGAAATTCTCCGTCTCGTGCCGGACGCCTACATCAATGGCCCTTGGGTCATCTGCGACGCAACGCGCCGCCTGCCAAACAACGCCAATATCAGTTTCCTCGGCGTAGAATCGCAGTCCCTCGTGCTCGCCCTGTCCCGTAAGGGGTTGTGCGCCTCCAGCGGCAGCGCCTGCACCAGCGGCAGTCTCAACGGCAGCTATGTCCTCCGCGCCATGGGGCTTTCCGAAGAGCGCGCCCGCTCCGCCGTCCGCTTCTCCCTCCCGTATCGCATCACGCAAGACGAGCTGAAGCAGGCGGTCGAGATCGTCGTGAGCACCGTTTTCGAGCTGCGTGCCCTCTCGCCCGCTTGCCCCTGATATTGATTTTTTCAAAGGAGTTTTTGCCATGAAAATTCTTGACCCCGGCGCCGTTCGGCGCTATAAAGCCCTCAAGGAATCCGCCCAGCGCCTCGCTGTCGCCCCCTTTATCAAGATCGTCCCGTTCGACCCGTGCGAGGAACGCGAGACCGCCGGCATCGGCCTTGAGTTCCCCGACAACTGCGCAATGATGTACGTCGGCATCCGCAACGCCGTCTCGTTCCTCTTCGCCCAGTGCGATATCGTGCAGATCAACCGCACCGACTCGGGCGTTTCCCTCGTTTTCACTATTTTCAATGTCTGGAAGGAGGAACCGTAATGCCGAATCTGAAAACCAACGTGATCCCCCGCCTTTATATCGTCCGCGCCGCCAACCTCAAGAATCCCGCCCTCGTCTATATGGATATGGTCGAGGCGGAATCGCCGCAGAAGGCGAAAATGCTCTCCAAATTCTATGGCGATCCCAAACTCACCATTCTGAGCGCCGACCCCGCGCCGGCAGAAAGCGAAACAGGTGTTTCCCATGCAGAGTGAAGTCGAGCAGATGAAGCGCCTTGCCGACAATATCTGGAAGTACATCGAGCCGAAGGTCGATAAGAAGATCGAGCCGTATTTTAAGGTCATCCGCGCCACCGTCACCTCTGCCGCATCCGGCGGCCTGATGGGCGTGCAGTTTCCCTTCGACGATTCCTCGATCTCCATCCCCTATGTCACTTCCATGGCTTCTGCCAAGGCGGGAGACAGTGTGTGGGTCGCCATCCCCTATTCGAAGATGCAGAACGCCTTCGTCTTCGGCTCTGCCCTCTTCAAGAATCTGTGAAATTGAGAAGACCATTTTCCCGAGTCAGGGAAAATGGTCTTCTTCTTATTCTCGTGGCAAAGTCATTTCAACAAGCTCTGTCGCGGTCCATCACAGCAAGAATCCCGCGCGCTGTCAAAATGTTGTGAATCATCATACGCCCCTTCTGCGTCCAGTATGTGTGCATTTTGATGTCCTGCTGTCCGCTCGAGTGGGTAATCGGCGTTGTACGGCTCTTTGTGTACCCCTTCCCCATGTGCTTTTTGTAAAGAATCCACTGCCCGTTAACTTTGTGCTGTACGCCTTCTTCGTGCAGGATTTTATTCAGTCGGTTCGCACTGAGATCGTAGTCTGCTGCGATCTGCCCAGTGGCCAAAACGGCGGGGCTTTCCAGAATCGTGTCAACGTACTGTCGCACCGGCTCGAAATCAGCAATGATCTGCGCCTGACGCTGATTCTCTGCCAGCAATCGCATTTTCTTTTCCTCTGCATCCGCGAGTGCGCGCAAGGCGGAAGGGTAATCCTGCGGCATCATGTAAGCGCCCGTCCTGCGGATGCTTGGAATGACCTCATCAAACACCCAACGCTCAAATTCCTCAGCCCCCGGCAGCTTTGACCGCGCAGCCAGTCGGTAGATGTCGCCCTCGGTGATGAAAATGGCTTCTTGCGTTCTCCCGAGAGCATCAACGATGGGGTAACGTTTCGTTAGGTCACCCCTGCAATGGTCTGAAAGCGCCTTGCTGGTGTTGGTGTAACCGAGTGCCTTTGCAACGTCGCTGCCGCAGAAAAGCACCTTCCCATCTTCTTCGATGGTTCGCACCTCGCCGAATTTGTGGTTCTCGAAAATCTTCAATTCGTTCATCAGGAAATATCATCCTCTCTATCTGGTGATATTTCCATTATATACAAGGCTTCCAAACGATTTTTTTGCCGTTGCACCATAAGAAAAGCCGCCCGTTTTGGGCGGCTTTTCACTATTCCCCTTTCATTTTGAGGCTTTCTCTATATTGCTCGGCATCCGCCAAATATTTAAAGTCAACAGTTCGGTCGTAATTTTCCGTCACAACTCGCTCGATCTCTTCCAATGGAACGCGGAAAAATTCTTTTCTCCCATTTACCATATTAACGCGCCTATCTGCAAAAGCGTTATGTAGCGCCGTTTCAAGCTTTGGCGCGTCATCCGAAAAAATCATGGCATGGATATCGAATCTGAACGGCACTGAGGCTCCGCCAAGTTCGTCAATTCTGTCCTTTGGCTCAAGCCTTCTTGTCATGCCTATTTTATAAACCCCCTCGCCAAATGCTCCAATATTTGAAATTACATACACATATCCGGCTCTCTCGTTTGCTGCCCGATAATCGACATCTTTCAACGCTTTATCAAGCTCTGCAAGTTCTCCCCGAGCGGCATCTATTTTTTCTCTTATAAACTGTTTCCTAGATTCACTCTTTTCTTGTTCCATCTGCTCCATCAAGCGCGCCATAATATTCTGGTAATGGATTTTTTCTTTCTCAATTCTCTTCCTTTCGGCCTCAATCTCTCTTTGCACTTTTAGGTTTTCTCTTTCAATCTCTCGTTGCTCTCTTGCTCGCTCTTTTTCTTCCTGCTTTTTTCTGGAATACTCGTATGCCAAAGCGAGTTCCTGCATTTTCAGTTCAAGATAATCGGCAGAAATCTTTATATCGTTTACGGCATTTAGACTGTTTATTTTTTTGTAAATCCTCTCTACCCTCTTTTTCATGCTATCGTAATTATTAAACTTCACCCTGTTCACAGCGTTTTCGCACTCTGTGTTAAAGACAAGTAGAGCGGATGTGATGTTGTTATTCGTCATTTTCTTCCCAGCGCTAAGACTGCCATTAACTGTCCAGTTGGTTTTGCAAACGGCCGCCTCCCCAGCCTTTACCATGCGTTTTTGCTCCTCCCTGCACGCACAGAGTCTCTCTTGATACTGCGAGGAATATGCAAAGTCGTACATCGGCTCATACAGTCCAAAGTCTTGTAAGAGTTTCGTTTCTTTCAGCTCGACAACATCCTCTTCAAGCGCTTCTTTTTGTTTGTCCAATTTTTGAATTTCCACTTCTTTTAATGAAGCAACGACTGACAATTCTGCCAATTTCCTATGTAAGGACTCCAGATATCGGATTATACCAATTGCGGTATAATGCTCGTCGGTAAGAAGTCTGTCTCGCTCGTTCAATTCCTCTATTAGTTGGGCATTTTCTTCGTGCAGTTTTTGAATGTCTTCCTTATACCTGTTCACCTTAAAAATGTCCATCACGCTCAACGCTACCGCCTCCGTAAAATAACTATTGACATTGTGGTATAGTTGTAGTATTCTTGTTGTAAAGAAAGGAGGATAGCATGAAAAACAGCAAAGCGCTGAATATCATGATACCCCCCGAGCTGTACGAACGCTTAAAGGCGGAAGCTGCCCGGAAAAACATATCCCTTGCCGCCGTCGTCCGCATTGCCTGCTCGGAATATCTTGAAAATCAGCTGAAGTAAAAATAGATGCCCACTATCATCTTGCCGGACGGAGTGAGCATCTATGCGACCAAAACCGCGAGGGCTTTGTCTAAATCATTATAGACGAAAAGTTCCACGGGTGTCAAGCCATCACGGGGTATTTTTATACCCTGACGGCGGCAAAAATCAATTTGGATGCGGTCTATATAATAGAAGCATCTACAAGAAAAGGAGCTTTTCAGATGAACGAATTGACTATCATCAACCACAACGGCGCAGAGGTCGTAGACAGCCGCGAGGTCGCAGAAATGACCGGGAAGAACCACAAGGAGCTGCTGCGAGACATCCGCAACTACGCGGAAATCCTTGAAAATTCTATTGAGCGCAATTTTGCGCTCAATGACTTCTTCATCGAATCCAACTACAAGGACAGCATCGGGCGTACACTCCCCTGCTTCCTGCTCACCAAGAAAGGCTGTGACATGGTGGCGAACAAAATGACCGGCGAAAAGGGCATCCTGTTCACCGCCGCTTATGTCACAGCGTTTGAGAAAATGCGTAAGGCTGTTTCTCAGCCCCAGTTCTCTTCCCTCTCTCCCCAGCTTCAGGCGCTTATCAGCATTGAGATGCGACAGCAGGAGCAGGAACGCCGCATGGATGAGCTTTCCAGCCGCTTCGAGCAGAACGCAAAGCGCATGGATAACCTCGCCGCCGCGTGGTCAGCCCCGTTTGCGTCGGGAGATAACTGGCAGGAGTCTGCCAACCACTCGATCAACGCTGTGGTGCAGCACTTCGGCCTCAACCACCAAAAATTCCGCCACGATCTGTACGAGGAATTGGAACGCACCGCAGGCGTAGACCTTCAGCAGCGTCTCACGCGTCTGCAAAACCGAATGGCGTCCTCCGGAGCCACCGCCACACAGCGCAAAGGCGTGAACAAGCTCACCATCGTTTCGCAGGATCGAAAACTGCGTGCCATCTTTGAAAGCATCCTGCGCTGCCGCGTCACTGAACTGAACGCAGCGCGCATCGACTGAATCAGAAGCATATTAAAAAAACTCTTGACTTGTGTATCCACAAATGATATATTATTTTTGTGGATACGAAAGGTAGGTGCATTTATGTCTCCACGGATCGGCAGGCCCACCGATGACCCTAAGACCTTAAATACCCGAGTCCGACTCTCGCAAGAGGATGTTGACAGACTTAATTATTGCTCGGAGGTTACCGGCAAAACGAAGGCTGAAATCATCCGTGATGGAATTAAGGCCATCTACAATGGGCTGAAAAAGTAAAAAGGCAACTCCCCCGCCGCTAGTCTTGCAAACGGAACGGCGAAGGAGTTGGTCGCCCCCTTTGGGAGCGGTGTAAATATTCTAATGCACCCGCCTCCAAAGGTCAAGCCTGTTATGGAGGAATTGTATAGATGAACGAATTGCAAGTTTTCAACATTAACGGCATTGAGTGCTATGAGAAAGACGGCACGGCCTATCTCAAGCTGGACACCGTGGCGCGGGGACTGGGCTTCACCAAGACGGATGTAAAAATTTCGGAAACTGGTTTCCGAAAGGAGTATGTTCGCATCGACTGGCCGCGCGTTATCGGCTATCTCAAGGAATTGGGCTTTTCCCAAGAAGTTGGGAAAGACGATTTTATCCCCGAAAACATCTTCTACCGCCTTGCCATGAAAGCCAAGAACGAAGCGGCTGAAGCATTTCAGGCAAAAATCGCGGATGATGTGATCCCCACTATCCGGCGCAATGGTGCCTACATGACACCTGACACGCTCGACCAGATGATTTCCTCCCCGGAGTTTGGCATCCGTCTGTTGACGGAGCTGAAATCCGAGCAGGATCGCCGAAAGGCTCTGGAGGAAAAAATCGAAGCCGATGCTCCCGCCGTCCGCTTCGCCAATGCCATCACGAGCTGCGACACGAACATTCTCGTCCGCGACCTTGCGAAGATTCTCAAGCAAAACGGCGTGGACACTGGGGAAAAGCGGCTCTATGAGCAGCTTCGTTCCGATGGGTATCTCATCAAAGAGGGCAGCGACAAGAATATGCCGACCCAGCGAGCTATGGATCTCGGCCTGTTCTTCATAAAAGAATCACCTCGTATCTCCAAAGATGGCGCGGTGATCGATCGCGTCAGCAAAGTAACGCCAAAGGGACAAAAATATTTCCTGAACCGATATGCTGCCGCCCGCCGCCGCGATCTTCCCGCCCGCACGTCAGGCGCAGAAAACTGAATTTGAGTTTATAAGGAGAAAAAAACTATGTTTACGGTAAAAAGTCTTGCAAATAGCATTGAGTTTGGCGGCGGTGTTGCCGAAAAGGTCTACCTCGCCAGCGGCGGCGCTGCAAGCGAGCTGAATACGCTCGACCCTCTGGCAATGGCCGCGTATGGCGATTTTGTCGTCGATTACATTCATGTTTCCGAATGTGGCGTTGAGCTGGTGCTGAAACAGGATTTTGTCAAGGCTGGGGCATAACGCCCCGGCCAATCCAGCCCGCCCCACCCCCGCTTGAAAGGAGCCGACCATGCCTGTTACCTCTGCTGCGGAGCGGCGTTTTCTCAGGAGTTCAGACCTCTGGCTGCGCAACTGCCAGTCCACCGGCATTGCGCCCAAAACGCTGACCGACTACTCCCATATCATTACCTCGTTCTATGATTTTTTTGTGTCCTCCGATCTCTTTCGTGACGACCCGACCTTTACCACCATTCAGGCGTATCGGGACGCGCTGTTAGAGCGTGGCTGTGCCGTCCGCACGGTGCATCAGCATCTGGTCGTCCTGCGCGCGTTCTTTACATTTGCCAGCTCTCCCGACCTTGGCGGCGAGCAGTTCTATTCGTCAAATCCCGTCTCCCTGATGCTCTTTCCCGCCATGCGGAAGATCGACGCCCGCCCCTATGATCTCCTGCTCACCGATGAGCAGGTCATGCACCTTTGGCGCAACACCCCCGTCGTCACCACGCACCCGGAGAACTGGCCGCGCAATTACGCGATCGTCGTTTTGCTTCTTTCCACCGAGCTGCGCAACACCGAGCTGCGCACCCTGACGCTCGCCGACCTCGACTTTAAGGCGGAGCAGATCACCGTCGATCACGGAAAGGGCGACAAATTCCGCACCGTCGATTTCCCCCTCATCGCGCAGACCGCCGTCCGCGCCTATCTCGCCTCCGGCATCCGCCCGCAGGATGTGCCCGCGTCCGCTCCCCTTTTCGGCACCATGCGTTCCGGCGCGTGGAGGGTCGGCACGCAGCAGTGGCTTTCCGGCGTGGTCGAGCGGCACGTCTTCGCCGTCACCGGCGTTCACAATATCCGCTCGCACGATCTGCGCCATGTCGGCGCGCGTATCGACCTGAACTCCGGCATGGACCATTACGCCCTGCAAGCAAAGCTTGGGCACGCAAACCCGCAGACCACGCAGATTTATTCCGGCAAGCTTATGGCGCGCGCCGGACGCGGCAGCGCCCGAAGAGTCATCGCCGAGCGCGACTATCAGGCGCAGCGCAATCTCGACCGCCTCGCCGCCGCAAATTGACAAAATTGCAAACGAAACGCACGGAAGATCGTCCTCCGTGCGTTTCTTGCTTAAAATCTTGCTTAAATCGGCGGGCTGTTTTCGCTGATGTCGTCCGCTTCGGAAAATCCGCAGGCCTTGGCGGCGGCGTATACAATTCCCTCGCCGTCCGCGCCGGTGTTTTCCTCCATGTTCTTTTTCACCACGCGCCCCAGCACCGCGCCCAGCGCCGTGCCGATCGGCGTAAAAACCACCGTGTAGCACGCCAGCGCCCCCGTGTATTTCGCCTCGATGCTCCACTTGGCGAGCAGGAACCCTCCCGCAAGCCCTGCGGTGAGCAGTGCGACGAGATAGAGGGCGAGCCTATTGGTAAACCCGAGCGATTTTAAATGCGCTCTCAGCGCGTCTGAGCGGCTTTTGCGGTGGTTTTTTCTTTTGCCCCTCATATCGCCCTGCATGGCTTACGCCTTTCCCATCAGCTTGGCAAAGCGATACAGCAGTGTCGCCATCTGCTCGCGCGTCAGCAGGTCTTCCCACATATAGTTAGGCTGCCCGTCAGGCAGCGGCGTGCCGCCCGTGATGATTCCGTTTTTCACAGCCCACTCGCGCGCCTCCTTGCTCCACTTGGAGCTGTCGTTGTCTTGCAGCTCCGCGCGGTATTCACGCATCAGCTCCTTGAACTTCTGAATGTCCATCTCGTCATCCTCCTCGTATCGCGGCATCGTGGGCGGCAGCTTGCCCGCGCGCACCATCGTGCCGCTATATTTTTTGCGCTCGTCCCATTGGAAGTGCGGTCGGTCGGGGAAACTCTTCCAGTCGCCGCCCCATGTAAAGCCCATTTGCTTGCCGATCTTCGCGCACTGGGCAAAGAAATTGATATCGTCGTATTCATGCCCGCGCACATTCTTGCAGATGTCGAAGGCAAGCCCCTTCCCGTGGAACGTTGTATACGGCGTTTTGGCGTAGCCTTTCTGGTAGAGCGTCTTCTGGTAAGCGTCGTCGCGCATCGTCTGCGTGATCTTCACATTCAGCCCTTCCGCCCTGCACAGCGCAACAAAGATCGTCGCGTTCTGCACCACGTCCGGCCGCAGGTCGCTGATTTTGTTCGAGTTAACCATTTTCCTCACCCTTCGCGCTTCCCGCCGCGTTCTGCGTTCCGAAATAGAACGCGATCACCATGAGATATACGGTGTTGAATTCCTGCGTCACCTTCGCCTGCACCGTCAGCACGCAGAAGGTCGCCGTCAGTGCGATGGTGACAAGGCTCTTCACGCTCAAAAGGTTCGCCAGTCTCTTCGTCAATACTTCTTTCATTTTGTATCTCTCCTTTTATTTTTTCAGATTACGGCGTATGAGCCCTGATAGATATAGGAGGACTCTGTAAACGCAGAGTAATGCGGAGATAAATCTACGGTGATGTGATCTTCATATACGGAGAACGGATAGTCGAAAACCCCGTTCGGGTTGCCCAGTGTAAGCGTTCCTATCCCTCCGGACGCAAGCATTGCGCCCGTGAAAGTGCCGACGAATTCCAGGCCCATCCAATTCCCGCCGAATTTAACTTTAAGAGCTGCGATTTTTGTGTTGTTGGGAATGTATATGTCAACAATTCCCCCGGATACAGGACCCCACTGAGCCGCCCGCAAAGAAGCACCTTGAAAATTCCCCACCACTCCGAAAATATTCACGCCGTTTCGGATATTCGCCGGAATCAGGTTGGCGTCGCCAATCACGCTTATCTGCCCCGTGGTGTAAACGCCCTTCGGGACTGCCACCTGGTCGGCGGTCGAGGGGAAAATCGTTTGGTCGCTGCGCGTCGGCAGTTGCAGTGTTCGGTTGTCTCCCGCGTTCAGGTATCCGCCCTTTTCGATTTTCGATGTAATGAGTCCGCCCGCGCTGATGGCGGGAGCTGCCAGCGTTCCGCCCGGCATGGCGTCCACCGTCACCTTGCTTAGTCCGTCCATGCCGCTGTCCGGCGTCACAATCTGCTGCGCCGTGCTCGGCGTTACGATCTTGCTTTGCAGCTTCAGCGATGCGCCGCCGCCTCCGCCGTAAACTTCAACGCTCATTTCTTCACCGCCTTTACAATGAGGGGAATGTCGACCGACGGAACTGCCCCAAGCGCCGTCACCACATTGCTGGACGAGCTTCCGCACACCTTCGCTGCCGCAAATGCGTCGTACTTCTCCGCCGTGGCGGTCGGGGCTACGCTGATAACGATATCCCACGAAGCGCTCGGGTAGACGGTTTCAAAACTGTACGTTTTCCCCTTCCACCCCGCGGCAGTCATCGTCACGTTGTCGTAGCGCGTGCTGTCTGCTTTTTCCAGCGTGCTGCTCATGGCGTTTAATTCGGCGGCGTCGATATCCGGCGCGCTGCCGTTCTGCCATCCCGGATTTTTGTACTTTCCTTCCACAATAGGCATTTTCATTCCCCCTTTTCTCATGTCGGCCACTTGGTCAGCGTGGCAATTGGAAAGTCGTTCGTGCTCACTGCGTTGATGGTCATCTGCCCCGTCGCGCCCAGCGGACGGGAAAAACCCATAATAAGATGCCGCTCCACCGGCGACCCCGGCTTGTCGCTCCGCACGATCTCCACCAGCTCGTTTTCATTCAGGTGGAACATTTGGCTGCACTGGATGCTCACACTCTTTTGCAGCACCGTCGCGCGCTTGAGCTTCCATGCCGCGAGGTCTTGGCATTGCTGCACGGTGTAGTATCCGCTTGCGCTTTCTCGCTTGGTCTTTCGCCCGATGCTCGAGTAAATGTTCGTGTCGCTCTGCGGGTCCATGTTTGTCGCCCGCCCCGCGATCTGCGCGCCGCTGTCCAGCGCTTCGCCGACGATGATATAGTCGTTATAGACCTCGGTGTTCTTCACCGTGTAGGTCGCGCCGAGAAACTGGACTTCCTCCTGCGAGAATTGCCACTGTACCGGCTTGCTCGTGTCCACAATGTCGTCCTGCGATGGGTCGAGCCGCAGCGCGCCGACCTGATCGTAGCCGATCCATGCGTTCACCATTCCCGCGCAGCCCAGCGCCACGTCTGCCATCGTTCCGCTCTCGCTGTCGATGCGCAGGGTATAGGGCGCGTTCGTCAGCAGCGCCGTGCCGCCGCCCGGCAGCGCCTGCGATTTGCCGTTGTAGTATTCGGTGAATACGGGCGGCACGGGGTCGATCTGGTATCCGTTCCCGCGGTCGAGCTTCAGCAGCGCCGAGATCGGCGCGTAGATGTTCGTTCCCGCCTTCACCTCGTAGATGCTTTCCAGATTCCCGAAAAGCGTCCCGTCCAGATTTGCCCACTTGTCCACAAGGTTGTAGTGCGCCGTCCGGCTTTTTGGCATCAGCGCTTCGTCCGGCGTTTCAATCAGGAAAACGCCTTGCTGGATGTAATACTCCGAGCCGTCCGAAAGGATCAACCCCTCGTCGATGGCAATCTGTGTTCCGAACCACACGCCGTTTACGTTGTAGTCGAACGCACGGTCGAGGTTCGAGAGCGTCACGTCTGCCGACCTGCGCCGCCCGTTTTGGAGGTTCACTGTAATGCTCCCCCCTTGCAGGAACGCGCCGCTCCTGCGCCCCAAGGGGTTATTGTCGATGGCAAATGCCGTCGAGCCGTC
>OQVS01000944.1_pt1 | contig 20220 bp, 19 predicted proteins | sample 1691601 | NCBI WGS metagenome assembly OQVS01 (sample SAMN03418268, study PRJEB22391) | human gut metagenome | biome: human-gut; feature: organic feature; material: feces | host: Homo sapiens | place: Tanzania | collected 2013-01
TGCCCTTATCATCAAACAAATAAACGCTCTCGCCCCTTTCAAGCACTATGTCGAATTTTTTGTAGGTTTGCACTATGTGTTTTTGCTCTTTGTAGTCCATTTTGTCCCCTAAATTTCGTTTTCTTGCAAGGCTAAGGCTTGATAATGCGCGATTAAAGGCTCGATAATCTCATCAAAGTTGCCATTTTCCATAATGTCATCAAGTTTGTATAAGGTTAAATTTATGCGGTGTTCGCTGATGCGGTTTTGCGGAAAGTTATAGGTGCGGATTCGCTCGCTTCTGTCGCCGCTTCCGACTTGGCTTTTGCGTGCTGCGCTTTGTTCAGCTTGCATTTGTCGTTCTTTTAGCTCGTAAAGGCGGGCTTTTAGCACTTTAAGGGCGGCTTCTTTGTTTTTGTGCTGGGATTTGCCGTCTTGATTGACTACAACTATGCCTGTGGGCTTGTGGATAACGCGCACGGCTGAGTCTGTGGTATTGACACTTTGCCCGCCGTGTCCGCTAGCCCTCATCACTTGTATGTCTAAATCATTTTCGTTTATCTCAACCTCTATGTCATCAACCTCTGGCATTATCGCCACCGTGATAGCCGAAGTATGCACGCGTCCTTGACTTTCAGTTTCTGGCACGCGTTGCACCCTGTGCGTGCCGCCTTCAAATTTAAGCCGCGAGTAAGCTCCCTCGCCCTTTACAAGCAAGATGATTTCCTTAAAACCGCCTACACTGCCTTCGCTTGAACTCACAATTTCGATTTTGTAGCCCTTTATTTCGGCATAACGCGCGTAGGCTTTGACTAAATCGCCCACAAATAAAGCCGCCTCATCTCCGCCCGTGCCAGCGCGGATTTCAAGAAAGACATTTCGTTCATCGTTGGCGTCCTTTGGTAAAAGCAGGATTTTAAGCTTATCTTCAAGCTGAATTTGAGCGTTTTCAAGGCTTTTAAGCTCTTCTTTGGCAAGCTCGCCCAGCTCACTATCTGCGAGCAAGGCTTTGTTTTCATCTATGCTTTTTAGGATAAAAAGATAATCCTTTGCTTTTGCAACTATGGGTTCAAGGGACTTTTGCTCTTTTGAGAGTGCTTTCATCTTGGCTAAATCAGCCGTGATGGCGCTGTCGCTTAAAAGGGTGTTTAGCTCGTTGTGGCGAACTAAAAAGGCTTGGAGCTTGTCTTGGAGCATTTTAAGCGATTTTATTCACTAAAAGAGCGAGCCTTGAAACACGGCGTGCGGCGGTTTGCTTTTTCAAAAAGCCCCGACTCACCATAGCGTGAATGCTTTTGTTGGCGACTTTTAGGGCATCGCTTGCCTTTGTTTTGTCCCCAGCTGTGGCGGCTTCGCGCACGGCTTTGGTGATATTTTTAAGCCTTGTGCGGTAAAAGCGGTTTCGCTCAGTCTTTTTAATCGTTTGTCTTGCGCGTTTTTCAGCGCTTTTGTGATTTGCCATTGTTGTCCTTTTTACTTTGCGTAATAAAAAGCGCATTATAGCAAAGAAAATTTAAATTTTGGTTAAATTTGTTAAATTTATGGCAAAAATTTGTGAATTTAAATTCAATCTTTAAGCAAGGATTTAAAAAATTTAGATAAACTCTCACTTGTCGAACGAATTTTTCAGTCAAAAACGCACCAAATCAAAGATACAAAATTTTAACTATTTTGGGTTTGGAGTTTAAATTTAAAAGGAAACAACAATGCAAATAGCAGTTATCGGCACAGGTTATGTTGGATTAGTCGCTGGGGCTTGTTTAGCCGATATGGGCAATGAAGTCATTTGCGTGGATAATGATGAAAACAAACTTGATAAGCTTAAAAAAGGCATTATCCCCATTTATGAACCCGGTTTAGAGGAGCTAGTCAAGGCTAATGTGCAAGAAAACAGACTTGTTTTTTCGAGTGATTTAAAGTCCGCTGTTGAGAAGTCATTAGTGTGTTTCATCGCCGTTGGCACGCCGCAAAGCGAAGACGGCTCGGCTGATTTGCGCTATGTCTTTGAAGTAGCAAAAAGCATAGCAAGGGCGATGAACGGCTACAAAGTCATCGTAGATAAATCAACCGTGCCTGTTGGCACAGCCCAAGAAGTCGCTAAACTCATCAAAGAGCACACAAAGCACGATTTTGATGTCGTCTCAAACCCTGAATTCTTAAAGCAAGGCGATGCAGTGAATGATTTTTTGTCCCCAGATAGAGTAGTTATAGGCTCTGATTCACCCAAAGCCACACAGATAATGACAGAAATTTACTCGCCCTTTTTTAGGACGGGCAATCGTATCATAGTGATGAATGTCAAATCCGCCGAGATGACAAAATACGCCTCAAATTCATTTTTAGCCGTAAAAATCTCTTATGCAAACGAAATCGCAAACCTTTGCGAAAAAGTCGGTGCAGATGCTGAAATGGTGCGTATCGGTATGACAAGTGATTCACGCATAGGCAATAAATTTTTATTTGCTGGACTTGGCTATGGTGGAAGCTGCTTTCCAAAAGATGTCAAAGCCCTTATCAAAACAGGACAAGATAATGCCTGCCCTATGTCCATCATCAGTGCAGCCGATGAGACAAACAAAAGACAAAGACTGAATTTTATCCATAAAATCACGCAAAGATTTGGCGAGAATTTAGCGGGCAAAACCTTTGCTGTATGGGGACTAGCCTTTAAACCAAAAACCGATGATATGAGAGAAGCTCCAAGCGTAACTATCATTAACCAACTTTTACAAAAAGGTGCTATAATAAAAGCGTATGACCCAAAAGCTATGGAGAACGCTAAAATGTATTTTAATGAGAGTATCATCTACGCTAAAAATGCTTATGATGCACTTTGTGATGCTGATGCTTTACTGCTTTTAACTGAATGGAACGAATTTCGCCGTCCTGATTTTGACAAGATAAAATCCAACCTTAAAAACGCCATAATCTTTGACGGACGCAATCAATACGACATAATCAAACTTCAAAAACAAGGCTTTGAGTGTTATCAAGTGGGGAGGAGAAATAAATGGACATTTATGATAGAATGAAAAATTTATTTCTCAAAAGATAAATGATTGTGGTATTGTTTAGCGACAAATACTAGCCCAACAACCAAACACCAAAACCATACCGCAAAAACACTTTTGGTGTAAATTTCAGCTTATTTTTTGTCGTTTTGGGTTTTTTCCCATTCTTTGATTTCTCGTATCAAAGGGGCTAAATCATAGGCTTTGATTTTGTTTTCCATTGTCTGCAGATACTCATCTATATTTTCAGGCGTTAAAATGTGCGTGCCGTTTGCTATGGCGTCAAGTTGCATTGAATTCATATCTAGCCAGTAGTGTATAGAGTCAAAATAATTTTTTATCTCATCAACATAAAATAACTCATCAAAGCCATAAATTTGGGCATTATCAAATTTAGCAGTCTCACGCACAACATAGGGTAAAATTTCTTTTATTTCGTCAAAAATTTCTTTGCCATTTCTGCCTTTGTGATATATTTTATCAAACGGAAAAAGTGCATAAAGCACTCTTGAATATGGCGGATAAATGAAATGAAATTGAATGTTTGGATTTTCTTTTATCATTTTAAATAAAGTTGCCTGCAAATACTCTTGCTTTTCTTTAAAATTCAAGCGTTTATTTTCATCGCTTTTTGGGTGATGATTATTTTGTAAATACCCTTTATAAACCTTTAAAGTTTCATCTTTTTGCCATTGTGTCCAGTGTTTGAAACCGCCAAAGTATTTTTGCTCGGCACGAATGGTTTGTGTAACGCTTTCTAAATCGTTTTTATTGCCGATACATTCAGCGTTTTTGCTCCATTTTGTCGCACATTTTATGATTTTTTTATCCAAATACTTGTTAAGTCGATACCAAAAATTACCTTGCGTGTAAAGCTTTTCACCAGCACGCCACGAGTTTGAATTTTCCCTATCTCCATTAAGTAAAACATAAGCATCAACCGAAAAAATGATTTGGCGGATTTTTTTGCGTGAAAGGGTGTAATCAAGCACGATTTTTCGCTCACTAAAATCGCTCCCAGATAGGCTTAAATTTACCCACTTGTCGCCTAATTTTTCACCTGCTTCTTTTGCCGAAGTGTTTTCAAGCAGAGAAGTGCCTAAAATCACGCTATCAAAGTCCGTAAAGTCGATAATCCCACGCGCTTGAATTCGCATATCGCTGTGGTAAGTTTGCTCTCTAAAATAAGGCTTATGAAAAAACATAAAAGGGTCATAAAGCCATAGCAAAGCACACAAGGCAAGAAAACAAAGCGGCAAACCTATATAAACAAAACACGCAAAAATCAAAGCAAATCTTTTATACACACTCATCGAAAATCCTTAAAAGTTAAAGTAAATAAAAGGCGAGTAGGCGTTTTGCTCTGTTAATGCCAAAAAGAGTAGCCACACGCTTGCGTAAAAAAGCGCAACGCTGATGATAAATTTCACAAAAATTCCGCCACCTTTAAGCCAAATTTTCTTGCTAAAAACCCTTATCGCAATGCTAAATTCAAAGGCTTTTGAGTGGAAATTTTGCACAAATTCAAAGGAATTTTTACAAAAAACGCATACCAAAATGCCGATTAAAATGTAAAAAATCGTGTCGTTTCGTCCGTTTATTTGTGCTAGGGTTTCTGGCATTCTGTGCCATTTTTGCGGTAACTCAACCCACACCACGCCAAACATTCCTTTAAGTAAATTTAAAGCACCTTGCAGGTTTTCAGCCCTAAAAAACACCCAAGCTATGCTTACGAAGTTAAAGGTGAGTAGCCAGCAAAGGACTTTGTAGCTTTTTGTCTGCATAAATTGAGCAAAGGCACTTGCCTTGTCTAAACTTTGATAAAACCACATATAGCACCTATGCACCATCATAGCCAAAGCGTGCAAAATCCCTCAAATAACAAAGCCCCAGCCAGCTCCGTGCCATACTCCGCTGAGAAAAAAGACGATGAAAATGTTGCGTAAATTTAGGATTTTACTCACTCTGTTGCCGCCAAGTGGCACATACACGCATTCTGTGAGAAAACGCCCCAAAGTGATATGCCATCTACGCCAAAATTCAGCTATGTTTAAGGATTTGTAAGGCGAGTTGAAATTTAAGGGCAAAACTATGCCAAACATAAGCCCCAAGCCTATCGCCATATCACAATACCCGCTAAAATCAAAGTAGAGTTGAAAGGTGTAGCTTAAACTTGTCGCCCAGCTTTCAGCCATATTTAAATACTCGCCCTTTTCTACCGCGCTAAAACCAGCATTTGCCCATTTGGCAAAGCTATCGGCGATAAAGGCTTTTTTGAAAAGCCCGATTGAGAAAATAAAAATGCCTTTGGCTAGGAATTCGTAGTTGATTTGAGATTTCGCACTATTTTTGTCATTTTGAGTAAAATGCCGCATTTTGTCATTTTGAGCCATAGGCGAAAAATCCATAAATTCCGTGTTCTGTGTAGATATTTCGCTGCGCTCAATATGACAATTTGAGGTGTTGGATAGACAATTTTGGGATTTGGATACTTCGCTGCACTCAGTATGACAAGGTTTATCAGTATGACAAGGTTTATCAGTATGACACAAAGAGTGTTTGGTATGATAAGAATTTATATGACAAGACGAATCGCCACCAAGCCTTGCAAATTGTGGCATCATTTCTCTGTGATGCACGATAGGTCCTGCGATAAGCTGCGGGAAAAAGCTGATAAAAAGGACATAGTCGATAAAATTCATATTTAAATTTTCGCGCAACTGCCCCTTTGCGCGCTTGTAGCAATCATAAAGAAAAGCAATTTGCTGAAAGGTTACAAAGGAAAGCGCAAGCGGTAAGAGAATGTGCGGCAAGGGTATGTCAAAGTCCAAATGTGCGAGCTTTGCAAAGGTGTTGAAATTTTCTAAGAAAAAATCAGTGTATTTGAAAAAGCCGAGCAAGCAAAGGTTGAAAATAACGCCGATGATGAAGTAAAATTTAGGTTTAAAATGGGTTTGATTTGCGCTTTTTAGTGCGCTTTGGTTTGACGGGTTATCGCCCCCCCCGTTTGAGCTAGGGCATTTTGGCTAGCATTTGAGCTAAAATTTACGCTTAAAATGCGTTTAGCCAAATAAAAATTCACAAGGATAGAAGCGAGCAAAATTGGCAAATACACAAGTTTCCAAAAGGCGTAGAAAAAGAGACTTGCGGCTATTAAGAAAAGCTTTGCGAGTGTGTAAGGCTTGATGAAAAGGTGAAATTTAGCGCAAAATTTATCACAGATTTTTGCAAACTGCTCGCTTTTTAGTAAATGAAAACCCACCCACACCACAGGCAAAAAGGCAAAGATAAAAAGTAAAGATGAAAAAACCATTACAAATCCTAAATTTACACAAATTCTTTGTTTTATCCAAAGATAAAAAGCGAAATTATAACACAAATTTACTCAAATGCTCTAAAAATTCACAAATTCACAAATATATTTTGCAAGCCTAAATAAACTTTGTTTTTTAACTGCATTTTGTTAAATTTAAACTCACTAACGCTAAATCCAAACCAAATTTGTGCTAGAATTTAGGCTAAATTTGAGCTAAAATTCAAGCCAAAACCAAAAAGGACGCCTATGCTTTTGACAAATCCCGTTTTAGTGAGCGTTTTGTTACTTACTCTGCTGTGTTTGTTTCGTTTCAATGTGCTTTTAAGCCTGCTTGTATCGGCACTTGTAGCAGGACTTTTAAGCGTAAATCCCGCCGACACAAGCCTTTCGCTCATCGACAACCTGCTAGCCACGATGAACACGCTCATAAACGGAATGCAGGGCAATCTCAAAACAAGTCTCAGCTACATTTTGCTCGGTGCCATAGCGGCGGCGATTTCACGCACGAATTTAACGGCATATCTCATCAAAATCGTCTCCAAAGCCCTTTCGCAACGCAAATTTGTGCTTTTGCTTTCTATCGCGTTCATTTCGTGCTTTTCGCAAAACCTTGTTCCCATACATATCGCCTTTATCCCTATCCTAATCCCGCCCTTGCTCGTGCTGTTTAACCGCCTAAAAATCGACCGCCGCGCCGTAGCTTGCGCGCTTACCTTTGGGCTTACCACGCCTTATATGGTGCTGCCTTTGGGCTTTGGGCTGATTTTCCAAACGATTATACAAGATAACTTGCGTGAAAATGGCATTTTGGTAGGGCTTGATGAGGTAACGCAAACTATGTATTTTGCTGCTATTTGTATGTTTGTGGGGCTGTTTTTGGCGATTTTTGTATTTTATGCAAAACCACGAATTTATCAAGAAAATGAGATAAAAAAGCTGGATTTTGAAAATTTACAAATGACACGCAAAGAGTGGAGCGTGCTGGCTGGGCTTATCGTAACTCTTGTTTTGCAGCTTGTAACGATGAATTTACCTTTATCTGGGTTGCTTGGGTTTTTGGTAATGGTGCTTGGTAGGGGCGTTGAGTGGGGGCGCGTTGATGAGGTGTTTGATGATGGGCTGCGGTTGATGGGCTATATCGCGTTCATAATGATAGTCGCAAGCGGCTATGCAGCGGTGTTAAAGCACAGCGGCGGCATCGATACTCTTGTTGAGTCTTTACTGCCCTTAATGCACGCAAACAGCTTTGCGGCGGTGTTTTTTATGCTTTTCATCGGGCTTATCATCACTATGGGCATAGGCACGAGCTTTGGCACTATCCCCATCATAGCAGCACTCTTTTGTCCTTTGTGCGAGCAGCTGGGCTTTTCAAGCGCGCAAATCATCTTTCTCATCGGTGTAGCGGGCGCGCTAGGAGATGCTGGAAGCGTGGCAAGCGAAACGACACTTGCCACAAGTGCAGGGCTAAACGCTGATAAACAGCACAACCATATAATGGACACCTGCGTGCCGACTTTTTTTGTGTATAATCTGCCTTTGCTGGTGCTTGGTTCGTTGATTACGCTGTGGTTGTGATTGTATGATGACATTAAACGCACGCTTTGGCAAAAATGGGCTAAAATTTGACAAAAATTCAAAAAAATGCAAATTTCAGCTCGAATTTAGTGAGTTTATAGTATGATTATGAGTTATTTAGCTATGTTTTAAAAAGGAAAATTTATGTATAAACTCGCTATCAACCGCCCTATAACGACACTTATGTTTTTTATGGGGCTTATCGTTTTTGGTTTTATCTCAGTTTTTACTATGCCTGTGAATTTATTTCCAAGCGTAAGCATACCGCTTGTTAAGGTAACGGCGGCTGTCAATGGGGATTTGAGCTTTGTGGAAAGTAAAATCACCAAAGAAATCGAAAACGCACTCAGTGAGATTGACGGCATAAAGAGTATAAATTCAAGCTCTTTTGACAATTTTAGCGTTACTTTTATCGAATTTGAGTTGAGTAAAAATTTAGAAGTGGCGGCAAATGATGTGCGCGATAAAATCGGTGCTTTAAGCCTGCCCGTCAAGCCTAAAATCGAAAAAGTGCCATCAGATAGCGGTGCGAGCATAAGCCTTTTTTTGCAGAGCAAAAACGGCGATAGTTTGGAGCTTATGCGAAGCATTGATGAGAAGTTAAAGCCCTTTTTGCAAAGGGTAAATGGAGTGGGAAATGTCGAGCAAGTGGGCTTTTTAAAGCCACAAATTCGCATAGAGCTTGACCCTGTGAGTTTGAGCAAATACCACTTAAACGCGCTTGATGTCGCAAATATCATCAAAAGTCAAAATTTCAAGCAAGCCTTAGGCGAGCTTGAAAACGCCGAAAGTATCTACATAGTCAAAGGGTATTTTGAAGCAGTGAGCGTGAAAGAACTTGAAAATTTAAGGCTAATGCCCGGCGTCTTTCTCAGCGATGTCGCAAGCATAAAGCAAGGCTATGAGGACAAAAAGCAAGTGGCGTTTTTGCAAAGTGATGGCGTGCTTTTAGAAATCGGCAAGGTAAGCGGCTACAACGCCCTTAAAATGATACGAAATGTCAAGGCAAATTTAGCCGAATTGCAAAAAATCGCCGGAGACAACATAGAAATCAAAGTTGTATTTGACAAAAGTCAAAACATAACAAAACACCTTTTGCAAGTCATCAAAGATATGCTGCTTGGCATTGTTTTAACCATCATCATCGTGTTTTTGTTTTTGCGAAACAAAAGCGCCACTTTAATCGCCTCCATAGCCATACCCACTTCCATCATCTCTACCTTTTTTCTCATCGATATGATGGGCTTTGATTTAAACCGCTTAACCTTCATCGCCCTTACTTTAAGCATAGGCATTTTTGTCGATGATGCCATAGTTGTCATCGAAAATATCAGCAAAAAATCCCACGCTATGCCGCCTTTAAAGGCTGCTGCCCAAGGCATACAAGAGATAGGATTTAGCGTTTTAAGCATTAGCGTGGTGCTTTTGTGCGTGTTTGTGCCTATTTCTTATATGGACAGCGTCCCGGGGCTTTTCTTTAACGCACTTGGCATAAGCGTGGCAAGCGGCGTTATAGTGAGCTTTTTGGTTGCCGTCTTTCTCATACCTACGCTTTCAGCTCGCTTTTTAAACGCGACTGAAAGTGCCTTTTGGCATAAAACAGAGCCATTTTACCAAAAGGGCGAGCAGGTGTATCAAAATTTGCTTGCTAAAATTCTAGCAAACAAAACTAAATTCATACTCACAGCCCTTGTAGTCGTGGCATTTTGCGCCTTTTTAGGCTCACGGCTTGGGCTTGACTTTTTGCCTATGGAAGATGATAGCGAATTTCAGGTGCAGCTTGAACACAAAGAAGATGTGAGTTTAGAAGCTATGCAAAAGGTTTCACTTGACATTTTGCAAAAGGTAAAAGCCGATGAAAGCGTGGATTATGCGTATTTGCTTGTGGGTTATACTGATGCAAAAGAGAGCAAAAAGGCTAAAATTTATGTGAAATTAAAGCCTTTGAGTGAGAGAAAATACCGACAAAAAAAGATTGTCGCGCAGTTTAGAGACAAACTTCAAAACGACAAGCTCAAAGTTAAGGTGCTTGAAATCCCTAAATTTGACGGAGCGGGGGTTGATTATCCCGTGCAGTTTTTGGTGCTGGGCGATGATATGAATGAGATTATAAAAGCAAGCGAAAAAGCCAAAGCCATACTTGCAGCAAGCGGCGGCGTGAGCGATATAGACGATAATGGCAACTCCAAAAAAGGCGAAGTGAGCGTGAGTATCAACAGAGAACTTGCTAAAAAACTCAATGTCAATATCGAGTATATCGCTGGGGTTTTGGGGTATAGTTTCGGGCAATTAAGCGTTGGCAGTATGGACACGGGCGCGAGTAAAGATGACATAGTGTTAAGTTTTGATAGTAAATTCAAGCAAGACATAGAAGCACTCAAACGCATACAGATTAAAAGCAATGACGGCGTGGTTTTGGAGCTTTCAAGTGTGGTTGATTTTGCCTACAAAGAAGACTTGGGCGTCATCAACCGCTACAACAAAAACCGCAGCATAAAAATCACCGCAAGCAACGACAAACTCTCACTTGGAGCGGTAAAAAGCCTTTTAGAGAGCAAGAGCGGCGAAATTTTGGGCGAAAATTCAAAGCTCACTTACTCTTTTTCGGGCTTTATACGAATGCTTGGCGAAACGGTAAGCGGCTTTGCCGTGTCTGTGGCTTTGGGCTTGGTGCTGATATACTTGGTGCTTGCGGCACTTTATGAAAGCCTGATTTTGCCCTTTGTCATAATGATAACTATGCCCCTAGCCTTTGCGGGCGTGTGTTTGGGGCTTTTCATCACGGGCAATAACTTCTCACTTTTCGTGCTAGTGGCGATAATCTTGCTTTTTGGAATGGTCGGCAAAAACGCCATTTTGCTTGTCGATGTGGCTAATCGCAAATGCCACGAGGGTTTAGAGCCTGATGCGGCGCTTTTGGAGGCTGGCAAGGCAAGGCTTCGGGCGATTTTGATGACAACCTTTGCGATGATTTTTGCTATGCTGCCTTTGGCTGTATCGCACGGGGCTGGCTATGAGGGCAACTCGCCTATGGCTGTGGCTGTGATTTTCGGGCTTATCAGCTCCACAGCCTTAACGCTACTTGTCGTGCCAGCACTCTTTCGCTTCGCGTGGATACTTGATAGCAAATTACGCAAGATTTACGAACGCCAAAAAGTGTGAAAGCACGCAAATTTAGCCTTTGCGCCCTTGCAAAAGGCTAAATTTATGATGAAAACGGCTTTTTGATTTTAATGTAAATCGCGCTTAAAATGATGATAAAAAGCACGATGATGATGAGAATTTCGTGCAAATACTCTTTGATGAGCGCTTCATTTTCGCCCACAAAATATCCCAAAGCTACCAAAATGCTTACCCACAGCGCACTGCCAAGTGCGGTAAAAGCCACAAAACGCGCTAAATTCATACGCACCAAGCCAGCGGGCATTGAGATATACTGACGAATGCCGGGCAAAAGCCTACAAGTAAAGGTAGAAAACTCGCCGTGTTTGTTGAAAAAGGCTTCAAATTTAGCGAATTTTTGCTCGTTTATGCCTACGAATTTGCCCCATTTTAGCACGAAAGCGCGCCCCCAAAAATAGCAAAGGTAGTAGTTTATCAGCGCGCCAAGCACAGAGCCAAGCACCCCGCAAAGTATGGCTAGTAAGGCGTTCATCTCGCCTTTGCTCGCCAAGTATCCAGCAGGTATCATCACCACTTCGCTAGGAAAAGGCACAAAGCAGCTTTCAAGTGTCATCAAAAGCACGATACCCACATAGCCCAAGTCGCTAGCACACTCTAAAACAAAATCCACAAAGCTTTGTAGCATTTATAATCCTTAACTTTCTCACATTTTAGCGTAAATTTAAGCCCAAAAAAGCCTCTTAAATTCGCACACTTACCCCATTTTCTTTAAGATAGCCTTTCAAATCAGCCACATTCACAAGCCTTTTGTGAAAGATACTCGCAGCCAAAGCCCCATCACAGCCGATTTTAAAGGCGTCTAAAAAGTGCTTTGCCTCGCCCGCTCCGCCGCTAGCGATGAGCGGGACCTTGCAAATGCCCCGCACGGCTTTGAGTTGGGCTAAATCATAGCCCTTTCGCATTCCGTCTTGGTTCATCATATTCAGCACGATTTCGCCCGCACCTAGCTCTTGGGCTTGTTTTATCCATTCAAGCGTGGATTTTCCGCTATCTTGCGTGGTTTTTTCATCGCCTGTAAAGGCAAAAACCTTTAAATTCCCGCTTTCGTCCTTGTAGCTATCAACGCCCACCACCACGCACTGCACTCCAAAGCTCTTTGCAAGGCGTTCAATCAAGGCTGGCTCGCGCAAGGCTGGCGAATTTATCGAAATTTTATCCGCTCCATTTGCCAAAAGCTCCGCCGCATCGGCTTCGCTTTGAATGCCGCCCGCCACGCAAAAGGGTATGTTGATACGCTTTGCCACCTCGCTCACCCACGCACGCGACACGCGCTCTTTTCTTGCGCTTGCTACAATGTCGTAAAACACTAGCTCATCGATACCTGCGCGCGAGTAAAACTCGGCAAGCTCGACAATGTCGCCCATATCCTCGTGCGCCTTAAACTGCACGCCCTTTACCACGCGCCCATCTTTGACATCAAGGCAAGCGATTATGCGTTTTGTGAGCATTTTTGTCCTTTTAAATCTACTTTATGCAAAGTGCTTAAATTTTGGCGGTGTGTTTGCAAGTAGCCATTTAAAATAGTTTTGTTCGATATTAAAAACACTTTGTCCCTCCATTTGTTGTCTTGTAATCCAATGCAAATCATTGTCCTCAATGCGCGAAATATCCACAAAAGCCACTTGTCCGTTGAAAATATCAAAGTGAATGACAAGCGTTTGTATGCGTGAGCGTTCAAACACAGCCTTTGCCTCACGCACCTTGTGTTCTTTTATGTCATTTATGCCTTGAAAGCCACTTTGCACTTCTATGCGCCATTTTGCATTAGAATGCTGAATTTCTAAATCAGCCTTTGGCGTGCGTTTAAAGGTGTCAAGCGATGAAAAATCGTCCTCACCTATGCTTTGTATCAAATTTTGTGGCACTTCAAAAATGTCAGCTATCGCGCTTTTGAAAAATTCCAAAATCAAATACCCACGCACCCAACTGAAATAAACTTCTTCTTTTCGTCTGCCTTGATTGTTGAGTTTGTTTAGAATTTGCTCGCTTTTAAGCAAAGAATACACGCGAAAAAGCTTTTCTTGCAAAAATTCATTTATATCACAAGGCTTGTAATATAAGCCGTTGAGCCTTGTAAAAATCTCACAAAGCCTAGAATTTAGCAAATCAATATAGCTAAAATCGATATTTGCGACAATATCCTTTGCGCTTAAAAATTCTCTAAATTTAGCCTGTGAGCCAAAGCCCAAAGCGTTGCGATAGTCCTTAAAATCATTCACGCTAAACATTTTTGCTCCTCATCAATCTCACTTAAATACTCTTTCACCGCCTTTGCCAAAGCTATGCTTACAAGTGGTGGCACGGCATTGCCGATTTGAAGCCTTTTTGCGCTATGACTACCCGCAAAAACAAAGTCATCAGGAAAGCTTTGTAACCTTGCGCCCTCTCTAATGCTTAACGCCCTTGAATCTCGCGGGTGAATACAGCGCGAACTGCTTGGCGTGGCAAAATTGCGCGTGATGGTTGGAGCGGGCTGCTGCCACCACATTTTAGCGTAAGTGTTGGTGTAGCCAGATTTTGGGCGAAGGTGTGCGGGCAAGTCGTCTTTACACTCTCCGTCTTTTAGGGTTTGCATTATTTTGATTAAATTTGGGTTGTTTTTTGGGCTACAATGCTCGCTTAAAATTTCACTCTTTCGCACAAAATGCAGAAATTCGTTATTTGGTTCATATAAAAAGCCCTTGTTGTCGCCATTTTCGCCACTTTTTATAGGGGGCAAATCATTTAAAGCGTTTTCAAGTGTGGTAAATTTTCTATGCGTTGGCTTTGGAAAGACAAAATCCTGCGAGCAAATATCATCTTTGACGCCCACGACAAAGACTCTTTCACGCATTTGTGGCACACCAAAATGAACGGCGTTTAAAATTTGATGAAAGATTATATAACCCAAATTTTCAAATTCTTTGCAAATTTGCTTAAAAAGCTCCCTTTTTTGCATAGAAATGAGACCTACGACATTTTCAAAGATAAAAATTTGTGGCTGTAAAATCCCTAAAATTCTTAAATACTCTTCAAACAAATGCGCCCTTTTGTCCATTTTTCGTTTGCCAAGTGTGGAGTAGCTTTGACAAGGCGGACCACCGAGTAAAATGTCGATTTTACCATACTTTAAAAGCATTTTTTCGTCAATATCTTTTATATCGCAATGTAAAATTTCAGCGGTGTTGTGATTGAGTGAGTATGTAGTAAGCGCATCTTTATCGCAATCATTTGCAAAAACAAGCTTAAAAAAATCATTTTGCGAAAAACCATAGCTAAGCCCGCCTGCTCCGCAAAAAATGTCAGCGACTTTAAATACTGTGGTGTTGTTTTGATTTCTCATTTATCGCCCTTAAATCTAGACAAAATTTTAACATTTGATGATAAATTTTTAAGCATATTTTCACGCTTTTTCACCACTCATCTTAAACAAGCAAGCCCATCTTTCACGCTAAAAGTGCCATCTAGCAAGGCTTTGCCTACTATCACACCACCACAAATGCCCTTTAAATTTTTTAAATCCGCAAGAGAATTTACTCCGCCAGATGCTAAAATTTCGATATTTGGAAAGATTTCGCTGATGAGTTTGTAAAGGCGCAAATTCGCCCCGCTCATCGTGCCGTCCCTTGAAATGTCGGTGCATAAAAGGTGGCATAAGCCGTGTTCGGCGTAAAATTCGATGACTTCAAGCAGCTTTTTGTCGCTTTCATTTTGCCACGCATTCACCGCAACGATGAATTCAGCACCCTTTGGCAGCACATCAAGGGCAAGGCAGATTTGATGAGCGGGAAATTCGCGCAAAATCTCCACGCAAAGCTCGGGGTTTAAAATAGCGACAGAGCCGATGACTACGCGACTTGCGCCTGCATTTAGCAAGGCTTTTATATCAGCTTTACTGCGGATACCCCCGCCCACTTGCACACTCACATTTGCCGCATCGCAAAGGCTTTTGATGAGCGAAATTTGCCTATTTTTTGGCTCTTTTGCTCCGTCCAAATCCACAAGGTGTAGCCATTTCGCGCCCGCATTTTCATACTCTTTGAGCTTGTCAAGGGGCTTAAAATCATAGCTTTGCTCTCTTGCATAATCTCCCTTAAACAGCCGCACCACCTTGCCATTTATCAAGTCAAGTGCTGGAAAAAGTGTGGTTTGCATTGTTTGTCCTTTTCAAATCGCCTAACGCACTTACAAATCGTTGTGTGTGCTTGCTTTATAACTTTGTGCTATTTTATCATTTGCAAGCAAATTTTGCAAGATTTGCAATCCACTGACATTTTATCATTTCGAGCCGTTTGCAAAAGGCGAAATATCCATACAAAAATAAGCTAGTATAACAATTTTATTAGTATGGCAAAAAATAAATCATTATAACAAAATAAGTTAAAATGAGACAAAGTCCGCCGTCATTGTGAGCAAGGCGTAAGTCTTGCGTGGCAAGCCATAAAAGGCCAAAAATTTAAGTTTTTTGCATCTAAATTTTTAACCACTAAAATCACAAAACGCAAACTCCATAATTTTTGTCATATTAAGCCTTTGGCGAAGTATCCAACTTATAAAGCACAGCCAACTTAAAAGTGGCTTAAAAGCCACTTTTAATGCTACATTACACGGCGAATCTTGCTAAAATCCTGCCTTGATTTATAGCGACAAATCGCGTCTTTCATCGAGCTAGCATCGCATTTTGAGTATTTAAATCTCATTTTCTCATCTTGATGAGCATTTATCGCAACGCCCAAAGCCCCTATTATCAACACGCTTATCATAGAAATCAACACATATTTTTTCATTTTTTCTCCTTTTGTGTTTTTAATTGTAACTTTAAATCGGCACGAAAAGTTAATCAACACTAACTTTGTGTGATTTAAATTTTTATTTATAGCATAAAGCCCTAAAATTCAAGGCTTTGAAAGCAGATTAACCGATTTACTTTTCAAAGGGCGTGATGATGAACTACTTTTTTGCTATTTTAAGCCTTTTCAAAAAGGCGAAAATCTACATAACTGCTGTCATTTCGCCCAGCAAGATAGCAAGTCTAGCAAAAAACAAGCCTTTCGCACCAAAATAAAATATAAGTTAATAAATTGTTAAGAAATTTAAAGTAAAATTCACCCAAAGACAAAAATTCAAAGCAGGTTGCAGGGTGATGAAAAGCAAAGGGCAGGCAACTTTTAAGCAGGCGCAAGCAAGAGCTCAAACGCAAAAACAAGAGCGAGAGCAAGCGCAACAGCAAGAGCAAACGCTTATGCACGAGCAAAAGCAAGCACGCCAAAGCAAAGCGCCAAGCACGCTCAGCTCCGCACAAGCAGGGCAGAGTGCGCCCACAAAGCAAAAAGCAAAAATCGCATCAAGGATTGAGCGAGCAAAAGCCTTTTTGATAGACATTTTTTTGCTCTATGTGCCTGTTTTGTATGTTTGTTATTTTGTTTTAGGCTCGAAAGAGGCTTTTTTAGGTAACCAAGCGGTGATTTTTGCTTGCAGTGCCTTTTTTGGCGTAGTCCAAGCTCTTTTTTTAAGCACAAAGGCACAAAGCCCGGGGCTTAAAGCCTATGATTTGTATTTAATAGACATAAAAAAGGGACGGAAACTGAGTTTTCTTAGGGTTATCCTAAGATATATAGCGTTCTTAATCAGCGCATCGTTGCTCTTTGGGCTTTTGATGAGCTTTTTAAGAAAGGACGGCTTGGCATTGCACGATTTGCTGAGTCAAAGTTGCATTGTAAGAAAGGTATAAAATGCAAAGAAAAAAAATTTACAACCCAAGTTCAAACGAGTCATTGACAGACAGACGCGTTTTTGAGGGCAATCCGCACGGGATTTTGAATTTCACAAAAGCCAAGTATCAATGGGCTTTGAAACTTTGGGATTTGATGGAGGCAAACACTTGGTTTCCGCGCGAAGTGGATACGACAAAAGATGCGTTGGATTACAAGATGAATTTAACGGCGGCTGAAAAGCGAATGTATGATTTGGTGTGGTCTCAGCTCATCTCAATGGACAGCTTTCAGACAAACAACCTAGCTGACAACATAAATCCCTACATAACAGCGCCTGAAATAAATGCGATTTTAGCGCGTCAAGCTTATGAGGAAGCAAACCACTCAAAGTCCTATGCGGTAATGGTTGAAGCCATTTGCGAAAACACGGATTTGATTTACGAGATGGAAAAGCACGATGAAACCCTGCGCGAGAAAAACGACTTTATATCAAGCCTTTACGAGAAGCTTGCGGGCGATGTTGATGACAACAAACTTTTGCTTGCAATGGTAGCAAATCAAATTTTAGAGGGCATTTACTTTTACAGCGGTTTTACGGCTATTTATGCGTTAGCGCGTGCGGGCAAAATGCTAGGTTCTGCGCAGATGGTGCGTTTTATCCAACGCGATGAGATAACGCACTTGCTACTCTTTCAAAATATGATAAATTCAGTGCGCGTTGAGAGGGCGGACTTGTTTCATCAGCAAAATATCGACACCATTTATGATATGTTTAAAAAGGCGGGCGAGCTTGAAATCAAATGGGGCAAATATATCACGCAAAACCAGATTATGGGCTTTACGGACGATATCATCGAAGAGTATATCCACTATCTCATCGACCAAAGGCTTGTGGCGATTCACCTTGACAAACTTTACAACGCTCATCACCCGATAAAATGGGTAGATGAGTTTTCTAAATTTAACGACCAAAAGGCGAATTTCTTTGAAAGCAAGGTTACAAACTACTCCAAAGGAAGCATTACTTTTGATGATTTTTAGGGCTTGCTTGGGGTTTTAGTTTGCTCTGTGCTTTTGCTTTTTTGTAATTTGCGTTTGCTTGGGGTTTGGCTTGCTCGTGCTTGGCTTTTTATGGGCTTTTGTAATTTTCTTGCAACTTGCCCTTTGTGTGCTGAATTTAAGCCTTGATTTTTAAGGTTGAATTTTTATGCCTTTTTCTAAAAGGACTTTTGGCGTGTCTTTAAAGCATTCATTAGCACTTTTTAAGAAAAGGGCAAATACACAACGCAAACTTGACATTAAATGTATTTTACGCTAGAATTTACTCGTTTTCTTTCAGCGATGAGAGATTTGGCTTGTTCGCAAGAGCAGGTTGCCCCGTCTTTGAGCGGGGATACTATCCTATCACAACGCTTTTAAGTTTATCTTTGATTTGCAAAAAGTCTTTATCATTTACCTTGCTAATGTGTTTATTAGTCGTTTTTCTCTTGCTATCAAAAATTCTTACTTGTCCTAAAAGTGCGACTTGAATTTTACCCTTACTATCCGTAAATTTGTGATAAAACTTACCCCTTTTATTTTGCGTTTTGCTTGTAAGGGGAATGCCTAAAAAGGTGTGATTGTAAAAAACTTTTACCACTAAAACAGGACGAGTGAAAATCCCACTCTTGCCAAACACTTCACTACCGACATTTTGCCCTATGCTTATCCAATAAATGCTTTGAATTTCGACTTGCTTTTTGAAATTTTGTGTGTCAATGCTCTTTTTAACGGCATTCCATTTGTCAAGTTTTGCCAAATTATCCATATTTAGCCTTTTAAAGAATTTAGCAGATTGCACTCAAATTTACAAACTAGAAAAAATAAATGCCGAAAATAAGGGTTTTAAGCCCTTATTTGATTTAATTTTGACATTCTTTTAAAAGATGAGTTTTAAAATACTCAACATCGTATTTACCACTAATCATTTCGGCTTTGTTTGTATGAGGGCTAACATACACCCCTATAAAACGAGACTCGCCATTTGACATTTTCACAAAGAAAAATTGAGTATTATCTATCGGCTTTTCAAAGCATTGTTTAAAATCTTTATCTACACCAAGTTCCTTTTTAGCGTCATCATAGGTTAAAAAGCTAGCTATATCAGCTACTTTTTCTTTTTGGTTATCGCCGCCCCCGCACGCACTCAAAAACAACCCAGCACCGATTAAGGCACTTGCTACGCCTACTTTTGCTACATTTGCAACACTATTTTTGGTAAGATTTTTCATCTTTTGTCCTTTAAACGCAAATTTCGTATAATTATGCACTTTTTTGGTTAGTGAAAGGCAAAACGCAAAAAATAAGCAAATTTGCAAGGTTTTGCCGCTAAATTTCGCTAAATTTTCACAAAATGAGCTAAAATTTAGCGAAATTGTGCTATATTTAGCTTTTTGTAATGGAGAAACGATGAAACGCAATCTATCCTTGCTCTGCGATTTTTACGAATTTACGATGAGTTGCGGCTACCTAAAAAGCGGTTTTGGCGACAAAATCTGTCATTTTGATGTCTTTTTTCGTCAAATGCCAGATGGCGGCGGGTTCGTCATCGCGGCGGGTTTGGAGCAAATCATCGACTTTGTGAAAAATTTGCATTTTGATGAAAGCGATATTGAATTTTTTCGCTCAAAGGGGCTTTTTGATGAGGCTTTTTTGAGTTTTCTTAAACATTTTAAATTCACAGGCGACATTTGGGCGGTGCGTGAGGGCGAGATTATCTTCGCAAATGAGCCTATTTTAAGCGTTCGCGCAAGGGCGAGTGAGGCGCAACTACTAGAAACCTTTGTTTTGCTCTCTTTAAATCATCAAAGCCTTATCGCTACCAAAGCCGCGCGAGTGGCGTTTGCAGCGCAAAACAAGCCTATTTTGGAGTTTGGCTCACGCAGGGCGCAGGGCATTGACGCGGCACTTAAAGGCGCAAGAGCCGCATTTATCGGCGGTGTGGCGGGTTCAGCCTGTGCTTTGGCGGACAAAATTTACGGCATAAATTCAAGCGGAACTATGGCACACTCGTGGGTGCAAATGTTTGATGATGAGCTTTGCGCCTTTAAGCGGTATTGCGAAATTTACCCGCACAACGCCGTTTTGCTCGTGGATACCTACAACGCAAAACGTGGCGTGGCAAACGCTATAAAGGCTTTTAAAGAAGTGCTTGTGCCACGCGGTATCGAAAAATTCGGTATTAGGCTTGACTCTGGCAACCTGTGTGAGCTGTCAAAATACGCTAGAAACGAGCTTGACAAAGCGGGCTTAAAGCAGTGTCAAATCATCGCTAGCGGGGCTTTGGACGAGTTTGAGATAGCAAGGCTTTTGCAAGATGGCGCAAAAATCGATATTTTCGGCGTTGGCGAACGCCTAATCACCGCTAAAAGCTCACCCGTGCTAGGCTGCGTGTATAAACTCGTGGCTGTGGAGGAAAACGGCG
>OQVS01000946.1_pt1 | contig 20210 bp, 17 predicted proteins | sample 1691601 | NCBI WGS metagenome assembly OQVS01 (sample SAMN03418268, study PRJEB22391) | human gut metagenome | biome: human-gut; feature: organic feature; material: feces | host: Homo sapiens | place: Tanzania | collected 2013-01
CTATGACTGTGGAAATCGACCAGGAGGTGAGCGATATGTGTAATTTAAGTTTAGGCCTGTGGGAAGAGGCCGTAACTAAAGGCAAACATGAAGGTATGCTGTTAGGAGAGGAAAAAGGCAGACTTGAAGGAGAGCGCAGAGGCAGATTTGGGATTTTAAGAGATATGCTCTTAGATGGACTTACTACTATAGATAAATTGCGTGCTACAGGTCGCTATACTCCGGAAGAGCTGGATTTTGTTGCCAAAAGTCTTAATCAATAAGTGATAATCTGCATATAGCATTTAGGTGTGTGAAGATTATAAAAATTACTTAATTCTATTGATCAGAATTGGTAAGCTATCAAGCGGTGGAAAACAAATATATTTATATGACATGAGTAGTGGGAGGTCTTTACGAAAAGGGGAAAATATAGTACAATAAAAAGACACTATAAAAGAAGAGGTGGACAATTTGAAAATTTTAGCCCGTCATCTCACCATAGATATGTACAAATGCAAGGCCTCCTGTTTTGGCAGTGCCCAGGAGCTTATGTCCAAGGTGAATGAGCTGCTGCAGGAGACTAAGCTTGAAATACTGAATACCATGAATCAGGAGATGCCAGACGGCCATATTGCTGTTATGGTGGTATTCCCAGAGGGGCACATGACTTTCCATGCTTTCCCTGAGCTGAGATATGTTTCTGCAGATACTTTCCTGTGTCAGCAGACTGCGGCACCAGAGCTTTTGTTTAACAGCTTCCGTCGTTATTTCAAGCCGGAAAAGACCAAGACAACCTTGTTGCGCCGTGGGGATTTTGGGGAAGTAAAGGATATGAAGCCTAAATACCAGACTCGTATGGCGCCGGTTCGTAAGATTCGTAATGCTGGCAGTAAGGTTATCCGTACCTTGACTCGCAAATCAAATTAAATAATTATTGTGTGTAGAATGTCCTTGATACGGTTTAGATAGTATCAAGGGCATTTTTATCTTGTATCGAAAAAAATTCGATAATGGGTATCTTTTATTGGTTAGTTATGACACATTGAAATATTGTTTCATAAGGATAATTTTTTTACTGTAACATTATTACATCTGTACTAAAAAATATTGTTTTGGATGAAGATAATTGCTAAAATAAAACCAGAAAAGCGAAAGAGAATGCTTCATATTTTAGGTGAAAATAAAGGAGAAGATTGTCATGAAAAAAATTGTTTTACTTTGTTCCGCAGGTATGTCTACCTCTATGCTGGTAAAAAAGATGCAGGCTGCTGCCGAGGCTGAAAACTATGCTTGTGAGATTGCTGCCTATCCAATGGCTGAGGCTGGCGACAAGGCCGCTGATGCTGATGTAGTTCTTTTAGGGCCACAGGTTAGCTTTAATTTAGCCAAGGTTAAGTCACAGCTTCCAGGCAAGCCAGTAGATGCTATTGAAATGCGTATGTATGGCCGTATGGATGGCAAAGGTGTTTTGGCTATGGCTAGAAAATTGATGGGCGAATAACTATATAGCGAAAAGAATAATTACTACACGCAAAAGGAGTTCGGGGTTATGGGGATAGGAAAAATGATGTTGGCAGCATCTATTGGAGCACTGCTGCCTATGGGATGTTATGCAGGAACAGCGTTAGCTGCTTCTGATGGTATTCATGTGGATCAGGTTGGCTACCTCACCAATCATGCCAAGATAGCCATGGTTTCATTAACGGATGCGGAAAATAGCTTTTGCCTGGTAGATGCAGTAACAGGTCAAAAAGTCTATGAAGGAAAAATAGGTGTTCAAAATAATGATGCCATGTCAGGTGATAAAGTAGCCAAGGCGGACTTTTCGGATTTTAACCAGCCAGGCAGGTACAAGCTGGTAGTAGGCGGTCAGGAATCTGCTGATTTTGCAATTGGCGATAATGTTTACGGTGTAGCAGCCCTGCAAAATTGGCGTTCCTATACCTTGTCCCGCACTAATACGCCTATGGAGGATGAGGTAACTGGTCTGAAAATTACCAGCGGCCATGCTCAGGATAAGGAAGCTCAGGTATATTTTACGGATAAGCTGAACACAAAAGGCGATGTGGTAGATGTATCTGGCGGCTGGTATGATGCTGGTGATTATGGTAAATACACCACCACGGCAGCAATTGCAGCAGGGGAAATGATGATGGCTTATGAGGCATCTCCAACGAAATTCTTCCAGGGACAGTTGTTCTTCCCTCAGGGAGTAAAGGAAGAAGCCATGCCAGATGTTCTTAGCGAAGTAAAATTTGAGCTGGAGTTCCTGAAGAAGATGCAGCGCAAGGATGGCAGTACCTTCCACAAAATATCTGGTGCTCAGTGGCCAGGCTTTGACAAATCCCCTGATACAGATACCCAGCAGAGGTATATTTATAGTACCTGTACTGCCAGCACGGCTATGGCAGGTGCAGCTATGGCTATGGCTGGTCGTATCTATTCAGATTATGATAAGGATTTTGCCGACGATTGCCTCAAAAGAGCCAAGGCCGTTTGGAAATATCTGGCTAAGGAAAAAGAATCTATCTATCGAGTAGACGAGGGACAGGAAAGCGGTTCTGGCCCGTATAACGATACAGATGATGCTACTGAGCGCTGCTGGCTGGCTGCCGAGCTGTTTCGTACCACTGGAGATAAGCAGTATGAGAATTATCTTATGAAGCAGCAAAAAAATACTATCCTGCAGAAGCCAAGCTTCTTTACCTGGGATAATACTCTGGCTCTTGCTCAGTTCAGCTATGGCATGGCGGCCAACGCCAATCATGACTTCCAGCTTCAGGTAAGGCAGAAGCTGGTGGATTATGCTAATGATATTGCAAATACAATTAAGAATGATGGATATGGCTGCAGCCTAAAGGCCAATGAATATACATGGGCTTCTACGAAGAATGCTGTAACCAAGGGAGATATTCTCCTCATGGCTTATCAGTTTGAGGCAAAACCAGAATATATAGATGGAGCCTTGAATCAGATTCATTATATGTTTGGCCGTAATGCTCTCAACAAGAGCTTTATGACCGGTATTGGCGAGAATCCGCCAGAGCATCCTCATAATAGAATCCATGAAAGCACTGGTGTCTACGTGCCTGGACTTATGGTAGGAGGCCCGAATGCTGTGTCCGGAGGTGATCCGGATCAGACAAAATACATTGAGGAGTACAAACCAGCTCCGGCCAAATGTTATTTGGATGTATTGACGTCCTGGTCTACCAATGAATATGCCATTGATTATAATGGTGCAGGAATTTATGCCCTGAGCTATTTCATGCAGCCTGATAAATCAATTACAGCTAAGGATTTGAAGCTCAATAGATCCTTCCATAAATGGAGCTTTGAATAGATATCCCATAATACCCCTCTGATTTTTATTGGAAAATACTGTCTTATTATTTTTGATAATAGGGCAGTATTTTTTGCTGTTAATCAAAAAATGTGGTAAAATTATCCCAGTTTGAAATAAATATTTTGTGCTTGATAGAGGAGTTGAAAAGGTGTCAAGACTAATTAAACAACTGAAACAGCAGGATGGATTTTCTGATTCTGATAAGATGATAGCGGATTTTTTGTTGGATAATTATCGTGGATTAGCAGCTCTATCTACTAGGCAGCTGGCCAAGCTGACTTATACAAGTTCTGCGGCTATTGTGCGTTTTAGTCAAAAAATGGGATTTGAGGGGTATACAGATTTCAAGATTCAATTTATGGCAGAAATGATGCAATATGTAAGTCAGCCCCATAATGATGAGGAATTTAATGAGCGGGATACCGTACGGATGATTATTGAAAAAGTTACTCATATGGAGATTAATGCTCTGCGAGATACACATCTACTGCTGCAGCCGGTGTTAGTGGTAAAGGCTATGGAGGCTATTAAGGCGGCGGAGCATTTGGATTTTTATGCTACGGATGATAATCTGAATATAGCTTCCTTGGCAGCAGCCAGCTTTATAATGGTGGATAAGAATTATACAATCGTTCAATCCATAGCCCAAATGTATCTTATGGCAGCCAGCCGTAACAAGAAGCATCTTAGCATATTTATCAGCCGAACTGGTGAGAATAGGATGTTAGTGGATATGGCTAGAACAATCAGGGGCAAAGGTGATAAAATCTTACTGATAACTTCGGTTCCAGAAAGCAGTTTAGGCAAGCTGGCAGATATTGTGCTGCCAGTGGCAACAGTCAAGAAGCTGGAAGAGCTGGGGCCAAGGGTGTTCCTAGGTGGAGCTAAATATGTGATAGATGTACTCTTTGCTTCCTTGGCAGCTTCCTGTGGCTTGCAGCATATTAACAGCAGGGATAGCTGGCTAAAGATACATTTCCAATATTAAATATAGATTTGGAGTCCTATGTGCAAGCATGGGGCTTTTTTTGTGGCAAAAATAGGGTAATTTGTTTTAGCGTTACAGGTTGAAAATATAATATGTGTAACGCTGTTTCAGTATTGTTTTTAAGTAGTTACAGCAGATTTAACTTGTGCTATCCTAAAAATGTAGATAAAAATAAGAGCTATAGTGGCCGTGATGGGGAAATTTGGCACTATGTTCAAAATGTGAATAAAAGGAGAGTATTTGTCAATGTTAAAGGGAAAGAAAAAGGTACTGGCAGCACAGGTGCTGCTGGGCTTGTTAGTAGCAAGTCAGGCTTACGCAGCTGATTATACGGTTAATGCTGATGCGGGAGATCAGAGTGGTAAGCAACCGATAGATAATACATATACCTTTAGTGATTATGGAAACTATATATTTGGTAGTAAGGGTAATCCTATTTTAGGCGGTGCTAACGGTATTTGGGAAAAAAATGCGACTGTAATAACAGGAAATAATATACTCATAGATACAAACATGGCTGGACTTTTTTCAGATCAGGGTGCTCTTATAGAGGCAGAGACGGTTACAAATAATACTATTACAATTGGTAAGTGGTATTATAGAAGTGTAGCTGATTGGTACAGCACGGAACATATATTGCAAAATGTATTCAACGATCTTAAAGCTAAAAAATCAGAAGATAATATGCTGATTTTAGGACCCGTGGTACCACTTAATGATCCCAAGAATCCCGATCAGACTATGTTGGGAATAGATGTAGGAGCTGGTAATGATATTAAATTGCAGGGCGGAACTCAAGGAGGAAAAACTGCTGATTTTTCCAACCTGTCCTTTGCTGGTCGTAATTTGACTTTGGCTGATGCTGATGGTACAGATAAAATTAAATCAGCTGATATGAAAGGGGATATTACAGCTGTTCGTGCTTTGAATGTTACAGAGGGGATTTCAGCTGGTGGTGATATTACTGCTACTGGCGGATTAACTGCTGGAAAGGGCATTTCTGCAGGTGGTAGTATTACTGGTGGTGCCTTGAATGCTGCTAGTATTTCTGCAGGTGATTTTATAGAATCTACTGGTGATATTATAGCAGATACCTTGATAGGCAATGGTATTTCTGCTACTGGTGCTATCAAAATCCAAGGAGCTATAAATGCTTTAAATGGTTCTTCCATGAATAGATCTGCTGCAGCAGGGGATCTTAAGGGTGCTAGTATTACTGCTGGAAGCATTAAGGCAAATAGTGTAAATGCTACTGAAAATATTAACACAGGCAGTATGGATGTTAAAGGCAATGTAACTGGTAAAAATATTACTACAGGCAGTATGAATGTTAAAGGCAATGTAACTGGTAAAAATATTACTACAGGCAGTATGAATGTTGCAGGCGATGTAACTGGTGAAAATATTACTATTAATAATGGTGTCTCAGATGTTAAGGGTACATTAACTGCTAGTGGAGATTTAAATATTGCTGGTAATAGTACATTGACTGCTGGAACAATTAAGCTTGCTGGCAAAGATAAGCTGAAGATTACTTCCACAGCTACAGGTACCATTTTATCTGCTACAAATGTAGTAAATGGTACTACCGGTCAAAATATGACTATGAGCGAAGCCGTTGATACTAGCCACACAACTACCAAGACAGAGGGATTATTTACCAAGGTGTATGGTACAAGAGTAACAAATAATAATTCTGTAGAAAGTGCTCTTAATAGTGAAGCACCAAGCGAAAAATCCAAATCTGTGGTGGAAACTCAGATTGCTTCCCTGGCAGGAGTCATTACATCTGCTGATTTGTTGTCTAATGCAGGCTTTAGCAATGCTTCCCAGGCTGTACAGCAGTCCAATGCTGAAGGTGGTTCAGCTCGAGAGATGGTTCCTTATGCAGCTGCAGGCTATGGCAATATGCGTCAGGAATCTGGTTCCTATGTAGATGTACAGGGCTCTGCCTTTAATATCGGTTTTGCCAAGGAAGTAAAGAATGGCAGTGGCAAGCTGCTCTTTGGCCCTATGATTGAATATGGTCGTGGCAGCTATGAATCTTATTTGGATGATGGCACCAAGGGAGATGGTAATACTCAGAACTTCGGCCTGGGTGTAATGGCTCGTCAGAATAATGATAATGGCACATATTATGAAGGTTCTCTCCGCTATGGCAAGCTTACCAGCAATTACAACAGTGGGGATTTGGGTGCTGATTACGATACAGATGCCAATTACTGGGGTGCTCATCTTGGCTTGGGCAAGGTGTTCCAGCTCAATGATAAAAACTCTATTGATACCTACTGCAAGTTCTTCTATACCAATCAGGGCAGTTCTTCTGCCAATATCTTAGGCCGTAATGTAGAGTTTGATGCGGTTAAATCCAAGCGTTCCCGCCTGGGCTTCCGCTTTAATCATGCTACCAGCGATGTACGCAGCATTTATGCTGGCTTGGCTTGGCAGCATGAGTTTGATGGTTCTGCTTGTGCTACTGCGGATGGTTATAGTATGCCTAGTCCATCTATCAAGGGTAATAGCATGATGGTAGAGCTTGGTGTAAATGTTGCGCCTAAATCCAGCCCTGTTTCCTTTGACCTGGGCGTATCCGGCTGGGCAGGCAAGCAGAAGGGCTATTCTCTGAATGCCAATATGCTTTGGAGCTTCTAATTTTGCAACCTCATTCCCTTTTATTATACCCCTGGCTGTGGCTGGGGGTATTTTATTGTTTTGGATTATTGTATCAGTGTTACAGAGAGGGAATTAATCAATGTAACATCGTTTAGATGTGTTTCAGAAATATTGAGGCTGGATAATGTTTTTGCTATATTAGAATTACAAGAAGGGATTGAACCAGAGAGTTCTGGTACAAGCAATTATTTTTTAGTAGGAGGAGAGTATATATGTCAAGAGAGGAAATGTTTAACAAATTCCTTGAAGTAATGAATCGTTTTGCTCAAATAAAGGCAATTGTGGCCGTAAAGGATGGGTTTATTATGACCACGCCTTTTACTATTTGCGGTTCGCTGTTTCTGCTTATTGCCTGTCTGCCTATTCCAGGTTGGAATGAGCTAATGTGTGGTTTGTTTGGTGAGAATTGGGCAGCTCCATTATTTGCTGTGTGTGGTGGTACTTTTAATATTTTGGCCTTGATTGTGGTGGTGTGTGTAACCTACAAATATGTGGCTAATGAGGGGCTGGATGGCATGACTGCTGCGGGGCTGGCTCTGGCTGCCTTTGTTATCATTATGCCTCCTGAAGTAGTATTGGATGATGGTACTGTAGTAGGCAATGTTATTCCTAAGAACTGGGCTGGCTCTAATGGTATTATTACTGCTTTGGTGGTAGCCTTTACTACCAGCTGGATTTATTGCTACTGTGTAAAGAATCACATCGGTATCAAAATGCCGGATGCAGTTCCTGGCGGTGTAGTAAGAGCCTTTGAGGCCTTGACACCTGGCTTCCTTATTTTTCTGCTGGCTTCTGTTATCTGGGGTTTGTGTCATTTTGCTGGTCAGACCACTGCTCCAGAATTGGTTTTCAGCCTGATTCAGACTCCATTGCAGAGTCTTACTGATACCCTGGTAGGTGGTTCTGTTATTGTTGGTCTTCAGAGTTTGTTGTTCTGGGCTGGTATTCATGGTCCTAATGTTGTAAATGGTGTAGCTACTCCAATGATGATGGCTAATACCTTGGATAATCAGGCACTTTTGGATGCCGGACAGAGCCTGCTGAACAATCCAGCAGCTAAGTTCATGACCATGCAGGTAAATGATGTGTTTGTAAAATCCGGTGGATGCGGTTTGACTCTGGGCTTGATTATTGCCAGCTACATGGTTGCCAAATCCGAGCAGCTGACCTCTCTGATTAAGATGGCAACTGTTCCTGGTATTTTCAATATTAACGAACCTATTATCTTTGGTTTGCCAATCGTATTTAACCCATTCCTGTTGGTACCATTTATTCTGGTTCCTCTGGTGGCTTTGATCATAACTTATACAGCCATGATGATAGGTTTCCTTTCTCCAATGGGTGCTGTGCAGGTACCTTGGACCACGCCTCCTATTATTGCAGGCCTTCTACTGGATGGCTGGCAGGGAGCCGTAATTCAGATTATCAATCTGGTCATGGCAGTGTTGGTTTATCTGCCATTTGTAAAAAAGATGGATGCAAATATGCAGGAAGAAGAAAAGCAGCAGGCTGCTGAGGAGGCATAATGATGAATAAGAAAAGATTATTGGCATTAACATTAACATTGGCATTGGGTATGTCTACAGCTACGGCTATGGCAGCCGAGGCAGAGGAGAGTGCACCTATTTCTGAGGAAGCTTTTAATGATGTGCCTGAGGGACATTGGGCATATAGTGCCTTGGAAGTTCTTTCCAAGGATGGCGTGCTGGAGGGCTATCCAGATGGTTCCTTCAAGGGTGATGAGCCTATGACGCGTTATGAGATGGCCAAGATTATTGCCAATGCCTACAAGGGCGGCAGCTTTGCTGATGATGCCTTGATTGATGGTGTGAGACAGGAGCTGTCTGGGGAGCTGAAAACCTTGAAGAAGGTAGATAGACAGGTTAAGAAAAACACCAACTCTATCAAAAAACTGGAAAACTTTGTAGATAGATTTGAATTTGGCGGTTTTGGCCAGGTTCGCTATGAAAATAATGATAGTCGGAGCTATGATAATCAAAACGACAATGATCGTTATTATATGAGTCTGAAAACCAATTACAAAGTAAATGATGATTGGAAAGTTTGCACAGAGTGGGAAATAAACCATAAGTATGGTAATTATCATAATTTTTATGGTGAAGCTAACTATGGAAGAGATCCTAAAAATCAAGTATATAGAGGGGCTGGCAGAGGAGATAGCAAATTTTATCCTCGTTTGTGGATCGAGGGAAATATTAACGAAAAATTGTCCATGGATATTGGACGTAAATGGCGTGGCTTAGGTTATCAGGTTATGATGTATGGCGAAGAAACTGATGGTATTACTTTAAATTACAAGTTGAATGATAATGATTTGACAGGTAAGGCTTTTTATTGGAAACCTGACAAAAAGGATATCAATCAGTTAGCTATTACTGGTATCGGTATAGGTGGTACAGTTGGTCATGGTACTCAGCTGCAGGCACATTATGCAATAGCTAATGTGGAGAAATCTGGCAGTGTGGTTGGATATAAAGAATATGGTTATGATCCTCATGCAACATACCCTAGTGCGCCAACCAGTATAAAGGATGTTCCTATGTATTGGAATAGTGGAAATCGTATTTTCGGTCTCAGTATGTTGCAAAATTTTGCTCCTAACCTTTATTTGTGGGCAGATTATAGCCGTACCAATGCGGAAGAGCAAAATGATGCTACGGCTATCAAGGTAAGTTATAAGTGGACCAATCTTGATGATCCAGGTTCCTTCCATCTTTATGGCAGATGGCATAACTATAAACTTAATGGACGCTGGGTTGGTGATACCTGTGATGATTTGTGGCTTGATGGTTCTACTGGTTGGACATTCGGCGGCAAGTACGTGCTAGCTAAGAATGTAGAAGCAGAGCTTTGTTATGGGTGGTCAAGTGCAACTGATTCCTACTATGGTGTTTCTAATCCTGATTATACTCGTCATGTATGGCGCGGCCAGGTGGATTTCCACTTCTAAATTTGTGTGTAAAGGTCCTGTCAGCTTGGCAAAGGCCAGGCTGACAGGAATATGTTTTAGGGAGTATTAATAAATGGAACAAAATGAAGAGCTTGAAATGCAGGTATTTCAGATTATTTCTGCAGTAGGTACGGCTCGCAGCTGTTATATAGAGGCAATTCATGCTGCCAAGGGTAGAGATTATGAGCAGGCAGCAGAATTGCTAAAAAAAGGAGATGTCTCTTTTGCCGAAGGTCACGATTCTCATCTGGAGCTTTTGGGACGAGAGGCTGAGGGAGAGGCTGTAGCCTGTCTTTTGGTTATGCATGCAGAGGATCAGCTGATGAGTGCTGAGGCTTTTAAGCTGGTGGCTCAGGAGCTGATTGATGTATATAAAGAAATTGATAAAAAATAATTTTTGTATGAGGGGGAATTTTTATGAAGATGAAGAAAATAGCTAGCGTTGTGGCTGCAGGTGTAATGGCTATGGGGATAGGTGCTTCTTTAGCTCCTGCCGGTGTGGCTTTTGCGGATAGTCCTTATTGTGCTACTGTGGAGAAGACAGCACCTGAGAATGGTTTTTTCTTTGATTTTGCTAAGAAAATGCCTAAGGAGGCTCAGGCTTCTCATGGCTGGTGCAATGGCGCTATGTTTGATACTAACTGGTACAAGGATAATGTGACGTTTAACAGTAAGCGTATGCAGCTGAATCTGGATGTTGAGGATGGCCCAGGCTGGGCAATTCCTGGCATAAACTATTCTGGAGCTGAATTCCGTACTTTTACTCAGAATAGATATCATTATGGAGTATATGAGGTTTGTATGAAACCAGCTAAGAGTGATGGTATCGTTTCCTCCTTCTTTACCTATACTGGTCCTTATGATGAGCCAAAGACTCAGTGGGATGAAATTGATATTGAGTTCCTGGGTAAGGATACTACCAAGGCTCAGTTTAATTATTTTGTTGATAGTCAGGGCGGCCATGAATATCTCTGTGACCTGGGCTTTGATGCTTCTGAAGATTTTCATGTTTATGCTTTTGATTGGGAGCCAGATGCTATTACCTGGTATGTGGATGGCAAGGAAGTACACAAGGCTGTTGGCAATCTGCCTGTAACTCCTAGCATGGTTATGGCCAATCTGTGGGCCGGCAAGGGTGTAGATGCATGGCTGAATCCGGTAGATGATTCAGATTTTCCTGTACAGGCAGAGTACAAGTGGATGAAGTATACTCCGTCTGAGAAGGCTGACAAATAAGGAGTAAAGAAATATGGCATTTCCAAAAGGATTTTTATGGGGCGGTGCAATAGCCGCCCATCAGGCAGAGGGAGCCTGGGATGAAGATGGCAAAGGCCCTAGCGTGGCTGATGTGATGACTGGCGGCAGTCCGGATGTGAAGCGGGAGATTACAGATGGTGTTTTGCCGGGGAAAAATTATCCAAATCATGAGGCCATTGATTTTTATCATCATTATAAGAAGGATATTGCCCTTCTGGCTCAGATGGGCTTTAAATGCTTCCGTACCAGTATTGCTTGGACTCGTATTTTTCCCAAGGGAGATGAGTTAGAGCCAAATGAGGCTGGTTTGCAGTTCTATGATGATTTGTTTGATGAGATGCTAAAGTACGGCATGGAGCCTGTGGTAACCCTGTCTCATTTTGAGATTCCTCTGCATCTTGCCAAAAAGTATGGCGGCTGGCGGGATCGCCGCATGATTGAGTTCTTTGTACGCTTTGCAACCACTTGCTTTGAGCGTTATAAAGACAAGGTTAAGTATTGGATGACCTTCAATGAGATTAATAATCAGCGTGAGGTTATCGGTGCCATGAGCGAGCATCATGCCTTTCAGGATTCCGGTCTGACCTATAAGGAGGGGGAAGATCGCTATCAGGCTATGTATCAGGCTGCACACCATGAGTTTGTGGCCTCAGCTTTGGCTGTCAAGGAAGGACACCGCATCAATCCTGATATGTATATTGGCTGTATGATTGCTATGTGTCCTGTATATCCTGCTAGTGCCAAGCCATTAGATCAGATTGCTGCGTTGAAAGAAATGGACAGGACGTTTGTTTTTGCTGATGTACAGTGCCGGGGACATTATCCAAGCTATATTCTGAAGGAATGGGAGCGTTTTGGCACAGAAATCAAAATGGAGCCTGAGGATCTGAAAATTATTAAGGAAGGTCAGGTAGACTATATTGCATTCTCTTACTATATGAGCTTTGCAACTGAATTTACTTCAGATGAGCATCGCCATGTAGGCAGGGAGGTAAAGAATCCATTTGTCAAGGCTAATGATTGGGGCTGGCAGATTGACCCTGTAGGCATCCGTTATACCCTTAATGTGCTGCAAGAGCGTTATGAACTGCCTATGATGATTGTAGAAAATGGTATCGGTCTGCATGAGAAGCCTGAGGCTGATGGCATGATTCATGATGATGCCCGTATAGAATATTTTGCTAATCACATTGCTGAGATGAAGAAGGCAGTGGAGCTGGATGGTGTTACCCTGTTGGGCTATTGTCCGTGGGGGCCTATTGATATTGTTTCTGCCAGCACTGGCGAAATGGACAAGCGTTATGGCTTTATCTATGTGGATAAGAATAACAAGGGCGAGGGTACCTTGGAGCGCAGTCCAAAGAAGTCATTCTACTGGTATAAGAGGGTTATTGATACCAACGGAGAAAACATTTCTAAGGATATTGAATTAAACAAATAACTATTAAGACATGATGATAATATACAGGCAGGAAGCTGTCTGGATATTGTCATCATGTTTTTATTGCATAATAGTATATTCATATGCTAAAATGTTTTCCTGTAAACTTGTAAATATTAAAAGTAGGGGGATTGGACATGGCACGGGAATCTTTTAACTCACGGCTGGGATTTATTCTGGTTAGTGCAGGATGTGCTATTGGTATTGGCAATGTATGGCGTTTTCCTTTTATTACAGGGGAAAATGGCGGTGGTTTCTTCGTATTATTTTATTTGTTGTTTTTGGTGGCTATGGGACTGCCAGTGCTGACTATGGAGTTGGCAGTAGGCAGAGGCAGCCGCAAAAGTGCGGTTAGTGCTTATAGAACCTTGAAGCCAGAAAATGGCCTGTGGACTCTGCATGGCTGGGCGGCTTTGCTGGGCTGTGTTATGTTGATGCTGTACTATACCACGGTATCTGGCTGGATGACAGCCTATTTCTTCAAATTTATCACTGGAGAGTTTGCCAGTGGTATGTCTGTAGAGGCTGTAGGCAATGTTTTTGGCAATATGCTGGCAGATCCAGTGTATATGGGCTTTTGGACAGTTTTGACCGTGGTTTTTGGCTTTTTTATCTGCAGCTTTGGTCTGCAAAAGGGCTTGGAGCGGGTAACTAAGATTATGATGGGAGCCTTGCTGGTATTGATTTTGGTTTTGGCTCTTCATTCCCTTACCTTGGATAAGGCGGCAGAGGGGATGAAATTCTTCCTGATGCCTAACTGGGAGGCTGTGGAGAAGGTTGGCTTGGGCAATGTTTTGACGGCGGCCATGAATCAGGCTTTCTTTACTTTGTCTCTGGGTATTGCAGCTATGGAGATTTTTGGCAGTTATATGTCTAAGGATAGAGCCTTGGCTGGAGAGGCAGCCAGGATTTGTGCTCTTGATACCTTTGTGGCTATTATGGCTGGTGTGATTATTTTCCCTGCCTGCTTTTCCTTTGGCTTGCAGCCGGATGCTGGCCCATCTCTGATTTTTGTTACCCTGCCTAATGTATTTGTCAATATGGCTGGAGGACAGATTTGGGGCGCTTTGTTTTTCCTGTTTATGACCTTTGCCAGCCTGTCTACAGTATTGGCTGTTTTTGAAAATATTATTGCCCTGTTTATTGATACCTTTGGCTGGAAGCGGGGCAAGGCAGTAATTCTAGGGGGAATTTTGATTCTGTTTGGCAGTATGCCTTGTGTATTTGGCTTTAATATCTGGAGTGATATGACCATTATTGGGGCTAGAGGTGTGCTGGACAGTGAGGATTTCCTGGTCAGCAATATACTGTTGCCAGCCGGAGCTTTGGTTTATTTGCTTTTCTGTACTACCCGCTGGGGCTGGGGCTTTGACAATTACCTCAAGGAAGTTAATACTGGTGAGGGTTTGAAGATTGGCCGCTGGATGAAGCCTTATTTGCAATATGTACTGCCGGTGCTGTTGTTCTTTATCTTCATTCGAGGATTGATTTAAATTTTTATACACAAAAACGGAAGTCGTCAGGCTTCCGTTTTTGTGTGGGCAAATATGAAATTATTTTTGGATAAGGGGCAAAAGTCTTTCCCGCAGCTGCTGGGCGGTTTGCTCCCGATTGGTAGGGCTGAGATGGATATTGTAGCCAATGAAGATAGGGGAAGTTGGGTAGCGGGGCATTAGCCGTACATGAACCCGTCCCTGATAGATGTAGAAGAAAATGTTGTAGCTAAAGCTGTCCCGCTGATGAATTTCTTTGAGATAGGCTACTGCTCCCTGGATAAAATCAGCAAAGGTGTAAATTGCCTTTACCAGAGGAAATGGGGCGGGAGTCTGTTCCTTGTCCTTGCCAAAGGAAACCTTGTCAGAATAGGCCTCTGGCAGCAGGCGGATATTGATTTCCGTAAAGCCTACTCTAGGCTGAGTGGCAATATTTACATCTACGCCATTGTGCTGTAGAACAGGAATGCCTTCAAATTCGGCAGGATCATACATAAGCTCAGGATTGACCTCTGGAAAGCCGATAATCTGCATATGGGGATGACGGATTGTACCGCCGGAAAGAGGTCCGAAGTTTTTGAAAAGCACCACCGCCTGATAGATTTCGGAGTTGACCATAGTAAGCCAATGCCGCAAGGCAAAGCGCATGAGCTGGCGCATATGCTCCTGAGAGTAATCTGGAATGTCACTGTGGCACTGGTCTGTTTCAATAAGTACCAGCTGATTGGATGGCACCATAACATTGTATTTGTTTTTGAGGAGAATAATATTGCCCTCCTTGGCCATAATGCCAGTAAGAGCCTCTGTGTTGCAAAAAGGGCAGCTGTTGCTCTGATTAGGCATTCCCTTAAAGGTGCGGGGTTTGCTGCGGCCTACAGACATATCAAAATCAATTAGATTAACACTCATTTATTTGGAACTCCTTTCAGGCTCTGTCAAGGTTGCAGAGTTTTCCATTAGGTGGTATAATTTTGCTGTTATGATGTAAATTGGTGTGGTGTGTAAATTTACACCACTTATAGATAATTATAGCTAGATTAGGCGTGATTTGCAAATAACCAGATGCTTATATATTTACTATTGGACATATTGCAGATTGGGCCGAAAAGGCGGTGGAGCTTTCAATGAACGACAATAATGAACAGAAGAAATCCAGCAAGGGAGAATCCTTTTTAAAGGGTACGTTGATACTTACGGTAGCTGGTGTGGTAGTCAAGGTTATTGGCTCTCTGAATTGGATTTTTGTTTCCAGAATTCTGGGGGGCGAGGGTATTGGTCTTTATCAGATGGCCTTTCCCATCTATTTTTTTGCCCTTAGTGTATCTACAGCTGGTGTGCCAGTAGCTATTTCTATCATTACTGCTGAACGGGTAGCCCTAAAGGATATATTTGGTGCTAAGCGGATTTTCAAAATATCCATGTCCTTGATGCTGGTAACTGGCTTGATTTTTACAGCCTTGACTTATTTTGGGGCGCAGTGGCTTATTGACTGGCATTTTATCCGGGATCCGCGTGCCTATTGGTCTGTAGTGGCCTTGGCACCGGCTATTTTCTTTGTAACTTTGCTGGCTAGTTCCAGAGGTTATCTCCAGGGCTGGCAGCGTATGACGCCTACAGCTGTATCCCAGATTGTAGAGCAGATTTTCAGAGTTATTACCATGATTCTCTTTGCCAGCCTGTTCCTGCCTTGGGGCTTGGATTTTGCCGCGGCTGGTGCCAGTTTAGGTGCCTTTGCTGGTGCAGTAGCAGGCCTGTTGGTGTTGGTGTATTTCCATTGGAAGCTGGAAAAGGATATTAAGGCGGAATATGGTTCTGATATTAAGCCTTTGTCTGAGGGGGAGCAGTCCTCTACTTGGACTATTATCAAGAGAATTTTTGCCTTGTCCCTGCCAGTTTCTGCTGCCAGCATTATGCTGCCAGTAGTATCCAATCTGGATTTGGCCATTGTGCCTCAGCGGTTGGAGGTAGCAGGCTATAGTGTCAATGAGGCTACTGAGCTATTTGGTTATTTGACTGGTATGGCGGTGCCATTGGTAAATCTGGCTACTATTTTGACAGCCTCTCTGGCAGTAAGCTTGGTGCCGGCTATTTCCAAGGCAAGAGCCTTGGGGGATAAGAAGCTGGTTTTTAGTCAGACTGCTTCCGGAGTGCGTATTTCTAATTTTGTCTGCTTCCCAGCCTTTGTTATTGTCTTTGTGTTGGCAACCCCTATTTCTACCTTGATTTACAATGCGCCAGGGGCTGGCCCTGCGGTGTTGGTGTCCTCTGTCAGCATTGTACTGTTGGGACTGCATCAGGTATCTACTGCGGTGCTGCAGGGATTGGGCCATCCATCTATACCTATGATTAATATGATTATTGCTGCCGGTTTCAAGGTGGCTTTGAACTGGAGCCTGACTGCGATTCCTTACCTTGGTATTATGGGTGCAGCTTGGGCTACAGCAGCGGATATGGGTGTGGCAGCCATTATCAATATGTATTTTATTCATCGCTATATTGGCTATCGTATTGAGGTCTTGCAGCTGTTGAAAACCATGTTTGCAGCAGCAATTATGGCGGTGTCTGTATATGGATTCTATAACTGGACTATGGCTCAACTAGGCAGTAATGTACTCTCTACCTTTGGCTCTGTGCCAGTAGGTTGTCTGGTGTATCTGGTGGTATTGCTGATGATTGGTGGTATGCTGGAGGAGGATATTGCCCGCATTCCTATGATTGGCAGCTATAGTATTAGATTCCTGCGGAAAATAGGTGTGTTCAAAACAGTAGAAACTGATTGATAGAGAAGGGGATGACTGTATGATGAAAAAAATAGTGTTGGTGTATAATCCAGTATCTGGCAAGGCTAAATTCAAAAGCAATCTGGATAGCATTATTGAAAAGCTGCAGTCCAGAGGCTGTATGGTGATTCCATATCGTACTACCCCAGAGAATGCAGATTTGGCAGAGTTTATCCGAGAGGCTGATCCTGAGGGGATTATTGCTGCCGGAGGAGATGGCACTGTTCATGAGATTGTGAATCTGGTTATGAAGGAACAGCTGAAACTGCCAGTGGGAATTATTGGCAGTGGCACTTCCAATGATTTTGCTACCTATCTGCGGTTAGATACAGAGGATTATTTTGATAGGATAGCTCAGGGCAAAACCATGCCTGTGGATTTGGGTAAGGTGGGAGAGGAATATTTCATTAATGTGGTAAGTGCCGGTATGGTTACTTCCATTGCCCATGAGGTTGATACCCGTTTGAAAAATACCTTTGGCAAGCTGGCTTATTATGTGCAGGGACTGAAAACCCTGCCTCAGTTTAAGGCCTTGGATATGGTTATCAAGGCAGATGGAGAGGAAATTCGGGAAAAGGCCTTTTTGTTTTTGATTGTTAACAGCAGTGTGGTAGCCAGCTTTAAGAATGCTGTAACTCAGGCCAGTGTGCAGGATGGCAAGCTGGATTTGCTTTTGATGAAGCAGTGCAATATTGCAGAGCTTATGACCATTACGGCGGAGCTTTTGGCTGGTAAGGATGTAACAGGCCGCAAGGAGGTTGTTTACCGCCAGGCTTCCACCTATGAGGTAAGCTGTGACACGGAGCTGGTTAGCGATTTGGACGGAGAAATCGGACCAGAACTGCCTTTGAAAATTGAAACTGTCCCTCAGGCTATTGAGCTGTTTTATTAAGATATAATAAAATGGAGGGATTGGATATGTGTGAAGTATTGGATAGAGTTGAATCCCGAGGAAAAAAATACGGAATTGAGACTATTAATAAGCTGTATGCTTTGCTTTTGGCCAAGGGACTAAATGATGATGTAACCAAGGCTATTCGCGACAAAACTTACTGTGATTATTTGCTGAATAAATATCGCTCTGCACTGGTGTAGAATTTTGGGCTGTTCCTTAGGGAGCAGCCCTTTTTTGGTGCCTAAGTTCAGTTTTTGCAAACTAAAAGAACGACTCTGGGGGAGCCGTTCTCTTAGTTTACAGTATAAGGGTATAAGGGAAAAATAGTAGTTATAACGCAAGGGTTATAACCCCTAGGCACAATATCGCACCACCTATATAGGTAGGGGCCATCGGACACCTCGTTATAACGGGGGAAGATTTATTTAATCAACGAAAGGGTTTTCAGAAGCATAAAGCATACCCTTTGGCTGGTTAAATGCTATATCATCTACGCCTAACTGGCGGAGAACATCAAAGATTACCTTGCCATAGTGACCAAAGGCTACAGCACCGTGATGTGGATAGCGCTTTTCAATCAATACATGGCGGTAGAAACGGCCCATCTCTGGGATAGCAAATACGCCAATGCCACCAAAGGATCCAGTAGCAACAGGCAGTACCTCACCCTCGGCAATATACGCACGAAGTTTGCCATCAGCAGTGCTCTGTAAGCGATAGAAGGTAATGTCGCCTGCATCAATATCACCCTCCAGAGTACCACGGGTAATATCAGGAGTACCGCCATTTTCCAGCAGACGGTTCTGAATCAGCTGATACTTTACGCCGCCCTTCTTCAGCTTGCAAAGAGGAGTGTTGCCACAGTGGAAGCCCATGAAGGTGTCTTCAACGGTGTAATTCTTAATGCCCTTGATATGCTCTTCAAACATATCCTTTGGTACGGAATTGTTGATATCCAGCAGGGTAACAGTGTCGCCAGAAATGCAGATGCCCATGTACTCAGAAAGTGCACCATAGATATCTACCTCGCAGGCAACAGGGATGCCTCTGGAAATAAGACGGCTGTTTACATAGCAAGGCTCAAACCCGAACTGGCTTGGGAATGCAGGCCAGCACTTGTTGGCAAAGGCTACATATTTGCGAGCGCCCTTGTGTGCTTCCATCCAATCCAGGAGGGTAAGCTCATACTGCGCCATACGTGGCAGTAAATCTGGATAAGGGTTGCCCTCGGTGCCCAGCTCCTTGGCCATGTCCTCTACAATGTCCTGAATACGTGGATCATCCTTGTGTTCCTTGTAGGAAACCAACAAATCCAGCTCGGAGTTTTCCTCGATTTCTACACCGATGTCATAGAGAGGTGCAATAGGAGCATTGCAGGCGAAGAAATCCTGTGGACGTGGGCCGAAGGTGATGATTTTGAGGCCCTGCAATCCCAGCAGAGTACGTGCTACTGGCTGGAACTCTGCAATCATGTCGGCGATTTCATCAGCGGTGCCAACAGGATATTCTGGAATAAATGCCTTGAGATGTCTAAGGCCAAGATTGTAGGAGCAGTTCAGTACGCCGCAATAAGCATCGCCGCGGCCGTTAATCAGGTTTTTGCCGGTTTCCTCAGCGGCAGCTACATACATAACAGGGCCGTCAAATTCTTTAGCTACCAGAGTTTCTGGAGTCTCTGGGCCAAAGTTTCCTAGGAATACTACCAAGGCATTACAGCCTGCGTCCTTGGCTTCTTTTACAGCCTCTAACATGTCGCATTCGTTTTCAATGGTCTTTTTTACTTCGTATAAATCACCATATTTTTTGCTGTAGCTTTCTACAATGGCCTTGCGACGGTTCTCAGAAAGGGAAATGATAAAGCAGTCACGGCTAACGGAAATAATACCGCATTTTACATTTGGAATGTTGGTAATAGACATGATAAACTCTCCTTTTATTTAGATACACAATTTGCACCTACACCCCAGTAGGTTTTTGTGTTGCGTGTTCACGTGCACGCAACTGATGGATTTAGGATAGCACAGCTGTGAGTGGTTGTCAATATTATTTTTGCAAATTCTGATTTGTAGAGCCATACCTCACAGCTTTCCGAAAGACAGCCTGCGGTCATAACGACTTTTGCTCTGTCCGACTTAATGTCCCTATCTGATGGTTTATCCTTACGCAGTAATACCGCTTGTCGCTGAGCCAATTCACAGAAGCCGTATTGGGAGAAATTGCCACCGGGGCCACTTTTGCTGCGCAAAAGCAGGAGTCTCCCTACGCAAAAGTGTTATGCACCTCTAGCTGTGGACGAATCATCATATTTTACCACTATTCTCTTCACCAAATACAGCCTACGGTCATGGCGACTTTTGCTCTGTCCGACTTAATGGCCCTATCTG
>OQVS01000951.1_pt1 | contig 20155 bp, 19 predicted proteins | sample 1691601 | NCBI WGS metagenome assembly OQVS01 (sample SAMN03418268, study PRJEB22391) | human gut metagenome | biome: human-gut; feature: organic feature; material: feces | host: Homo sapiens | place: Tanzania | collected 2013-01
CTCTTCCGATCTATAATGCGACTTTGCGACACTTCGCCGAGTATGCTTTGGCTTTTGGAATAAATTTGCATATTAAGGTCGGTTTCATCAGTCGCATTATTGTGCCATAGTTTTTCCATATTTGCTTGATAATCACTTAAAGAATTTTGAAAATCAGCACTTTGACTAGCGTTTTGTTTTGTGGCACTTTGTGTAAATGTCGTGTAAAAACCCTGCAAATTTATAGCATTTGTCATCGCTTGAACCTTTTTTTGTTTTGCTTTTTTTGTGCGTTTAGCAAAGATAAGCAAATTTCATTCCAAATTTGTTTTGCTTTTGTGGTATTTTAAGCTTGATTTGCCACAAATATCGCAAAGCGTTCTCATTTTCCAAGCACAAAAGGCGTTTCTTGATAGACTAAATTCAGCCAATTTGCAAACAGCACGGACGCCGAGCTTCGCCACGACATTTTCACCTTGCCGCTCTTGTCGTAGTAGCGTTTGGGTTTAGCGATTTTAAGCCCCTTTGCTAAGTCTCTTTTATACTCTTCATCAAGCGTAAATTTCGAGTATTCGGGGTGTGCGAGCATAAAAATGTCCTTGTCGTCCTTTATCATCGTAATGCCGCTTTTTTTGCCTTCAAGCAGCACTTGTAAATTCGCATTTTTTCGCACGGCTTTTTCATCGATGGTTGAGTGGCGCGAGTGTGGCAGATTTACAATCTCATTTAAGCCCGATAAAATAATATCCTTGCTCTTTAACTCGTGCTTGAAAATCCCAAAAAGTTTGCGTTTAAGCATAATCTTTTTAACGCCGTGAAAGTGATAAAGCCCAGCCATAGCGCCCCAGCAAATATACATAGTGCTTGTGGCGTGTGTCCTTAAATAGTCCATTATCTTGCAAAGCTCGTCCCAGTAATCCACGCGCTCAAAGTCCAAATGCTCGATAGGCGCGCCCGTGATAATCGCCGCATCAAAACTCGTGCCGCAAATATCATCAAAGCTCACATAAAAGCTGTCTAAATGGCTCTTTGGCGTGTGTTTGCTCTCGTAACTTTTGGTTTTTAAAAGCGTAATTTCTATCTGCAAGGGTGAGTTGCCAAGCAAGGATAAAAGTTGATTTTCAGTCTCAATTTTAGTCGGCATTAGGTTGAAAATCAGCACCTTTAAGGGGCGAATGTCTTGGTGCGTGGCGCGTTTTTCACCCATAACAAAGACAAAGTCTTTCAAAAGCTTGTAGGCTGGGATTTTTTCGGGGATAATAAGTGGCATTTTCTTGTCCTTTCTTTTTGCGGTCTTGGGCGAAAATCGTTGATATTTCACGCTAATCTGCGGTTATTTATGTTTTAAACTCCCTTGCCTCACGCTCATAAACAACGATTTTCACTCCACGATACTTTGCTTTATTTGCCTTTGTTTAAACGCATTTTGTGCGTTTTTAATTTGCCCTAAATTTGTGCCAAAATTCAAAAATTTGCAAGCCAAAAAGCTAAATTCTAGCAGTTTTTTGCAAATCTCAAAGACGAATTTTAGCGACAAATTCAGCAAGGCAATCCGCCTACTTTTCAATCGCCTTTTTCAAATCAGCGATTAAATCCTGCGCCGTTTCCAGCCCCACGCTGAGTCTCACCGTCTTTGGTGTGATACCAGCACTCTTAAATTCAGCCTCACTTAACTGCGAGTGCGTAGTCGAGTAAGGGTGTATCACTAGCGATTTGCTGTCGCCTATGTTTGCGGTGATAGAAAAGAGTTCAAGCTCGTTGCAAATCTTGCGCGCCGCCTCAGCACTCTTTGCCTCAAAGCTCAAAAGCCCGCTTGCCTTGCCGCCCGCAAAATACTCGTTCAAAAGCCTATGATAAGGGCTTGATTTGAGCGCAGGGTAGCTCACTTCATCGATGAGCGGGTGAGCTTGTAGGAATTTGGCGATTTCTAGGGCGTTGTTGGAGTGCTTGTTTATGCGAAGTTCAAGCGTTTCAAGCCCTTGCAAATGCACCCACGCATTTTGTGCGCTCAGTGTCGCGCCTATGTTTCGCAGCCATTCAGTGATAATGCGAATGCTAAAAATAGGCAAATCCAAGCTCGCATACACTAGCCCGTGATAGCTCTCATCGGGTGTGTTAAAGGCTTCATAGCGTTTGTTGCCCTTGATAAGCTCATTTAAGCCATTTCGCTCGATGATAGCTCCGCCTAGTGCGCTTCCGTGTCCGTTGATATACTTCGTAAGGCTGTGAATGCTTATATCCACGCCGTAATCAAACGGGCGGTGCAAGAATGGTGTGGCGACTGTGTTGTCGCATATCGTTGCAATGCCGTGTTTTTGGGCTATCTTTGTGATAGCTCTTGTGTCGGCTATGGAGATTTGCGGATTTGAAAGGCTTTCAAAGAAAATAAGCTTGGTTTTATCGTCTATCAAAGGCTCTATGCTTGACAAATCATCTATGTCAAACACCCGCGCTTCTATACCAAAGCGTTTCAAAGTATGCACGAAAAGCGTTTGCGAGCCGCCGTAAATTTTGTTGGAATACAAAATGTTGTCGCCATTTTGCGCTAAATTCACCACAGCGTAAAAAATCGCCGCCGAACCGCTTGCCGTAACCGTGCCAAAAGCCCCGCCCTCAACGGCTGCAAGGCGACTTGCGAGCGTATCCACAGTGGGATTTGTAAGCCGCGAGTAGATATTGCCAAGCTCTTGTAGCCCAAAGCGCGCTGCTGCCTGCGCTAGGCTTTCAAAGTTGTAAGCTGAGCTTTGATAAATAGGCACGCTGAGCGTTCTTTGCTTGTCGTAGCTGTATCCAGCGTGCAACGAGAGTGTGTTTGGTGTGAAGTTGCTGTGTGTTAAGTTTGCCATTTTTTGTCCTTTCGTTAAATTTTGGCTTTTTAAAAAGCGTTTAAAACACTTTTAGCTTGTGAAAACATTTGTCTAACAAATGCTTGACTTAAATTCGGGGGTTAAGCGCTCAATGTGAGAAAAAAAGAAAATATCAGCACACGAGCGTGTGCATACTCATCATAAAGGCATAAGCGTGTGTAGCTTGTGCGCTAGCAGTGGTAAAATCAGCATTTGCGTGAAAACTCATCGCTTATCCTTTCATAAAAAATGTGGCATTATACTTTTTTTTGAAAAACTTGTCAAGGGGAATTTAAATTTTTGCTGAATTTTGTGTTGTTTGCCTTAATTAAACTAAATATAGTGTATAAATTCACACGAAAATGAAATCAAATTATTAGGGTAAGACTCGTTTTACTTACCCAAAATGACAAAATAAGTTGCAAATCCCTTGTCATAATGAGGCGTTAGCCGAAGTATCTATAAATTTAAAGCGTATTTTAAATTTCTTTGGATTTTTTGCTACGGCTTGCGCCTTGCAACCCGTTGGGTCGCCTTTTTGCAAAAGGCTCAAAATGACAAAATAACCAAATTTGTGATAATCCCCAAACACCACAAAACACCTATCAGGCGCATTTTGACTAAAAAAACTCTGCAAGGCTCAAAACACCAAACAAAAGGCTAAATTCTTAAATTTTTGCAAGTTTTAAACAAATTTAAAGCGAGTAAAATTCGAGCAAATATCAGCAAAATCTTGCGCATTTGCTCCATAATGTCGATTTATGCTATAATGCCTTAAATTTTTGACAAGGAAAGCTATGAAAGCCTTTGGATTTGTTTTTACTCTCATCATCGCCACGCTTTTGTGCGCCTGTGCTAAAAGCTCTATTACGCCGTTGCTTGATGAGGCAAGCGTGGTGCAGTTTGCCCCAAATGCGCCCTCAAACTGCGTTAGGCTTGGCGAAATTCAAGGATACAAAAGAAACACACAAGGCAATTTGTCCTTGCTCGAACTGCGAAATTCAGCTAAAAACGAGCTGAAAAACAAGGCTTATGCGATGGGAGCGGACACGCTTGTCATCATCGGCACGGACAGCATTAGCGCAACTGATGGCTTTTACGCCACTCGTAGCTTTTACCCCTATGAAACGGGCTTTTATGTGCCAGCGTCCTACCCAAAAGAGTATCTTATGGACGCCATAGCGTATAAATGCAAAAATTAAGCGTTGAGTCGTGGCTCATTTTACCGCTTGATAACGCTTTTCAAGCTCTTTGTAAATGCGCTCAAAGTCAAGCTCGCTTTTTAAAATTTCGTTTAAAACCTCGTTATCTTCGACTCCGTCCCACACTTTTTTGTATGAGCCGTCTTTGTAGCCGTTGTTTTGACGAAATTTGTTCAGCACATTTTTGCCGATATAAATTTGATACAAGGCTTCTAAATTCAGCCCGCATTTCATCGCAAGCACGAAATAAGCGCTCAAAAGCTCGCCCAAATCAAAGCCAAAGCCGCTACACTTGTGTATGATGACTTCTATGTCGTTTAAAACCCCATACATATCGGCATCCTCAGGCGTGCCTTTTTCCTTGCAAAACTCATCAAAATGACTCACCGAGCAAACTTCTTCGGCGATTTGCTCCAAGCTTTGCTCCGCCTTGCTCTTGCCATCTTCAAGCAGCAAGCTCAACACAAAGTGCCAAATATCCACTATCTCAATGCGGACATTGTCCCAATTAGTGGGCGCGGCAATGTTTTTCCAGTGCTTCCACGCAAAAGAGTCGATAAGCTCAGCGCACTCCATATAAATGCACCGCCGCCAGCTTATCAGCTTGCCCTCGCGCGTGTAACCTTCCTCCCAGCCAGCGCCGTTTGTGTCATCATTTAGCCTTTGCTGTAAATTAAGCATCGCGCTGATGATTTGCAAATTTGTCATTTTTTGTCCTTTGCCTAAATTTTAGGGCTTTGATTTGAATTTTAAAGATAAATTCAAGCACAAATTTACCCTTGCAAATGCTCACAAACAAGCTCGCTCATCTTCGCACAACCCACTTGCTCACAACCCTCGCTCATAATGTCAGCCGTGCGGTAACCCTTATCAAGCACCGCATTTATCGCACTTCGCACCGCTTTTGCCTCATTTGCAAGCCCTAAACTCAACTCCAAAAGCATAGCTAGGCTCAAAATAGTGCCGATAGGATTTGCCAAATCCTTGCCCGCTATATCTGGTGCTGAGCCGTGTATAGGCTCGTAAAGCCCGAATTTATCATCGCGTAAGGACGCTGAGGGCAGCACGCCCAAAGAGCCTGTCAAAACGCTTGCCTCATCGCTTAAAATGTCGCCAAACATATTTTCAGTAACGATGACATCGAACTGCGCTGGGTTTTTGCAAAGCTGCATAGCCGCATTATCCACAAGCATAAACTCAAATTTCACAGCAGGATAAGCTTTCGCCACGCTTTGCACCACTTCGCGCCAAAGACGACTTGACTCCAAAACATTTGCTTTATCCACGCACACAAGGCGTTTAGCGCGTGAATTTGCTAACTCAAAGGCGACTTTGACGATTTGTGTGATTTGCGAAACGCTGTAAAGCAAGGTGTCTTGGGCGTTTTCCTCGCCGTCAATTTCAAGGCGTTTATGCTCGCCAAAATAAATCCCTCCGATAAGCTCTCTAACCATTACAAAATCAATGCCCTGAGCTAAAATTTCAGCCTTTAAAGGGCTAGAAGTTGCAAGCTGAGGCAAAAGCGTGGCTGGGCGCAAATTCGCAAAAAGCCCTAGCTCTTTTCTCAGGCGCAAAAGCCCTGCTTCTGGGCGTTTGTTGGGCGGCTGTTTGTCCCATTTCGCACCTCCTATCGCCCCAAAAAGCACGGCGTTGCTGTCCTTGCAAACTTTCAAAGTCTCATTTGGCAACGGCTCGCCCACCGCATCAATGGCTGCACCGCCCATCAGCACTTCTTTGCACTCAAAGCTGTGGTTGAATTTTTGCTCTATTTTTTCAAGCACGCTCAATGCGCCGTCAATTATCTCAACCCCTATGCCATCGCCTTTTATCACGGCAATTTGCGCTTTCATTTGCCCTCCCTTTTGGCGATATAGTTGATATAACCGCCCTCGTTGATGATTTCTTGGATAAAGGGCGGAAAAGGCTGGGTTTTATAAGTCTTGCCCGAGCTTAAATTTCTTATCTCGCCCTTGTCAAAATCAATAGCCACCTCATCGCCAGCGTTGATATTGTCGGCGATTTCTTCGCTTTCGATGATGGCAAGCCCTATGTTTATGGCGTTGCGGTAAAAAATGCGAGCAAAGCTCTTTGCGATGATACAAGAAATGCCACTTGCTTTAATCGCTATGGGAGCGTGTTCGCGGCTACTTCCGCAGCCAAAATTCCACCCACCGACCATAATGTCGCCCGCTTTTACCTTGTGCGTGAAATCCTTGTCAATGTCCTCCATACAATGACTAGCCAGCTCTTTGGTGTCGCTTGTGTTAAGATAGCGAGCGGGTATTATGACATCAGTATCGACATTGTCAGCGTATTTGTGCGAAAAACCTTGTGCTTTCATTTTTGTCCTTTCTTTTTTGTGGCTTGTCTAATCTACCTAAAATTCAAACTTATACCTTGAATTCACCTTGTTCTTTTTAAATTTTTATTAAATTCAAAATTTTATCCCAAAAACTTGTTAAATTTTACCCAAAAATTTCTCTTAATTTGTTTTCAAAATTTTCAATCGGCTCTAAATCTTTTAGTTGTAAAGTAAGCTTAAAATTTGCTTGATTTTGGGGATTCATCGCTACGATTTGCTTTTGCTCATTTTCGACATTAAGATAAAATTTGCGTGTTTTGTGATTGTAAATTTTTTCGCCACTAACAATTTTAAAAAACGCCGCCTTTGGGCTCAAACCTATGCAAATGATGAATTTGCAGTTATAATTTGGATTTATGCCGTTAAATTGAAACGAGTTGTTTTTCAACCCTTTTCGTGCGGTTTTAATTTCAATTTTTGTGCCATCTTCCAAGCAAATATCAAACTCATCGTGAATCACTTCGCCAAAATCTTGCATCTTTAAGCCCAAATTTGCAAACACCATTTTTACAAATTTTTCGCCAATTTGCCCCACAGCATTGCCCTCAAATTCGTTAATTTTCTCAAAAATTCCATTTTCTTTGAATTTGGCAAGCTCGTTATACTTTTCCTCAATCAATTTTTTAAGCAAATCATTTAAATTCATCTTGCAAACCCCTTGTCTGCTAGAAGCTGAAAAATATGCGATTTGCCGATATGATAACAACCATTTGTCGCCTTTGTAGAATAGCAAAGCCAATCTGCACTCTTAAAAAGCGCATCAAGCTCATTTTTGCGTGATAAATCATTATAGATAATGGCTATCCCGCTTTTGTATTTAACTTTTTCAAAACTATCCACCACCGCATTTTCTTTAAAAAATGTCGAGCTTAAATAAAAATTTGCCTTTTTGTTAAAAATCCATTCTTTACCACATTCTCTATTTTTTGCCAAACTTACAGTTACTACCTTTAAAAGCTCACTAAATGGCTCTTTGCCACTATCTTGATACCAGCTAAATTCGTGCTTTTCGCTTTTGTGATTTTTGCTATAAATTTGAAAACAACAATGCACATCAGCGTCCTTGCCACTTGGCGTATAAAAGCTATTTTTAGGCAACACTTCCTCATAAAGTAAATGTAAATTTGCTGGCACTCGGTAGCGAATCGAACCCTTGCCTAAACTTTGAAAAAACATAGGCAGGATAAAAGCGACAAAATCAGCATTTGCGGCGTGTTTAATAAATTCTAACGCCAGCACGCCACGATGTCCAAAAGGTGGATTACCGATGACGATAAAGGGCTGATTTGGCGACTTTGGCAAATTGTATGCTAAAAAATCGCTTTGAATCGTGTCAAATTCAGTAGGCTTTATATCAATGCCGATTTTATTTTGCGGCAATAGTTTAAAAAATGCACCATTACCAACGCTAGGCTCGATAAATATAAATTTGTTTAAATCCTCTTTTTTGCCAACGATTTTGCAAAATTTCTCAAACAGCTTTTTGGCGATTTCAGGCTTGGTGAAATACTCATCAAATTTATTTTTGACATTATCTTTCATCAAGTTGCCGTTTGTGTATTTGAAAACCTTGCTCATCATTAAGCCTTACAAAACTTGCTCAGGTGTGCTTAAAAAGCCCTTTATCGCGCTTGCGGCGGCTACTTCTGGCGATGCAAGATAAACCTCGCTTGTGGTGTGTCCCATTCGCCCGACAAAGTTGCGGTTCGTTGTCGAAACGCATTTTTCATTTGCCGCTAAAATCCCCATATATCCGCCAAGACAAGGACCGCAAGTTGGCGTTGATACCACGCAACCTGCTTCGATGAAAATCTTTAAATACCCAGCCTTTATGCAATCCAAATAAATTTGCTGCGTGGCGGGTATGACTATGCAGCGCAAATTTTTAGCGATTTTGCGCCCCTTTAAAAGCTCAGCCGCTGCTTTCATATCGCTAAAACGCCCGTTCGTGCAAGAGCCTATCACCACTTGGTCGATTTTCACTTCGCCCCACTCATCGCTTGTGCGAGCATTTTCTGGCAAATGCGGAAACGCCACAGTGTGCGGTATTTCGTCTAAATTTATGTCAAAGATTTTTTCATATTGTGCGTTTTCATCGGCTTCATAGACCTTTGGCGCTCTTTTGCACCTGTCTTTTGTGTAAGCAAGCGTGATTTCATCAACCGCGAAAATCCCATTTTTCGCCCCTGCTTCTATCGCCATATTTGCTATGCAAAGCCTATCATCAATAGTAAGATTTTTAAGCCCCGAACCGCTAAATTCCATACTCTTATACAAAGCCCCATCAACGCCGATTTGCCCGATGATATGCAAAATCACATCTTTGCCGCTCACAAAGGGCTTTAACTTGCCTGTAATGTTAAATTTAAGCGCCGAAGGCACTTTAAACCACGCCTTGCCTGTCGCCATCGCTACGCCCATATCAGTTGAGCCAACCCCTGTGGAAAAAGCCCCCAAAGCCCCATAAGTGCAGGTGTGGCTGTCTGCGCCGATGATTAAATCCCCCGTTGTAACTATGCCTTGTTCGGGCAAAAGTGCGTGTTCTACGCCCATATTGCCGACATCATAGTAATGTGAAATTTCGTATTCGTTAGCAAAAAAGCGGCACTGCTGGCTTTGCGTGGCGGCTTTTATGTCCTTGTTTGGCGCAAAATGGTCCATCACAAGCGAAATTTTGTCCTTGTCAAAAACCTTGCTGAATTTAGCTTTTTTAAAGGCGTTTATCGCCACAGGCGTGGTTATATCATTACCCAGCACCATATCAAGCTTTGCCATTATGAGCTGATTTGGCTCAACGCGTAGCAAACCGCATTTATCGGCTAAAATTTTCTGCGACATAGTCATACTCATTTGCTGTCCTTTTTGCTTTTTGAATTTTGCATTATAGCACTTTTTGTTTTGCGCTTGATAAATGCGCTAAAAATTTAACCCAAACGCACTTTTAACTTTTACTCAAACAAATTCAACTTCTCATCAAAAACTTCGCTTTTAACGCCTAAAAATGCTAAAACGCTGTGAAAAACATAAAAATGCGAAAGTTCTTGCAAGTCTTTAATGGCATTAGGGCGCGAACTCCACACAAGAAATGGGATTTCATATTGCTCTTTTGGGGCAAAGGCTAGCGGTATGCCGTGCATATATACGCCGTTTTCGCCCAAGCTCTCGCCGTGGTCGCTCACATATATAAGCGAGCTTTGAAAGCCGTCAAGCCCTTGCAACTCTTTGATGATGGAATTCAGCAAAAAGTCTGTGTAAAGGATAGTGTTATCATAGGCGTTTATGATTTCATCTTGCGAGCAGCCCTTTGGCTCAACACTCTTACACACGGGCGTGAATTTTTCAAATTCGGGCGGATATTTTTTGTAGTATGTTGGTCCGTGGCTCGTGCTGGTGTGTAAGATTATCAGCACTTTGGGGGAATTTGCTTTTTTTATTTCTTCGTTTAAATTTGCGATGAGCGCGCTTTCATAGCTGTCATCAAGTTTAGGGTATTTTTGTGAAAGCTCGCTATAACGCAAGACATTTTCGCTTGGCAAGTGAAGCGGAGGCTCGCCCCAATTTGCCGAACGCCACACCACGCTCACGCCAGCACGCGAAAGATAGTTTGGCAGTATCTCATACAACGCCGAAGTATCCTTGTGTGAGAGCATATTTTTCACAGACGCGCTCGTGTAAGTGGTGCTTGATTTGGCATAAAAATGCTTTAAACCTTGCACCTTTGAAAGAAGCGGATTCGTCTCGCGTTCATACCCATAAAGTGAGAAATTTTTTAAACGCGCCGACTCGCCTATAACCAGCACCACAACAGCTTTTTTGTCATTTGCAATGCTTGCATCAGGCAGTAAAATTTCGCGTTTGTTTTTAGCAAGCTCGCCCCCAACAAAACGCGCAGAGTTGATAAGATAAGAATAAGGCATAACCAAAGCACCAAGTTGCTTTGAATGCTTGTCAATCCACAATAAATTTGAAAAATTGATAAAGGCAAGCAAGATGAGCGTTAAAAGCGACAAAGCGCTTAATTTAGCAAGTGTTTTGCGGGCTGGTTTTGCAAGCTTTAAGGCAAACAAAAAGCAAGCAGGGACAATGCCTAGCACAACTATCCACAAAGCCATTTTTAAGGACAAAAACTCGCCCGCTTCTGCTGGGTTTGTGTTGAAAAGGTTGCCCATCATTGTTTTGTCTAAAAACACGCCATAAGTTGAGACAAAATACACAGCCAAAGCGTTTGTAAGCGTGAAAAACACAAAGTAAATTTTTGTGAGTTTAAAAGAAATGAGCGCAAGCAAAAGGGGCAAAAGCAAGGTGAGCATAAAGCAAAAAAGCACAAGAGAAACAAAGAGCAAAGCCCCGCTAAATGAGTTAAATTCAAGGTTTGAGTGCAAAAATTCAAGCAAAGGGAAGTGAAAAAACACTATCCAAAGTGCGCTGATGATGAAGATAAAGGCTATGGGATTAGCCTCGTTTTTTGAATTTAAGTTGGTTGCAAAATACGCCCGAAGTGTGGCAAAAAGGCAAACAAACGCACAAAGAAGTGCTGGATAAAAGATAAAAAGGTTAAATTTATTTATGTGTTTGAGCATCATTACCACGCCAAGTGCGCCCATAAGGGCAAAAACAAGCAAACCATAGCGAGAATTGAGCCACGCAAAAAGGCGAGTTTTGCCCGCTACAAGCACGCCAAAAAGCCCGCACACGCACCCAAGAAGTGAGCCTGCTAGCACATCAAGCGGATAATGCGCCCCAACGCCAACGCGCGAAAGCCCAACAAGCACGCCAAGCAAAACAAGGCTTATGATAAAGGGCAAACGCCATTTGAGCGTGCGTGGCATAAAGGCAAAAAGCAGCACGCAAACTGTGGTAAAAATCGTTGTCGTATGCCCTGATGGAAAGCTATTTACGCCCATTAGCTTTTCGCCGATGATATAAAAGGCATTGTCTCCAAAGGCTCGTGCAGGGCGCGGCATAGCGTAAAATGCTTTAAGAAAAGGCGTAAGCACGACAGAGAGCAAAGAAGCGGCAATGAGCGCCTCCCAAAGTTTAGGCGCAATGAGCGCAAAGCACAGCAAAAGCGCAAATACCACACTTGCATCGCCTAGCTGAGTGAGATTGTGCGCTATGGCGGGCGCGTTTTGCCAAAGCGCATTAAGGCTTAAAAAAATATCCCTTTGAATTTGCGGATATACTTGTGGCTCATCAAAGCCAAAGAAATTAAGCGTGGTTAAAAGCAAGGCTAAAACGCCTACTGCTAGGGCTAAATACCAAAAACGAGCCTTGTTAAAATTGTCATTTATTTGTTTGTTTAGAGTGCGAGATACACTCAATTCATCGATAAATTCACGCACAAAGCTCATTGTCCTTTTGAAAATATCCATAGCTCGCCTTAAATTTGCCTTATCTCAAACTCAAATTTATCGCGCTTATCAGCCCAAACACCGAAGCAGTGATGATATCAGTATCTATACCCACGCCAAAGTGCCTTTTGCCAGCGCATTCAATTTGCACATAAGAAATAGCTTGCGAAGTAGAGCCTTCTTGCAAGGAATGCTCACTATAATCAAGTATTTCAAAATTAAGCCCTAAATTTTCACGCAAGGCATTTGCCACAGCGTCCAAACGACCATTACCAAAGCCTTTAATAAGCTTTTTTTCTCCCTTAAAAACAAGCTGCATTTCAACAAAAATTTGCTCTTTTTTGCTGAATTCAAAGTGCGGCACGCTCAAAGGCTCGGTGAGATTTACAAATTCTTTGTGAAAAATTTGCACGATTTCATCAGCACTTAACTCTTTGTGCGCCTTGTCTGAAATGTCCTTGACAAAGTAAGAAAAGCTCTCCCTAAACGCCACAGGCAAATCAATGCCTTGCGCGTGCAACACATAGGCTATGCCGCCCTTGCCGCTTTGTGAATTTATGCGTATGACATCGCTTTCATACACGCGCCCAACATCTTTTGGGTCTATGGGCAAATATGGCACGCTCCAAAGCCCATTTTCTCGCTCTTTGTGCCAAGCCATACCCTTAGCAATCGCATCTTGATGAGAGCCTGAAAAGGCTGCAAACACAAGCTTGCCAGAATAAGGCTGCCTCTCATACACGCGCATTTTACTCACCCTTTCATACAGCTCGCAAATGCGTGGAATGTCGCTAAAATCAAGCTTTGGGTCTATGCCGTGCGTGTATAAATTCATCGCCAAAGTGATAATATCGACATTTCCCGTGCGCTCGCCATTTCCAAAAAGCGTCCCCTCCACTCTATCGCCGCCTGCTAAAAGTCCAAGCTCCGCAGCAGCCACCGCACAACCTCTGTCATTATGTGGGTGAAGTGAGATAATCACATTTTCACGCTCGTTTAAATTCTTTGACATATATTCTACCGCACTTGCATAAATGTGTGGCAAGCTCATCTCCACGGTGGCTGGCAAATTTATGATAAGTTTTTTATCCTGTGTCGGTTTTAGCACGCTTATAACTTCGTTGCAAACTTCAAGCGCATAATCAAGCTCCGTTCCCGTAAAACTTTCAGGCGAATACTCAAAGCGAAAATTACCCTCAACCTCGCTCGCCACGCTCTTGCAAAGTTTCGCACCAGCAACGGCGATTTGCTTTACCTCGTCCTTGCTTTTTTTAAAAACCTGCTCCCTTTGAGCCAAAGAAGTCGAGTTGTAAAAATGCACCACAGCGTTTTTGCAGCCTTTAAGCGCGTCAAAGGTTTTTTTGATGATATGTTCGCGCGCTTGGGTTAAAACTTGCACCGCCACACCATCAGGGATTAAATTTTGCTCAATAAGAGTGCGTAAAAAGTCGTATTCAGTGGCACTTGCGGCAGGAAAGCCTACTTCGATTTCTTTAAAACCAAGCTCGACTAGAAGTTTAAAAAATTCGATTTTTTCATCTAAACTCATCGGCGTAATCAAGGCTTGATTGCCATCTCTTAAATCCACACTACACCACGCGGGCGCTTCGTCGATAAATTCCTTTTCACACCACGAACGGCTAGGCTTTGGCGGCATAAAATAAGCTCTTTTGTATTTTTTAAAATTCATCATTTTCTCCAAAAATTTTTCGTTTATTTTAACAAAAATTTGATAAAAATTCAGCTTTTTACGCACTCAAAAAGAAAAATTTTTACAAAAATTCACAAATTTTGCTTTACATTAAAGAAATTTTTGGTATAATTGCACTTTTTACAAAAAATTTCCCTTGCCCGCCAAAGCGGGCTATACAGCCATAAGGAGAAAAAATGAAGCATTATGAGGTTTTATTTATCTTAAAACCCACGCTTACCGAAGAAGAAGTGAGCGCAAAGGTCGATTTCGTCAAAGAAATCCTTACTAAAAACGGCGGCGAGATAGAAAGTGTCGTGCCTATGGGGACGAGAAAACTTGCTTATGTCATCAAAAAGCACGAGCGAGGCACATATTTTGTCATCTATTTCAAAGCCCCTACCACGCTGATTGCTGAGCTGCAACGCGTGCTTGGTATCAGCGAGGAAATCATTCGCTTTCTCATCGTCAAATACGAAAACCGCAAGGAAGTAGCGGCGTGGGAAAGGCTCAGCAAGGGCATAAAACAAGAACGCCCACGCAAAGAGCCACGAAACAGCGATGAAAAGTCGCGCAAAGAAGCCCAAGACGAGCCAGCCCAAAAAGAGGCGAGCGATGTATAACAGAGTCGTTTTGGTGGGCAATCTTACCCGCGACATAGAAATGCGCTACACCCCCACAGGCACGGCTGTCGGGGCGACAGGTATCGCTGTTACGCGTAAATTTACGACAAATGGCGAAAAGCGCGAAGAAACTTGCTTTGTCGATATTTCTTTTTTTGGGCGCACCGCAGAAATAGCAAATCAATACCTATCAAAAGGTAGCAAAGTGCTAGTGGAAGGGCGTTTGAAATATGAGCAATGGACTGACCAAAACGGACAAAACCGCTCCAAGCACACCATTTCAGTGGAAAATATGGAAATGCTAGGTTCAAGCGCACAAGGCAGCTACGCTCAAAGCGGCACACAAGGCTACGCACAAGGCGCAAATCAAGGCAAAAGCTATGACCCTTACGCCGAGCAAGCCCCAGCCAGACAAAACGCTAAAACCGCCAAAAATCAAGCTCAACAGCAACAAAAGTTTGAAGAAATCGATAGCGATAACTTTGACGCAGATGACACAGAATTACCATTTTAAAGGATAAGCTATGGCAGAAAGACGAAAATACTCACGCAAATACTGCAAATTCACAGAGGCAAAGGTCGAATTCATCGACTACAAGGACACCGCGCTACTCAAATACGCTTTGAGCGAACGCTTTAAGATAATGCCACGCCGCCTAACAGGCACGAGCAAAAAGCACCAAGAAATGGTCGAAGTAGCGATAAAAAGGGCTAGGCAAGTCGCGCTCATACCTTACATAGTCGATAGAAAAAATGTCGTTACCAACCCTTTTGAAGGGCTATAAACTCTGTTTGAAAAGCTCTTTTTGGGGCTTTTCAAACCAAACAATAAAATGCTGAAAACTAAGCAAGTGAGCTTGAATTTTTGAAAGATTTTTGATTTTTACTAAAAATTTAAAGCGATAAAATAGCTTAAATGACAAAAAGCCTTTAAATTTAAAGGCTGTAAATTTGCCTTAAAAGGACACACGATGAACGAACTTAAAATAAACGACAAAGCCCCTGAATTTAGCCTTTTAAACCAAGATGAAGTGCAAATTTCGCTTGCTGATTTTGCGGGCAAAAAGGTGGTGCTTTATTTTTATCCAAAGGACGATACCCCAGGTTGCACCATCGAGGCAAACGAATTCAGCGCACTTTATGAGGAATTTTTGGCAAAAAATGCCGTGATACTCGGCATAAGCGGCGACAATGCTCAATCACATTGCAAATTTATCGACAAATTCAAGCTCAAACACACGCTTTTGTGCGACACAGGCAACGAAACAGCACGCAAATACGGCGCTTGGGGGCTTAAAAAGAACTACGGCAAAGAGTATGAGGGCATTATCCGCAGCACTTTCATCATCGATGAGAGCGGTAAAATCGCACAAATCTTTCGCAATGTCAATCCCCGCGCCCAGCACGCCAAAGCGGTGCTTGAAAGTTTGTAGTGCTGATACACATTTGTTGTAGCGTAGATAGCCATTTTTTCATCAGTGAGCTTAAAAAACTCTACCCAAACGAAAATTTAGTAGGCTTTTTCTACGACTCAAACATACACCCACAAGCTGAATACGAGCTTCGCTTTTTAGATGTCAAGCGAAGTTGCGACAAAATAGGCGTTAAACTCTACAAGGGCGAGTATGAATTTGAAAAATGGCTGTGCGCGACAAGGGGCTATGAAAATGAGCCTGAAAAGGGCAAGCGTTGCGAAATTTGCTTTGATGAAAGGCTTGGAAAAAGCGTTGAATTCGCCCATAAAATCGGCGAAAAAAGCCTTACAACCACGCTTTTAACGAGTCCAAAAAAGGATTTAAAGCAACTTGAACGCTCCCTGCAAAAAGAGTGCGCGAAATTTGGTATTACCTTTGTCGCGCCTGATTTTCGCAAAAACGGCGGCACGCAAAGGCAGTTTGCGCTTGCAAAAGAGGCTATGCTTTATCATCAAAATTATTGCGGTTGCCTTTATGCTCTCATCAAACAAAGGCAAAATCGCCCCTTTGTCGATGAGCTGATGAGTCCTATCACGCGCCAAGTGCTGCCAGCTAGCATTGAGGAAAGAACGAGGCTTTACAAAAAGCTTGCTAGACTTGAAAAAAAGGGCGTAAAATTCCAGCTTGAAAGGGAAAAATTTTTAAATTATCGCTTGTTGAGCGCGAAAATTTGCGTGGATAAAAAGCCCATAAAAGCGCACATTTTGTTTTACTCGCACTTTAAAAATGCAAAAATTTGCTTTTCGCAAAATGAGAATTTAAAGGGCGTTTTGCGGGTTTTTAAAGATGAGCTTGTGTTTTGGGATTTTGAGTATTTTAACACCCTTTGCAAAGGCAAATTTCCAAGCTTTGAGGCGTTTTTGAAAAAGCCTTTGAGTGTAGAAAAGGAAATCGCACTCCGCCAAAAGCTCTTTAAAGCCTATAATCTAAGCCCGATTATCATAAGCGAGCATTTGCCACAAGGCAGGGTTGAGATTGTGGCAAAAAGTGAAATTTACTTTGACACGAGAGAAACCTTGCGAATTTAGGGCGTTTTGCAAGCAGCTCGTAAAAAATTTACAAAATGTCGAATTTTATAAATTTTTTAAGTTTTAAAAGAGTATAATTTGATTTTTAAAAAGAAATTTTATCAAGGAAATGCTATGTCATCGGCATTAAAGCGCGTTTTGGGCGTTTTTGAGTTTTACAGGCAAGGATTTAGCGCGATGAGGCTTGGCAAAACGCTTTGGGGTTTAATTTTCGTCAAGCTTTTTGTGATTTTTGTACTGCTTAAAATCTTTGTTTTTGACGAGAATTTAAACAGCGCCTTTGCAAAGGACACTGACAAAAGCGATTTTGTGCTGCGAAATTTAATCAACCCCGCAAATTCGGGGACAAATTCCGCCATTTTAAACGAAAATTCCATAAATTCAAAGGCAAATTCAGCCCAAAATTCAAAGCAAAATCAAACAAATTCACAAGAAATTCAAGCCCTTTCGCCCAAAAACGCGGCGAAAATTCACAAAGAGCAAACAAATGAGAGTAAAATAAACACTTTAAATTCAACACAAAAGGACACACGATGACAGAACTTTCAAGCGTGGATTGGAGCAGAGCGCAGTTTGCGCTTACGGCGATTTACCACTTTTTGTTTGTGCCGCTCACACTTGGGTTGAGCTTTATGCTGGCGATAATGGAGACTATCTATGTCAAAACAAATGATGAAAAATGGCTTAAAATCACCAAATTCTGGCTCACTCTTTTTGCCATAAATTTCGCTATCGGCGTGGCTACGGGCATTATAATGGAATTTGAGTTTGGCACAAATTGGGCAAATTACAGCTGGTTTGTTGGGGACATTTTCGGCGCACCGCTTGCTGTGGAGGGCATAATGGCGTTTTTCCTTGAAGCGACATTCTTTGCGGTAATGTTTTTTGGCTGGAACAAAGTATCAAAGGGCTTTCACTTGTTTTCGACTTGGTGCGTTGCCATAGGCAGCAACCTTTCAGCCCTTTGGATACTCGTGGCAAACGGCTGGATGCAGTATCCTGTGGGTATGGCGTTTAACCCCGACACCGCGCGCAACGAAATGCAAAGCTTTTTTGAAGTCGCCCTTTCGCCTGTGGCGGTGAGTAAGTTTTTGCATACCATAGGCAGCGGTTATGTCATCTCAGCACTTTTTGTGATGGGCATTTCGGCGTGGTTTTTACTCCGCAAACGCCACACGGGCGAAGCTAAGCGCAGTTTGGTTGTGGCAAGCAGCTTTGGGCTGATTTGCTCGGTGTTTTTGTTTATAAGCGGCGATGAGAGCGCATACCGCGTAACTCAAACTCAACCGATGAAACTAGCGGCTATGGAGGGCTTATACAAGGGCGAACACCGCGCTGGGCTTGTCGCTTTTGGAATTTTAAACCCCGACAAAAAGCCAGACAACAACGAAAGCGTGTTTTTGTTTGACTTAGAAATTCCTTATGCGCTTTCTATACTTGGCAACCGCGACCCAAACAGCTTTGTGCCGGGCATTGAAGATTTAGTTTTTGGCAACGAAGCAAAGGGTGTTCGCTCCATACAAGAAAGGATAAATAACGGCAAAATAGCCGTTTCAGCCTTGAAAGATTATAAGATAGCAAAAGAAAACAACAACAGCGAGCAAATGCAAGCGAGCAAAATTCAGCTTGAAGCGAATTTCAAGGACTTTGGCTATGGCTACCTTGACAAGCCCGAAGACGCCGTGCCGCCCATCGCGCTTACTTTTTACACCTTTCACTTAATGGTTGCGCTTGGAAGCTTGTTTTTCTTGCTTTTCATCGTGGTGCTTTATCTTTCTATGGCAAATGAGATTGAGAAATTCCGCAAGATTTTGTGGCTTTGCGTGTGGTTTATCCCGCTTGGTTTTGTCGCGGCTGAGGCTGGCTGGATAGTAGCTGAGGTGGGCAGACAACCTTGGGCTATACAGGATTTGTTGCCTGTTGGCATCGCGGCTACAAATTTAAGCAGCGTGAATGTGCAAATTTCATTTTGGCTTTTTGCCGTGCTTTTTACGGCTCTCTTGCTTGCTGAGCTTAAAATAATGCTCAGCGCGATAAAAAAAGGATTTTAAATGTTTTTTGGTTTAGATTTAGAGGGACTTCAAATTTACTGGTGGGTAGTTTTAAGCTTGCTTGGCGGGCTTTTGGTGTTTATGTTTTTCGTGCAAGGCGGACAAACCTTAATCGATGAGTTAAGCGAAAACGAGCTTGAAAAAACAATGCTCATAAATTCGCTCGGACGCAAGTGGGAGCTTGGCTTTACCACGCTTGTGCTTTTTGGCGGGGCGGCTTTTGCGGCGTTTCCGCTTTTTTATGCTACGAGCTTTGGCGGTGCTTACTGGGCGTGGCTTGCGATTTTATTTTGCTTTATTTTACAAGCAGTAAGCTATGAATACCGCAAAAAAGAGGGCAACATTTACGGCACAAAAACCTTTGAAATTTTTCTCAAAATCAACGGCTTTTTGGGCGTTTTTTTAATCGGCGTTGCGTTAAGTAGCTTTTTTAGCGGCTCACATTTTGTTTTAAACGAACAAAATTTCGTCCTTTGGCAAAGCAAATGGCGAGGTTTAGAGCTTTTGGCAAACCCTTACAACTACCTTTTAGGCTTAGCCCTTGTGTTTTTGAGCCGAATTTTAGGGCTTGCATACTTTATGAACAACATAAACGATGAAAACATTCGCGCAAAAATCCCCAAAAAAGCACTTTTAAACAGCCTTTTGTTTTTGGTGTTTTTCCTTGCCTTTTTAGGCTTTATCTTTGCAAAAGACGGCTTTGTTTTGGGCGCAAGCGGGGTTGAAATTCAGCCAAATGCTTATTTGCTTGCCTTTTTGCAAAATTTATTTTTGCTTGTCATCTTGCTTGTGGGCGTTGTTTTCGCACTTTGTGGCATTTATTTGCTTTGCTTTAAAAAATGTGTTTGCGCCATTTGGAGTTTGGGACTTGGTAGCGTTTTAGCTGTCTTTGCCCTGCTTTTGAGTTTAGGGCTTGGCGGAGGCGTGTTTTATCCGTCTATCAGTGCTTTACAAAGCTCTTTGAGTATCAAAAACGCGAGCAGTAGTTACTACACTTTAAGCGTGATGGCTTTTGTGTCCTTGTTTGTGCCTTTTGTGCTGGCTTACATAAGCTATGTGTGGCGAGCTATGGATAAGGTAAAAATCACCAAAGACGAGCTAAACGCCGACAAACACGACATTTACTAAATTTAAGTGTGAGTTTGAATTTCGCGTGTCGTTGTGAGTAAATTTAAAATTTATGCCGTGAATTTATCGTGCGTGGCTTGATAAATTCACACAAAGAAAGGAAAAAAATGGAAGGCTTATTTTTACTTGCCTGGCCCCTTGTGATTTATCTTTCGTATAAATTCATAAGGCTAAACATCAGCCAGCTTGAAAAGCTAGAAAAGCTCTAAGCAAAGCTTTATAAAGCTTGCCAACGCTTAATTTAGCTTTTTTAAATAAGGTAGCATTTCTCAGCTACCTTATTTCAAAGAAGGATTAACTTGCCTAAATCCTAAATTTAGACAAGTGAAGTCAGTTTGTTTGCTTTAAACGACAGCAAAACCTAGCTCGCTCGGTTTTCAAAGCGAAATTCGCTTATCACTCCAAGCAAAACTCACTCAG
>OQVS01000952.1_pt1 | contig 20155 bp, 13 predicted proteins | sample 1691601 | NCBI WGS metagenome assembly OQVS01 (sample SAMN03418268, study PRJEB22391) | human gut metagenome | biome: human-gut; feature: organic feature; material: feces | host: Homo sapiens | place: Tanzania | collected 2013-01
ATAGACCGAAAAGACGAGCAAAGATTACCAAGTTATTTTTTAAGGATTACTTAATGTAAACTTATTCAATAACAATTGCCTATGGGTAAACGAACTTACTCCCTGAGAATCGTATTGATTCTCGTGTCATGGTGTTTATTGTCCACTATGACAGTTGATGCCCAAGATGCTTCTTCAGGAGCTGCTGTAACCTTGACGGGTACAGTCTTGGACAAATCTTCCGAACCTCTGCCAGGCGCTTCTGTTCTGGTAAAAGGCACTGCAAACGGTGTTGCAACGGATGTGGACGGCAAATTCACGATTCGTCTGAAACCGACACCTTCTACCGTAATCGTCTTTTCATTTGTCGGAATGAAACCGAAGGAAATCCCCTATTCTTCACTTCATGACGGAATTAAAATCACATTGGAAGACGACTCCAATAGCCTGGACAACGTAGTCGTGACCGGTTATGCGAACATCCGGAAGGACAGCTTCACAGGAACATCCACGACCGTGGGGCGGGAAGACTTGATGAAGGTTTCCACGACCGACCTGATGAAGGCGCTTAGCGCATTCGACCCGTCCTTCAAGATGATTACTGACAATGCGCAGGGTTCCAACCCGAACAACATGTCTGAATATTATATAAGGGGTCGTTCAGGTGTATCCGAAGTCAAGGAACTGGACAAGGTAACCGGAGACGTGAGTGAATTCGCATTGAAAAACAATCCTAGTGCGCCTATCTTCATATTGGACGGTTTCGAAGTGGACCAAGCCACGATCTACGACTTGGATATGAATCGCGTGAAAAGCGTCACTACTCTTAAAGATGCAGCCGCAACGGCTGTCTATGGTTCCAGAGCCGCCAATGGAGTCATTGTCATTGAGACAGTTACGCCTGAACCTGGCGCTGTCCATCTCACATATTCGAACACTACTTCCGTGGAAATTCCGGATCTGGGCAGCTATCATCTAATGAATGCCAAGCAAGCATTGGAAGCTGAATATTATGCCGGACTGTTCGAGGCGACGGCCGATGACAAGAATGCCGGCGGTCTCATCAACTACGGCGAACTGTACAACAATGTGATCAGAGGCGTGGATACCGACTGGATTGCAAAACCGGTGCGTACGGCATTGAACCATAAGCATTATCTTTCCGTCAGCGGCGGTTCGGACGCGCTTCGCTGGAGTGCGGACATAAATTACCAAAGCAAGGATGGAGTCATGAAAGGTTCTTCCAGGAAGACTTACGGCGCATCCATGTCGCTGGACTACCGCTACCGCACGCTGCAGATCAGAAACAAGGCTTCTTTCAATGTCGTGAACGCATCAGACTCCCCTTACGGGTCATTTTCCGACTATGTGAGGATGAAACCTTACCTTTCGCCGGTCGACCCGGATACGGATCATTACTATAAAGTGTTCAGCATATATAGGAACATCCGTTCATCCATCAGTGAGCCGGTGTATGTGACCAATCCTCTTTATGAAGCTACGCTGAACAGTTTCAGCAAGTCATCCTACCGTGAATTCATCGACAACCTCAGCCTCAGATGGAACATCACGCCTTACCTCATGGCCAAAGGAACTTTCAGCGCCTCATATAAGGTTCAGGATGACGGTACTTTTACGGACCCGGCGTCAGGCGTGTACACGAAAACCGATGTGAAAGAGAAAGGACAATATAAGGATGGCGATATCCGTTCATCAAGGTGGACATTGAACGGAATGCTCTCCTATAACAGGAATCTCAAGAAGAACAACATCAATGCTTCCCTCGGTGTAGAGGCATCGGAAGCCAAGTCCAGTTCGCAATATTCGACGTATCTGGGATTCGTGGAAGGAGCAAAGGCTTCGCCGAGCAATGCGCTCAAAATCAAGGAGAAGCCGACTTTCAGCGACAGCAATTCCCGCCGTTTCGGCACATATCTGCAGGGCAACTGGTCATACGATGATATCTATCTTCTGGACATTTCAGGAAGATATGAGGGGTCTTCAGCCTTCGGAGCGAAAAAGAAAATGGGACTTTTCTGGTCTTCGGGAGCAGGTCTGAACCTCCACAATTATGCATTTCTGAAAAATGTAAGCTGGATGGACAGGTTCAAGGTCAAGGCTACCTACGGCGTGACCGGAAAGGCTAACTTCAGCCCGTATCAGGCCAGGACCACATATGAAATCATGTATGACAATCCTTATATCGACCAGTGGGGAATGGCCCTTAAGGCTCTGGGCAATGAAAATCTGAAATGGGAAAAGGTTAACAAGCTCAATGTCGGTACCGAACTTTCATTCCTGCAAAATTCAGTAACCGTCATGTTCGACTGGTATCATGAGCTGACAACCGACCAAGTGGAATCCGTTTCCATCCCGTCTTCTTCAGGATTCACGTCATATAAGGGAAACCTCGGAAAAGTATTGAACCAGGGTGCTGATATCCGTGTCAATGTGAGAGCGTTTTCGAACCGTGACTGGGATGTCTACGTGTTCACCTATATGAACAGGAACACCAACACCATCAAGGAGATAGGCGACGCTTTGAAGGATTACAACTCCAGCATTGACTCATTCTTCAAGGGATATTCGTCTTCATCGTCTGACAGCAAATACAGCCAGCCTTTCACCAAATATGAAGTCGGGAACTCGCTTTCTGCCATTTACGGCATGAAATCCCTCGGCATTGACCCTGCAAACGGAAAAGAACTTTATGTAAAACGCGACGGCACAGTCACTTACGACTGGTCTTCTTCCGAGCAGCAGTGCCTGGGCGACTATGATCCGAAACTGTCCGGTTCATTTGGTTTCAATCTCCGCTGGCGCAATTGGACGCTTTACACGACAATGGCTTTCCGATGTGGCGGCCAGGCGTATAACAGCACATTGGTTGCCATCGAGAATGTTAATCTGGAGAAATATAACGGAGACGTTCGCATCTTGACTGACAGGTGGATCAAGCCGGGAGACAATGCGACTCTCAAGAGCATCAAGGACCGCACCTATACGACCAGACCTACATCGAGATTTGTCCAGGATGACAATGAAATGACGATGTCTTCGCTGTCGCTCGGTTACCAGTTCGACCATAATCTGATAAAACGGATCGGAATCGATGCTCTACGGCTTCAGTTCAATGCTGAAAACATATTTACCGTATCTTCCATCAGGCAGGAGCGTGGAACCACCTATCCATATGCCAGATCCTTCAACATCAGCTTGAATGTAACCTTATAATTGCTCAGTTATGAAAAAAACAAGAATAATATATTGCATATTGGCCATTCTCATGATGTCCGTGTCATGCAACAATTGGCTGAATGTAGGCTCCGAAGAAGAAGTCTTCGAAGATGATGCATTTGCATCCACGAAAGGCTACAGAAGTGCCTTGGTCGGCATTTATAAGACATTGGCCTCATCTTCCCTCTACGGACAGGAACTTACGTGGGGGCTCAAAAGCACATTGAGCTGGAACTATAAGGCAGGAAACTGCGTAACTTCCTACCGTGCAATTCTCAACGAGGAGAGTTTCGACAACAGTGCTGCACGCAGCCTTTCAAATACAATCTGGAGCAAGGCTTATTATGCTATTGCCAACTGCAATGAATTGCTGCAGAAAATCGAAGATTGTGACGACGCATTCGAATATCCGTGGGAAAAGCAGATGATTATGGCGGAAGCCAGAGGCATACGCGGTCTTCTGCATTTCGAGATGCTGCAGCTTTTCGTTCCTGCTCCAGTTACAGGTTATGACGGACAGGCTCTTCCGTATGTCACTTCTTATCCTGACCTGAAGCCGGCGTACAAATCCATGAAGGAATACATTGACCTGGTTATCGAAGATTTGAAATATGCGCAAGAAGAACTTGCGCCGATTGATATTGACGAACTCAGGAACAAAAGTAATTTCGTCTCTGGTACGATGCGTTTGGACAACATGGATTATGTACTTTTCCAGGGCGTCGGCAACATTCATTCGAACGGCGGCAAACGAGACAATGCTTTCGGTGACGGATTTTTCGCATTCCGAGGCTACCGATTCAATTACTGGAGCGCAACCGGCTTGTTGGCAAGGGTTTACTCTTATTTGAGGGATTTCGACAATGCCGAAATCTATGCGGATACCATCATCAATGACTGGGTGGTGGAATACCAGTTCAACCTGTACAATTCCAATCCGAAGGCGACGACGGGACGTATTGACGGGAAACGCAGACCTGAGCCTATCTGCGCATTCTGGAACGACCAGGTTTGTGACAATTATACGTCTATTGCAGGCACGTCGTACAACAAAATGGTGGAACTGAAATATCTTTTTGCCGGCGACGAGTCTACGGACTACCGCTATACTGAATTGTATAATTCTTCGACCAAGACCTACCGTGTCTGGGACAAGTCGGAAAACAGGACCGTCAGCCAATACAGCAACCCGCTTCTTCCAGTCATGGAATTGCCTGAAGTATTCTATATCAAGGCTGAATGTCAGGCACATGACGGTGATATTGCCGGAGCTGATGCCACGCTCAAGAGGATCCGCGATGCCAGAGGATGCACAGCTCCGCTTTCCGACACTGATTTGGATTCATTCATGAATACATTGGTAAATGAAGCCCAGCGGGACTTTCTCACACGCGGTACGACTTACTGTTTCTTGAAGAAGCTTGACTGGCATGTAATCTACGATGGCACACCGGCAGGAAAGACGGTTACATCTGATTGGTACGTGCTGCCTTTGCCGGATTCGGAAACCGCTTATTATTAATGGAGGGACTTGAAATGAAATACACAAAGATATTATTGGCTGCCGCTCTGGTTGTGGCAGCATGTGCCAAAGAAAATATTCCTACATACGAAGAGGCGTCTGGTGAACGATACATTTATTTCGCAAAGGAGGAACAAGATTCTTCAGATGTGTCTTTCTATTCCTATCCGGGGCAGAAAGTGATCGAGTATCCTGTTGTGGTAAAAAGTACAGGTTACAGCACTTCCAAAGGGACTTTTTCCGTCAAGGTGCTGAAAGAATACACGACCGCAGACGATGGTGATTATTCATTGGCGGAAAAATTCACATTCCGTCCGGAAAGCCAGGTGGATACATTCTACGTAAAGCTGAACTATTCCTCCAAACTGGATAATGAGAAAGTAAGAATAGTGCTGGAATTGGATGAAACTCCTGATTTCAAATTAGGCATGACCGACTCAAGGGTCGCTATAATCTGGTTCCACAATAATCTCGTCAAACCATCATGGTGGAATTCTTCGGTAAGCGCGTATTATCTCGGTACATATTCTGATGCGAAGTACAAACTCTTCCTGGAAGTCGTAAAGGTGGATCTTGACGGGGCTGACAATAGTCTGATACGTCATTACACATTGGTATTCAAGAAATACCTGGAAGACAGGAAGGCGGCCGGCAATCCGGCATTGGAAGAAGACGGGACGGAAATTACCGTAATTGCCTGATGAAAAATGTTGTTAACATAAATGATTGATACGATGAAACTTAAATATATCATATCCTTATTGGCATTTACTGCAGCAGTCAGCTCATGCTACAAGGATGATTCTCGGGATTTTCAGATTCCGCTCGCAGGTGTCAGCATCGCGGCAGATGATGCCATTTCCTTCTCTGTCGGCGTGGAAGGCACTTACGAGCCTGTAATCGAATGGGGCGGCACTTCAGAGGCTGACTACAATTATAAATGGACAGACAATGGACGGGAAGTCATATCTACGGAACGTGTTCTCAAGCATCTGTTCACTGAAGCGGGAGACCATTATCTGACTTTTCAAATGACAGACAAGAAAACGGGACTCGTATATGGCCGTGATTTCAAGATGACAGCCAACAGCGAATTCTTCCTGGGCTGGCTGGTTCTTTCAGAGGGAGCTGACGGAACGTCCAAACTCAGCTTCGTGAACCTGAGCACTTTCAAGTCTTATCCTGACATATATGCAACGATGTTCCCGGGCACTCCGCTCGGTTCTTCTCCCGTCGGCATCGCCTGCCAGGGCATCCGCAAGACAGACCAGGTGACCATTATCCAGAACGAAGGTGAGGGCTCTGTAGTCCTGGACGGTTCTTCATTCAAGAAAGTCATCAATGTAGCTGACGAATTCATCGGAGGAAAATTCCCTGCTGAAGACGGCAGCTTCAAGATTAAGGCCATCGGTTACACTCACCGCGGACCGGATCTGGTTTTGACGGAGAACGGCAACATATATGACAGAATCAGCAAGACCGGCTATTCCGCTGCATTCCAGAGCGGCATGTACTCCACGGAGCCTTATATTTCAGCCGGAGGTCCTGCCAAGTTCACCTACATGACATTCCCTGGTGCGAATTCATATTTCACTCCATTATTTGACGGTGCACACAACAGATGGCTGGCGTATTACACGACCACGACAATTCCGCTCCAGATTCCTGCCTTCGACAAGGCAGCCGATGTTGAATTCGAAGACGGTTTCGATTTCTGTTCCGGCATGGCGGCCGATGTGAAGATGCGTTACGCCCAGACATATCAGGAAGGGGTCATGCGTACGCTGCGCCTGGCCAATGTGTTGGAAAAGGCCGGATCTTTCTATGTGAATACATCTAAACTGGACCTGAACACCACCAATTCCCATATTACGGTGTCTGACTTGCAGCAAAAGTCCATTACCGGTTATGCGATTGACGCTGATTCCCAGTTCTGTATCCCGCGCGGCTCTGGCACTGACTACAACGATGAGCTCTATGTTTTCTTCAATGTCGGCAGCAGGGTATATTTTTATCATTTCGACACTGGAACCGCATATCTCTACCATGATTTCAGCAAGGACAGCAATGCACCTTCCGGCAAAATTGTTTCAATGATCCAGAACGGCAATGCCAGCCAGCTCGGCGTGGCTTTCTCTGACGGGCACCTGTTCATCTGCGATCTGGCAAAGAAAACTCTTACCTCCATCAGGCAGAACAACATTGATCCGGAGACCTATGACAAGATGGTCAAGGCTCACATCAGCGATATTCCCGGGACAGTGGTTTCGCTGGCATTCAAATATGGCAAGGCTGACAACTACACAGGATCAAAAATTTCAAAATAACATTCAACTATATGAAATTCACAGCATTGACAACATCACTCCTGCTGCTGGCAACACTCTCATCGCCAGCCCAGGAGAAAAAAATCGAAAAGCTTCCCGGCATTCCTCCATCCAAGAGCGAACTGGTTTACGATTATGACAATGTCCTTCCGGAAGACATCCAGCTGAAGGGAGCCCCTCAAGGTTTTGCAATCAGCGGACGTTATGGATTCTCACTGCGGAACAGAGGCATGTGCATTGTCCTCGATATGAAGAAGAACAAGTATGTAAATTCGTTCATGCTTGAGGGAAACACGTCTCATTGCAACAGCGCAGGTTTCGGAAAAGAGAAATATTCAAAAGATTCAATGTTCCCTCTCCTGTACGTGTGCGAATGCCTGGGCCAAAAGAGCTGCTATGTGACTGATATAACGACTGAAGGCTCCAAGATAGTCCAGAGACTGTTCTATGATTCTGATGAGTTCAAGATTGCCATGGACTGGATTGTGGATGCGGAAAACGGGTTCATATATGTTTACGGCGGCCGTCATTTCGGAACGAAATACCTGAAAAAACTTCCGTTGCCGAAATTGTCTGATTCCGACGAGAACGGAGAGGTGCATTTCACTAAAGATGACGTGCTTCAGATCATTGAAATTGAAGGTCTTATGATCAGTCAAGGTAGCGTCATCAAAGGCGGAAAGGCATATCTTCCAGATGGTTGCTCGCCTTATGGCAACAAACTGCATATCATCGACTTGGCTACAGGAGAAAGAGAAGCTGTCGTGGACTTTCAGGACCAGGAAAACGAGCCTGAAGGACTTGCTTTCAAAGGAAAATGGCTCTATGTCGTATTCCACAACATCACCGAAAGCATACGTCACACGATGATGTATCGCATGAAAATATAAAACCATGTTATCCCCGGAGGCTCTAAGCTTTCGGGGTTTTCATTGTCAGAACCATATCCGGAAGAAGTATCAGGTCATGATGCCATTTCGGCGGGGTAACCTCTTTGTCTTCGTGGTGCCAGAAAACCTGGACGCGGACTTTGGCGGAGGACGGGATGTAGCCTATGGCGCCCAGGGCCTGGAGTTTTTTGGTGAAAGCCCCGGAAAATTTCACGACACGCGTAAAGCCCAAGTAAAGGCCGTCGTCGCCGACATTGAGGACGCACCCTGAATGAATGGCGGCAAAATCAATGCGCTTGTTTATGAAATCATTGAGATACACGTCTTTATGCCCCATTTGGATAAGGATTTCCGCCGGCTGGCCATAGTCGGTTTCGTCCATTACGTAATTGACGGCAGACAGCACATTGCGGTCGAACAATGCCGGATTGTCGTAATGGATGGTGAGGTTTTTCTTGGCCCGGGTCATGGCTACATAGACGGCACGGCGCTCCTTGTCGGTAATCACGCGAAGTCCTTTGAGGGAGACATAAACATTGTCAAACTCACGACCTTTGGCCTTGTGGATGGTCGAAACGATGATTTCCGAATCCCCGCCGGGAATGAAAGTCTCCAGCTGCGACTCGCGGAGATAATTCTCAAAATCCGACAAATAAAGGTGCTTTCCTTCCGATTCGAAGCCGGCAATGCAATTCAATGCCACCTCAAGATATTGACTGTCAGAATATTGTTCTCGAAGCGCAGCTTTCGCTTTTTCCCATTCGGATTCGTCAATGTCGATGCATCCCGGTTTCCGCACAAGGGAAAGGAAGAAATGCAATTCGGCCAGATCGGTCAGGCTGAAGCCTTCCTTCGACTGTATAAGACGGGTCTTGCGGCCATGACGGTTCAGCAATGCGGAAAGGATCAATGCGTCATCATTGGTCAATGCCAACACGCAGGTGCGGCCGTCGTAATCATCCGTAACGATTTCATTGACAATGGCTTGCTCGTAATTAGAGGCTCGATGGAAACGGACATTGACATTGCCGCGGAAGTCCTGGACGCCCTTTATCGGAACGGCCTTCAGCCGGTACGGGATGCTGGTCACGAACGCATTGGCGGCAGCTATGACCTCGTCGGAACTGCGGAAATTTTCCGTCATGTTGTAGACGGTCGCGCCCATCGAGATCAGCCTCCGCATGTATCCGGAGTCGGAACCGCGGAACTCGTAGATGTTCTGGTCGTCGTCGCCTACAGCGATTACGCGCATGTCTTCGTTCTGGTTTATAAGCATTTCCACGAGGGCGAACTCGTCTGCGCTCATGTCCTGCGCCTCATCGATGACGAGTATGGATTTGGTGATCTGGCTGCGTTCCACCTTTCCTTCCTTTATCGCGGTTACGGCATCACTTACTACATGGTCCGAATCCTCGACAGTGCCGATTTTTCCGAGCAGGTCGAAACAATATGAATGGAACGTCTTGATTTCCACGTATTTGGCAGCTCCTCCGATCAGTTGGGCGAGACGTGCGTGAAATTCCGTGGCGGCTGCGCGTGAAAAGGTCAGCATCAGCAACTGCTCGGACTTTATGTCTTCCATCAATATGAGGGAGGCCAATTTGCGGACCAGGACATAGGTTTTTCCGCTTCCCGGACCGGCCGGCACGACTATGAAACGGGAATTCTTGTCATTGATGATGCTGCTCTGCACCCCGGTCAGACTGCCGAAAATCTCATCGTACTTCTTTTTGCTTACGTTGCGGTTGATTTCCTCGGCTTCCTTGCTGTCGAAATAGCGTTTGATGAACGCCTTGAAGTCCATGGTGAAGTAGTCGTGGACATATTCCAACGCCTTTTTCTCGTCGGCGACCATCATGTTCGCATATTTGCCGACAATGTGGATCTGCTGGATGCGCTGCCGGTAGAAGTCGTCAAGATTCTTGTAATCCTCTTTCTTATAGCGGCTTCTGTTGTCGAAATTAAGGCGTTCAAGTTCAATCTTGTTGTACAGCACCATGAATCCGCCTTCGATGCTCACGATGCCGGTCTTCGCCAGAAACAGCAAGGCTTCTTCAATATCCTCAATGCCGGCCTGTCCGGTCTGGAAAAGGTTGCTGGAATTATATCCCTCGACAAGTTCGGCCAATGAGAAATTCACACTGACGTCATGACCTTCTTCCTGAGATTGGGACTTGAACCTGTACAAGATATATCGCGTGACGGCCAGCCTGTTCTCTGCCGACTGCGCCAGCCTTTCGCGAGGCATCCTGATTCGGATTTCGATATATTCTTCCGAAAGAGACGTCTTTTCCATGTAGTTCCGGATTATCCAGAAATACAATATCGTGCGGATATCTTTTACAGTAGAACTTGATATGCCTTCGGCCAATGCCTTCTCGTTCAGCTCTTTGATACTGAATTTATATTCATTGTCAGACAAGGCGCCAATGATGCATTTCTCCAGTTTACCGTAAAAATCCAGTTTCTTGACCTGGCTTGTCCGGAGATACGCATACATGTCATTGTCCTTCGCGAGAATGCCGCTCATCCGCATTTTCTCGACAACGTTTATGACCTTTCTGATTTCTATGCCGAGCATATCGGAGAGGTAGTCGACGCGCGATTCGGCTTCCGCAGTACCTGCCTTCGACCGGCTCCGTTCCGATATCAATGACTTGATGATGCGTCTTGCATTGACCTTGTCCTCCTCCGTAAAATCATTGCAGCCGTCGATCAATTCTGCCGCTTCATCCATCGTTCTCGGGACAATGCTGGTGGCGAAGATTCTCGGGCTGTCCATCCCCCGGCGGATGAACCCGGCATTTTCCAGGGCGGCAATCGCGCTTTTTACCTTGGTTTCGACGTCGCGGATTTCATCCCAACCGGCTTTCCGGGCGATTTCAAGCGCGGAAATATTGATGGTGCTGTACCTGGACGTCAGGTTTTTAATTGCACGCCACACCTGATTTATCTCGCTGAGCGTCAGTTTGGTTTGGTTGAGCAATGTAAAGTGGCGGTTCAGGTCGTCGTCATTGTAAAGGACGTAGCAGTCAGCATTGGAATTTATATCTCGTCCCGCCCTGCCTGCTTCCTGTATAGAGTTCTCCAGGGAATCCGATATTTCATAATGGACCACGAGGCTGACGTCGCTCTTGTCCACGCCCATTCCGAACGCAGACGTGGCGACGATAATGCGCACCCTGTTGTTCATGAAATCGTCCTGTGCCTGGACTTTCTCCTCGATCTCCATCTGACCATGAAATGCCTTGGCCTCCAGACCGTCCTGCGTCAGACGCTTGGCGATTTCTTCCGCTTTCCTGGTCCTTGTGACATAGACGATTGCCGGGCCCCGGCTATCATACAGAAGGCTTCGCAATGTCGGATATTTCTCGTTGTTGCTGCGATACAGCACCGAATAATGAAGATTGGTCCTGGCTGCGTCCGTCGTATAAAGTTTCAGTTCCAGATTCAGCCTGTCCCTGAAATAATCCGTTATGTCGCTGACTACCTTGGGCTTGGCCGTAGCCGTAAAGCAAGATACCGGAATCGGTGAAGACTGTCCTTTTTTCTTCTGCAGCTGGCGTATGAAATCCGCGATATGCATGTATTCTATGCGGAAATCCTGCCCCCAAGCTGAAAAACAATGCGCTTCGTCGATGACGATACGGACAATCGTCCTTCCCAGCAACACATTCTCTATCGTTTTGGACCTCAATGACTCAGGGGCGATATACAAAAGTGACGCTTCACCTGAAACTATTCTGTCAAGCGTATTTTTCCGTTCTATCGGAGACAGCAGGCCATTGATATAGACGGCATCGGCAATGCCTTTCTTTTCCAGATTCTCCACCTGGTCTTTCATAAGTGACTGCAGCGGCGAAATGACGACCGTCAGACCGCGCACCGACTCCCCCGCCATCAGCGCTGGAATCTGGAATGTCAATGATTTTCCGCCTCCCGTGGGAAAGATTGCCAGAATGGATTGCCCTTCCAATGCAGCATTGACGGCATTTTCCTGCAACGGCTCGCCACCGAATTTCCGGAAATGGTCATACCCGAACCAGCGTTTCAATGCTATTTCGGGGTTTCTTTTACTTGTGCAATAATGACATCTGCCGCAATTGCATTCACGCAGCTGCCTTATAATGCGCTCTGTATCAGGATAATTTTTCAGCACCCACGGAGCAGTTATGGAATTTCTGTCGTCAGTGGAAACCAGCGCGACCGCATAAGCGGATGCGACAGCATTGACCCTAACCGCTCCGGAAACATCCGCATTGTCACAAATCAGGCCGGTCAGGGCCTCTTTCACATTGTCCGAAACGGATTTCCGAAGGAAAAACGGACGCCGTTCAGGCGCGTACCCGAGCGCTTCGAAGAAGCCGGTGAAATGGGCGTCGGCGCGCGTGAGCTCATAGTAGATTTGTTGCAGCGGCCGGGCAATGTTCTTGAATGCATTGACCTCATCCTCAAACAGTTCCTTGGCTTTTACGGCATCATTGAGCGGATTGTTGAGCTCGTCGGAGAGGAGTTTGTCATCCTTCAGCAGTTTGTGGTACGGCTTTCTCGGAAACAGCAGCGGCGACAGATATAGCGTGTCGATCAGCTTGAAATCCTTGTCCAGAAAGGGTTTCAGGTATTGATAATCGTGTTCGATGATGTTATGGCCGCACAGGAAGTCCGCATCGCTGATGAATTTCACGAATTCCGCAATGCGCGATGTATGGAGCTTTTTTCCGGCCATTACGGCTCCGGCATCCACAATTTTGCCTTTCCCGTCAATTTCTAGATCGACAAATGCTATATTATTCATCGGTTATTGTCTTGCTAAAGAGACAAAATTAACAAATAATTCAATTTTCGCAAGTTATCAAAATAATCGAGGTCCGAAAAAATTCAAAGGTTGTCATCCCCACGCACTTCTATTACGTTACCCTCACCCTAAATCCCTCCCCTCGGGGAAGGGACTTACCCTCGCCCTCACGGGCTCTAATCACCACATTTTTCTTTTTTGCGACTCGAGCGATTGATTATGCGGGTAGCGGCGATCAAAATGAAGGTCAATGCTTCTGATACGGGGAGGGCGAGCCAGATTCCCGGGGTGCCGGCGATATGGGGCATGATGAGGAATGACGGCACGAGGAAAACAAGCCCGCGGGCCAATGAGTAAATTGTTGCAGGCCAGACACGTTCCACGCTCTGGAAATATCCGATCACGGTAACATTGACAATATAAAACACGAATCCGGCGGACATCAAAGGAATGCCGGCAGATGCGATCCGGTAGCCGGCAGTGTCGGTGCTGAGGAACAGCGCCGCGACGTATTTCACGCCGAATGCGAGTGCGGACGACAGCAGGATTCCGGCCCCCGCGGCGGTGAGCAATGCGACTTTACGGGCTTCCACTACCCTGCCCCGTTTTCCTGCGCCGTGGTTGAAACTGATTATCGGCTGCGCGGATTGCGAAATGGCATTGCCGGTCATGAAAATGAATGGCATGATGTAGCAGGCGATGGAAAACGCTGCCACGCCGTCTTCGCCCAAGTACCTCATGAACACGTAGTTGCCGACGAACATCAGCACCGATATGCTGCATTCTCCGAGAAATGCGGAAAAGCCGAGACGGAACTGGTAGCCGATATTTCTGGCGAAGAGACAGAGGCTTTTCAGCGACCATTTCAGCCGGTACAATTTCATTGACCTGGACAGGAAAAGCATGTAGAAAATGACCATGCCGGCACCGAACCATAGAGCTAAGAATGTGGCGAATGAGACGCCTGCAAGTCCTTTGTCGAGGACGAAGAGGAAAATGTAGTCCAGGACGATGTTCAGAATCGCCGGTATCGAGGATGTGAACATGGCGTAGGTCGGCGAGCCGTCGAGGCGTATGATGAGAAGTCCCACCGACTGGATGGACATTGCACAGAATGCCAATGACAGCCAGCGCTGATAGTCAAGCACATGCGGCAGCAGACGGTCGGAAGAGCCGAGCAAGTAAGCGGTCTGCGTGCTAAAGCATTGTACCAGAATGGTTATGGTCAATGTCAATGCCGTTCCGAATATGATGGTCTGGGTCATATTGATTCTGGCGGCCTTCTCGTTGTTCCGGGACAGATGTATGGACGATACGACCGAGCAGCCGATGCCGAGCATCAGTCCGATGGCGGTCATAAGAAGCCAGAACGGCGAGAAAATGTTTACGGCTGCCAATGCGTCACTTCCGACGCCGTGTCCGATGAAAACACCGTCAATTATCGTCATCAAGGAGATGCAGAGCATGCCCAAAAGTGTAGGCATAAGCATCTTGCCGAACAGCTTCGGAATGTTGTCCGAGCCGAAATCAATCGCGTCTCTTTGCATATGTCTCAGTTCCAAAAGTCGCAAAGATAAGAATTTACTGGGAGTTTTTATGTAACTTTGCAAGTTCAAAAAGCGATTTGACATGCGTGAACTTGGTATTTTTACGGACGGCACAATATGTGCGCCTGCCACGATTCCCGGCACCGGCGCAATTTCCATAATCAGAGTCAGCGGCGAAGATTCATTGGCAATCGCCGACAAGGTCATTGAAGTAAAAGGTGGATCCTTGTCGGAGACCGAAGGCTACAGGCTCCGCTACGGGACGATTTTCGCGAACGACGGAAGTGTGCTGGACAATGTGATAGTCAGCGTGTTCCGCGCGCCGCACTCATATACCGGCGAGAATTCCGTGGAGATTTCCTGCCATGCTTCCAGGTTCATCGTCAATGCGGTTCTAGAGCTTCTTGTCAATGCCGGCGCACGCATTGCCACTCCTGGCGAGTTCACGCGCCGAGCTTTCGTCAACGGCAAGATGGATCTGGCCCAGGCCGAGGCTGTCGCCGATGTCATTGCCTCCCAAAGCGCCGCAGCCCATCGTGTCGCAATGAACCAGCTGAAAGGCGGTTTTTCGTCGGAGCTGAAAGCCCTCAGGGAAAAGCTTCTGACAATGACTTCCCTACTGGAACTTGAACTGGATTTCAGTGAGGAGGATGTAGAGTTCGCAAGTCGCTCTGAATTAGGGGCATTGGTAGAAGAGACATTGACCCATATAGTCCGCTTGACGGATTCTTTCAGCCGCGGCAATGCCATCAAGAACGGCGTTCCGGTGGCGATTGTGGGGGCGACGAATACCGGAAAGAGTACGCTTTTGAATGCCTTGCTCGGAGAGGAACGGGCTATTGTATCTGATATTGCCGGAACGACCCGCGATACGATCGAGGAGACGCTCAATCTAGGCGGCGTGATGTTCAGATTCATTGATACCGCCGGTATTCGTGAAACCGATGAGGTGGTGGAGAAGATAGGTATCGAGCGCACTTTCCGCAAATTGAACGAGGCGTCTATTGTACTGGGAATGACCGACTTGTCACGCGGCGAGGATTCGGTTCTGGCCGACGCCGAGTATATCTGGAGCAGGGTCAATGCTTGTGGGACCGAGCGTGAGTTTCTGCTGTTGGTCAACAAGTGCGATGTGGATGACAGCGAGTCTGTGGCGGCTGGTTTTGCTGAGGCTGGTTCTGGGGCTGGTTATGCTGGGACTGGTTCTGTGGGCGGTTATGTTGAGACTGGTTTTAAAGCTGGTTCTGAGGCTGGTTATGCCGACAAGGCCGGAAAGATGGCGATAATAGAAGCAGCCTTGCGCGAGAAAGGCATCGTCACCAAGATGATTCCCATATCTGCCAAAACGGGTTCCGGCCTCCCGGAATTGACCGAAGCCCTTGCAGAAATCGGCCGCCGCATCACAGGTGACACCGACGAAACCCTGGTGACGAATATCCGCCATTATGAGGCGCTGTCGCGTGCCGCAACGGCTCTCGGGCGTGTCCGCGACGGACTGAAAGTGGCGACGCTGCCGCCCGATCTGATCGCGCAGGACCTCCGCGAGGCGCTATACCATCTCGGCGAAATCGTCGGGGAGATAAGCACGGATGAAGTTTTGGGGAATATATTTCGAAAGTTTTGTATCGGCAAATGATGGCTTGTAAACAGCCATAACCAACCATAAGCAATTAGAAGAAAGTCGCTGATAGACAGCGGCTTTTCTTTTTATGTGGTTTTCAGTCAAATCTGACTGGTTGCGGATTTCCAGCATCATTTTGTACCATAATTCTACCGCCGAACAAATAAGCGGACACTTCGCACTCATCAGAGCTACATCTTAGGCACGATGTGAGACGCTATGAGAATGTGCCAAACCGCTATAGAAGACACAGTGTGAGACGCTGTGAGAAATTGTGAGACGCGTTGAGACAGAATCGACGAAATTAAAGGCGACGAATATATGGAAGTACAGAGAAAATGCCAGTGGTGCGGCAAACCATTTATAGCACACACGATGGTAACACGCTATTGCAGCAAATCGTGCAATGAAAAAGCGTACAAAGAGAAGAAGCAGAAGCAACGATTGCAGGCTTACGAGGAACGGCAAAATGAGCAGCCCATGCAGGAAGTCGGCATCGTGGGGAGCAAGTTGTATCTCTCCCCTGCCGAAACCGCAACCCTTTTAGGTATCAGCCGTGCGACCATCTACCGCCACATGGCTGTCGGAATCATCCGGGCCTTACAACTTCGTGGGCGTACTATTATCCGCAAGTCGGACATTGAAAAGATGTTCGACAATGCTCCTGATTACAAGAAACGTAATTATGGACGGAAACAGACTGCACTCTATTACACCACGAATGAGGTATTGGAGAAGTACCAAATCCAAAAGAAAACCCTTTACCGCAGATGCAAGCTGTATAACATTCCGAAGATTGAGGAGGGCAATCGGGTGTTCTACAACCGCAGTCTTATAGACAAATATTTTGCAGACCTTGCCGAGGAAATCAATCCAGCGAGTTACTATACTCCGGAGCAGGTTATGGACAAATACGGTATGAGCCGTAATGCAGTTGTAACCTTTGCCATGCGGCACAATATCCCCCGAATCAACCGCCACCATGAGGTATATTATACCCGAGCTCATATAGATGCGATTAAGGAAAAGCAGGAGAAGCTTAATCCCGACTACTATACCTACGATGAAATCACCGAGAAATACGGACTTACCAAGATTAATATCAGCTACTATGTCAACAAGTACGACATCAAGCGGTTCAAGCAAGGAAGCCGGACAATGGTGTTGCGTTCGGAGTTTGACAAAGTCTATATTGAGCATCGCGATGGAACATATACGCCCAAGAAACGGGAAAAGAAAAGCGACCGGCAAACTCAGAAAGAGACTTTTGTAATCCCTGAAGGTTATTACTCATCCGAGCAAATTGCAACGACCTATCAGATGAACAGGAAAACCATTTGCAGGCTGTGCCGTGAAAACGACATCCCTAAAATCAGTCATGGCGGGTTCAACTATTACGAGCAACTGGCAGTTGACCGATTCTTTGCCAAGCACAAAGCGGCTGACAATATCAAGGAATGGATTGGTGCGGAGCAAATGGAAGAAATCTACGGCATGAGCAAAGATGCCCGATGTTCGTTTGTGCATCGCCATAAAATCCCCTCCCGTGTTGTTTATGGCAAAATCCAGTATTCCAAAGACCATATCGACATCATCAAAAACGGTGGCTTCGACCAACGGGAAAGGTATTACAGCGTAGCCGAAGCGATGGAAAAATACGGCATTCGCAGGGATAATGTCTACAATTATGCGAGGTACAACAGCATACGGAAGATGCACCACGGCAAGTCGATGTTCCTGCTGAAAGAGGATTTTGACAAGGTTATGGCTGAAAAATCCGTCATCTGAGAATTATTCTGCACAGACAAGAATCATTTTCAGTAATGGCAGTCATCAGCGTTGTTTCATTGTATTGATTTGCAACAGATGATTCACCAAATATAATATTTATCATTATGCACGAATGTAAAACTGTAACATTGAGGACAAGACCTCTAAAGAAAAACATGTTGTCGTTCTATCTGGATTATTATCCCGGTTATCGCGACAAAGAGAGTATGAAGGTAATCCGTCATGAATCTTTGGGCATCTACATCTATGCCGACCCTAAGAATCAACGGGAACAGAACTTCAATGCCGTCATGTCGGAAAAGGCGGAAGCTATCCGGTGCCGACGTTTTGAATCCATCGTCAATGTGCGGTATGATTTCTTTGACAAGAGCAAGATTTATAACTCCAAAACTTGACCAGAAATGGGAGTTCGTCTATCTGCACTTCTGCAATTTCGTGGGCGGTAAATGCTCATTCGAGGAGATTGATGTGGACTTATGCAACAAGTTCAGAGAGTATCTGCTCAATGCGAAGCAACTGAGACGTCCGGAGCGTCCCATATCACGCAATTCAGCCGTGGGCTACTGGTCCACATTCAGAGGATTCCACAAAATACTCTATCGCAACAAGTTGATTCACTCCAATGAAAACGATTTCTTGGAGAAAATAGAACCGGAAGATGTCGTCAAAGACTATCTCAGCGTAGAAGAACTGTACAGATTGGCAGAAACGCCTTGCAAGATACCGGTACTGAAAACCGCCTCGTTGTTTTCTTGTCTGACAAGTCTGAGAATCAGCGATATTCTCACATTGCGATGGGAAGAAATCGTTGACTTTGCAGCCGGAGGAAAATGCGTATATACTGTCACTCAAAAGACAAAGACAGAAGATATTATCCCCATCAGTGATGAGGCCTTGCAATTAATCGGTTATTCCCCGGAAAAGACATGGCTGGTATTCAAAGGATTGAAAAGATGCTGGACGCAATACCTCATGAAAGAGTGGATTCGAACTGCCGGTATCACCAAAAACATCACGTTCCACTCGTACCGGAGAACATTCGCTACCTTGCATGCTGCTGCCGGAACGGACAATCACGATGTCCCCCACCTGTACATCTTCCACCGGCACTTCAACAGTGGAATCACCCCGCCGGACGCTGGCGGTTTTCGGGCTCAAGTCCATCAGAGCACGGATGGCATCACCGGTCTTGCCCTTTGCCCTGGTTTCCAGGTATTTTCCAAAAGTAATCAGGGTCAAAATCATAGCTGCAGATTCAAAATAGAGATTGTGGCTGTATTCCGAGACAATTTCCATTTCTCCATGTCCCAGTGCCCAGGACATACGAAACAGAGCGGCAACGCCATAAACCAGTGCTGCAAGGCTGCCAACGGCAATCAGGGAATCCATGTTGGGGCTGCGATGCCAGAGCGCTTTGAGACCGCGGGTATAATATACTCGGTTAAGGTAAACCACAGGCAACGTCAGGCACAACTGAAACAGCGCGGCAACCACAGCATTTTGCGTCCCGTGATACCAGCCGGGCACCGGGAACCCAACCATGTGCCCCATGGTAAAATACATGAGAACCACCAGGAAAATGGAAGAACCAATCAGGCGGCGCTTCATTTCCTTCAGACCGGTGTCCATGGGCGAAGCCGTCTCCTTTTTTGCAGCAGTTCCCTGAAGGACGGCATTATAGCCAGCCTTCTGCACCGCCTGAATCACCAACGCGGACACATCCGTGTCGGAGGATACGACCATGGTTCCGGCAAGCAGATTCACATCTGCTTTCTGCACCCCGGGAACCGCTCGGGACACCTTCTCCACCCGGGCGGAGCAGGCTGCGCAGGTCATCCCGGTTACGTTAAATTTCAGAATCATCTAGATTTCCTCGCTTTCTATTATCTTCTATTTGGGGCATTTCGTCAACTGTTTTCTATTGACACGCTCCTGTGTTTTATGATAATATTCTATCACGCAATCACAACATTGCAAGTATGCACTATTTTGTGCAATACTACCCTTTTAGATACCACGGAGGAATCCCATGAGCAAGGATGAAATTTGCCCCGTTGCCACAACACTGGATTTGATCGGCGGAAAGTATAAGGCCTTGATTCTATGGCATTTGGCCGACGGAAGTCATCGGTTTTCTGATCTCCGCAGAATGGTTTCCGACGCAACCCCAAAAATGCTGACCCAGCAGCTGAGAGAGCTGGAAGCCCAGGATTTAATCCATCGGGAGGTGTTTCCGGTTGTACCGCCAAAGGTAGAGTACTCTCTTACCGAAACCGGAAGAAGTCTGATGCCCATTCTCATTGCCATGCGGGACTGGGGTGCCGAATATATGCGCCACAAGAATATGGAGCCATGCTGCTTTATGATGCAGTCCGGAACATCTTCCTGCTGCCACTGATGTGCAATATAACATGAAAGGATTTTAATTTGATGAGAATAAAGATTA
>OQVS01000957.1_pt1 | contig 20067 bp, 10 predicted proteins | sample 1691601 | NCBI WGS metagenome assembly OQVS01 (sample SAMN03418268, study PRJEB22391) | human gut metagenome | biome: human-gut; feature: organic feature; material: feces | host: Homo sapiens | place: Tanzania | collected 2013-01
AGAGCGTTCATCACACGGTCAACAGCGAGCAGTGGGCACCTGCCGCCATCAATCTGCCTGCGCTGTGGGATATGCCCTTGGCTGATGCCAAGCGACCTGTGATTGCCATTCTCGACACAGGCGTGGACATCAACCACCCCGACTTGAAGGATAATATCTGGACCAATGAGAAGGAGGCGAACGGTTCCGACTTTGAAGACGACGACAACAACGGCTACTGCGACGATGTGCATGGCTGGGACTTTATCCACAACACCGCCATCATCAGCGACGGCATGGACGGTAACGGTCACGGCACCCACTGTGCTGGTATCGCCGCTGCTGTGGGCAATAACGGCATAGGCATCACAGGTGCCAACCCCAATGCTATGATTCTCCCCATCAAGGTGATGGGCGATGACGGCACAGGTGACGTAGCCACCATTGTGCGAGGCATCGACTATGCCGTGGCAAGTGGTGCGAATATTTTGAGCATGAGTTTGGGTGGAGGCAAGTCAACCGCCGAATATCAGGCGCTCTCAAAAGCATACGCTGCTTATATCCCCATTGTGGCAGCTGCTGGTAATAGTGGTGTAAGCATTTATGATATTTTGCGGGGTGGTCTAAAATTCCCTGCCGCTTACGATATTGTGTTGGGCGTGATGGCTTCAGGGCAGAATGGTCAGCGTGCTGGTTATAGCAACTACGACCCCGATGGTCCATTCTACACTCAATATGCCAATACAGATAGAAACTATTCTCAAAAAGACAATACTTCACTCGGTGAATTTTGGAATTATGATTTGATGGCTCCCGGCACAGGCATTATGAGCACACTCCCTGGTGGCAAGTATGGCAAGTTGAGTGGCACCTCTATGGCTACTCCATTTGTGGCTGGTGCGCTTTCTCGAATGCTTCAAGTGAAGGGCTTCGATTATGCAAAGGACTATGGCATTTTCGGCGATATGGCTGAGGCGAAAATGAAAGGCACAGATGTGTTTGATGCTAAAGCAGCCGTTAGCTATGATGAGAGCAACCGTGAAGTGGCTCTCCGCTTGCTCGCCATCACCATCGACGACAAGGAGTTTGGCGACGGCGACGGCAATGCCGATGCTGGCGAAACCATTGCCATCTACCCCACTATTCGCAGCCTATGGGGTGAGGCGAAGAATATCAAGGTATCAATTACCGAAAACCCAAATGTGAACGACAGTGCCTACACCATCGTGGAAAATGGCGCAGATTTCGGCTTTACGGTCAACAGCCGTGGTAGCGCAACCGCCAAGAACCCGATTAAAATTAAAATCGGAGAGGAAGTGAACGACGGCTACACCATTCCTCTTACTTTCGATTTCACTTGCGACAATATGTCGGGCGAACTGATGCACACCCACCAGCATGCCTACATTGATGTGATGAATGCAGTGGAAATCGGTGGTATGATTACAGAGAACACCACCCTTTACCCCAATGTTCACTACCGTGTGACCAAGCCAATTGCAGTGCCAAAAGGCGTAACGCTGACTATCAAGCCGGGCACAGTCCTTAAATTTGAAGATGGCACAGGCATTTCTGTCACGACTAGTTTTGATTACAAATATATTGATGGCAAATTTGGCGGGTATTATGTAGATGAAGAAAAATCCGGTAAACTTGTTATTCAAGGAACACCTGATAGCCTGATTGTGATTGACGGTTCAGCTTGTGAAGGTTTTAGTCTCACTTCTGCTGAGTGTGAAGTGTCGTGTAAGAATTTAATACCAATAGAATATGTGTTGTTTAAGGATTTAAGAATCTCAAATAGCGGCTGTTTTGGTGGCTATTGCTTAAGAAACTGTATTGTTGACAATGCACATATTTGGTATACGTTTTTTCTACATAATGCATGGTTAGAAAATAGCATTTTTTCAGATATTAACATGAAATGGTTTTCTGATTTGTCTAAGTTGAAGGAATGTATTTTTTTAAATATTATATCTAACTTCCAAGATAAGTCTTTTTACAATTATTCTACTTCAGAAGGCAACAATTATCTAACACCTGTATTATATAAAGGCAATGATGATTTCCGATATCAAAATTTGTACAGCAACCATAGAACCCCTACCACAGTAACTTTTGAGCATCCGTCTTATTGGGGTTCTTCGAAAGAGAGTATTGTGAGGAAATATGTTTATGATATTGAGAGGGGACAAGGTTTTGGATATTTTGACCTGTCGAATATGCTGACTCGACCTAATAAGGAAGCGCATGGCTGTGTTTGGAAAGTGGTGGTTGATGGCTACGATGCCCAGGACGACTTCGATGAAATGCCTCCATTGGGCGTGGGCAGACACAAGTTTGAGGTGTTCTACAACCGTGACGATATGGATACCACTACTACCCCCACCATCACCATGGGCTTGCAAGAGCCCTACACCCAAACAGCCATTAATCAGGACGGCTTCTGGAGCGTGCAAGACAGCGTGAGCGTATATACTGCTTACCTCGACATCGACGGCAAGATGACCATCGATGGCTTGAACCGCATCGCCGTGACTGGTGCGAAAGATCACGACCACTTCGATGTGCCCACCGAAAACTTCCGTTTCAATGTGATGGTGCAGAAAGCAGGTTCGATGAGCACTGGCATGGTGGCAGAAGCAGGACTTGGCAAGGTGAACTTGAGTTGGAACACTACCGATGTGAACTTCGACGATATGATGGGCTACAACCTGTATCGCTACACGAAGGAAGACAAGAGCGATGTGGCTAAAATCAACACCTCTCTCCTTTCGCCCACCGACGACAGCTACACCGATACCGATGTGGTGCCTGGCACCACCTACTATTACTACATTATGGAAATGTACACCGACCTCACCCAAAGTGCCATTTCGAATGTGGTGGCTGCCACTCCGCTCACCGCACAGAAGGGTGATGCCAACGGCAGCATGAGCGTGGACATTGCCGATGTGGTGACCGAGGTGAACTATATCACCAAGCAGCCTACTGGCACCTTCATCTTCGAGGCTGCCGATGTGAACAGCGACAATGCGGTGGACATCTTCGACGTGGTGGGCACTGTGAACATCATCACCACCCCAACCGCCGCTCCAGAAGCAGGCGTGAGCAGCACCGCCACCTACACCACCGAAAACGGTATTCTGTATGTGAACAGCCCCGTGGCTCTCGGTGGCTTGCAAGTGATGGTGGAAGCCGACGAGAAGGCGGTGATTACTCCACTCGAAGCCCTCGACGGAATGGAAAAGGTGCTCACACAGATGAACGAGAACCAACGCCTGTTCTTGAGCTACTCGATGAGCGGCAAGACCATTGCAGCCGGCAAAAATGCCATTCTGCAAATCGGTGACCACGCTGTTAGCGACATCAAGTTGAGCGACGCAATGGGCAACAATGTGATGGCTATCAATGGCAATGTGAACTCTGGCATCGGCACTATCGAGACTGTGCAGTTTAAGGTTCCCTATCCCAACCCATTCACCAGCCAACTCTCCGTGCCTTATGTGGTGGGCAAGGAAGGCTGCAAGCAAGCCAAATTTGTGATGACCGATGTGATGGGTCGCACCGTGGGCAGCTTCAATGCCGACGCCACAATGGGCGAGCACACAATGGTAATCAGCGGTGATGGCTACAGTGCAGGCCTTTACTTCTTGAGCCTGTACGTTGACGGCAAATTGATGCAAACCTCACGCGTTCTGAAACGCTAATCATCATAACGTAGGGACATGCCTTTGGCGAGAGCACTGAAAAAGTAAAACTAACTTTCAGATTGAAAGTTAATAACGGAGAAATAGTCGTTTTACCCTTCTTTTTCTGCCTATCATAGCCTTATTGAGGCGATTTGTGGAAAGAAAGGTTATAAATCGTAAGCATTTTTCGTTTTGGTCTTTAAAAAACTGGACTTTTTCAGTGCTTTCGCCTTTGGCATGTTTCAAAAGCAAACCGCAAACGTGTCAATGTTTTAGAAACATTCCTTAGGCATACCCCTACAATTTGTTTTGGATTGCAAATCCAATTTTGACATCTAATGAACTGATGCACTTTTTATGATGAAGAAATTATTTTTAATCCTATTTTTGGCGATTGCAGGATTCGTGGCTCAGGCTGGGAATATGGTGGCGGTATCGCAAACCGAGGGGCACCCTGGCGATGTGGTGACGGTGGCTGTGAATGTGCAGAACACCGACATCATCACAGGTATGCAACTCTCGATTCCGCTCGATAAATTCCTTAGTTATGAGGCTGGATCCGCCTCGCTCACCGAGCGCGCCGACGGACTGCAAGTGAGTGCCAACGCCAGCGATGGCGAGTTGCACATTGTGGTGTTTGGGTTCGGCAAAGATAAGCAAATCAGCGCTGGCGATGGCACGGTGGTCACCTTTAAGTTGAAACTGAACTGGGCGCCAAATGTGTATCCACTCACCCCGAAAGTGCTGTTGAGCGATGCCGACGGCAATCCCCTTGACTGCACCACCACCGATGGTTCGGTCACCATTCTCACACCACAAATCGCCACGGCGGAAAAGGTGGTGGATTGGGGGCGTGTTGCCATCACTCGTGGGCCATACACCCGGAGCGTTACGATTCAGAACACAGGCACGGAGCCGCTGCACATCAGCAATATCACCTTCGACAATGAGGACTTTTCGGTGGCAGAACCGCAACTCACCATCGCCGCTGGCGACAGCAAATCGCTTTCCATTGCCTATGCTCCTGTGCAGTATGCTTGGAGCCTAACGGCACACATGACCATCGAAAGCGATGCCATCAACGGCAAAAAAGAGGTGACGCTGACCGCCATTCCGTACTCGGTGAATGAGTTGCACCTTGGCGAAGCAAGCGGCATCTGCGATGAGATAGTGGAAGTGCCCATCACCGTCAACAATATGGAGCCGCTGGTGGGTGTGCAGTTCGATATTACGCTTCCCGATGAGTTGAAATATGTGGAGGGGAGTTTCGCTACAGCGGAGCGCACTACCGCCCTCACTGCCACCAACGCCATTGACGGCAACAAACTCACATTGATGCTCTATTCGCTCACCAATGTCACGATGGAGGGCAACGATGGCGTGATAGGCACATTCAAGCTTCGCCTCAATGGCAGAAGCAACTGGTATTGGCTGAATCCCGAAAATGTAAGGTTGAGTAACATAAAGTTGGAGAACATGACATCTGCCACTTCGGGAGGCTATGTGAAGATACAAAGCCCAGTGTATGGCGGAAGCACTTCGCTCGATATGGGAAAAACCTCCGTGACCGAAACAGCACAAGCCACCTACTCGATGCGAAATAAAGGCAACGTGCCACTCACGATTGAAAAAGTGGCTTTTCTTACCGACGGTTTCGCTGTGGTGGAACAGTTGCCGATGGTGATACCAGCAAATGAGAAAGCTGCGCTCACGGTGCAGTTCTCCCCTACCGTGGAAGGTGCATACAGCACATTCATGAATGTATATACCAACGACCCAGACCGCCGCATGGTGCAGGTGAAGGTGAATGGCGAAATTTTTGAGCCTAACCAATTGACTTTAGACGGCGAAAGAGATGCCAATCAAAAAGGCTACACGCTGAAGGTGGGTATGGACAACTATACGACCGACTTGGTGGGTATGCAATTTGATGTGCATTGGACCAACGCTATGCACTACGAATCGGTGAAGGCAAGCAACAGATGGAACAATGAGCATATCATCGCCATTCTGATCAACGATAACACTTTGCGTGTGGTGGCTTACACCATTCCTTCTACCGCCATTTCGGGTAACAGCGGCGAGCTGATGAGGCTACACTTCACTTGCGACGACGAGGCGTATGAGGGCACCACGGTGAGAATCGACAGCATCAGCCTGAGCAACACGAAAGGCGAGCAAAAATCATCGCTCCAAGACCTCGCAATGAAAATTGTGAAAATGGGCGATGTGAACGATGATGGCGTGATAGATGTAACCGACGTGACAATGCTCATCAACAGGGTTCTCGGCACTACATCTTCCAATTTCCATGAATCGGTAGCCGACATGAATGGCGATACTGTCCTCGATGTGACCGACGTGACCTTGCTTATCAATAAGGTTTTGAAAGGCGAATAAAAAGAGAAGGGTTTACACCCCTGACAGCCCCAAAGCAAACCCATGGCATGCTTCCACTTGTGTGGGGGGGGCTGTTTTGGGTTTGTTTTTGGGTGGTGTTGGGGATTTTTTGTAATTTTGTGGGGAAATGATATATCCTGCTAATTTTGAAACAAGAATTGGGTTTGATGTGGTGCGCCAAGAGGTGGAGAAACGCTGCATCAGCACACTTGGCGTGACTTATTGCCAAAAGATGCAGTTTTCGTCGCAGTTTGACGAAGTGAAGGCGTGGCTCAGCCAAACGAATGAGTTTCTTGCCATTCTGCAATCGAAGCAAGAGTTTCCGCTCAACTATTTCTTCGACCTTCGTGTGCCGCTGAAAACGATTAGCACGCCAGGCTCCTATATATCGGCAGAAAATCTGTTTGATTTGCAACGCTCGCTTAACACCATCAGCGACATTATCAAGTTTTTCCGTCTTGACGAGGAAGGCAATACGCCCTATCCTTACTTGAGACGGCTGACCGATGGTATGCTGTCGTTTCCAGAGATTGTGAGCGAGGCAAACCGTATTCTCGATAAGTTTGGCAATGTGAAGGACAATGCCTCTCCCCTGCTGCGTGAGTTGCGTAGCACAATCGCTTCCACCACCGCCAGCATCAACGGCATCATGCGCCGAGTGATTGCGCATGGGCGTCAGTCGGGCATTTTTGATGGCGACACAGCCCCATCGATTCGTGATGGCAGACTGGTGCTGCCTGTGGCTCCGATGCACAAGAGGAAGGTGAAAGGTATTGTGCACGATGAGTCGGCTTCGGGTAAAACCGTGTTTATCGAACCGGAGGAAATTGTGGAGGCAAACAACCGTATTCGTGAAACGGAAGGCGAAATCAAGCGTGAAATCGTGAGGATTCTGACCGAGGTTTCCGATATGATACGCCCACATATTCCCGATTTGCTCGCCTCATACAGCACTTTGGGCAAATTCGACTTTATTCGCGCCAAAGCAAGATTCGCTTTAGACGTGGATGCCCATATGCCACAACTGGAGCAGAAACCACACATTGAATGGTATCATGCCCAGCACCCTGCCCTTTTCCTCTCGCTTCGAGAACACGGAAAAGAGGTGGTGCCACTGAATATTCAGTTGACCAAAGAAAATCGCATACTCATCATTTCGGGTCCGAACGCTGGCGGTAAGTCGGTGTGCCTGAAAACGGTGGGTGTGGTGCAATATATGATGCAGTGTGGCGTATTGCCTACGCTTTACGAAAACTCGCACATGGGCATGTTTAAGAGTGTGTTTGTGGACATTGGCGACCAGCAGTCGATTGAGGACGATTTGAGTACATACAGTTCGCACTTGCAGAATATGAAGACGTTTTTGAGCCGTGGGGGCAAGGAAACGCTGATTCTTATCGATGAATTCGGTAGCGGCACGGAACCTCAAATCGGTGCGGCGATAGCGCAAGCCATTCTCGAACAACTGAACCAAAAGCGAATGATGGGTGTGATTACCACTCACTACCAGAATTTGAAGCATTTTGCCGACGACACACCTGGTTTGGTGAATGGTGCGATGCTTTACGACCGTCAGCGTATGCAACCGCTGTTCCAACTCTCTATTGGTTATCCTGGCAGTTCGTTCGCCATTGAGATTGCCCGAAAAATAGGCCTTCCACAAGATGTGATAGAAAAGGCAAGCGATCTGGTGGGCAGCGACTATATCAATATGGATAAGTATCTGCTTGATATTGTGCGCGACAGGAAGTATTGGGAAAACAAGCGCTACGAAATTCACCAAAAGGAGAAAAAACTCAATGGCATAGTGGCAGAATACGACGAGCGACTTGAAAAAATAGCCACCGAGCACAAACTCATCATCAAGGAGGCGAAAAACGAGGCACAGGAAATTTTGAAGCAAAGCAATTCGCAGATTGAACGCACTATCCGTGAAATCAAGGAAATGCAAGCTGAAAAAGAAAAAACCCGCCAAGTGCGCCAACAACTTGACGACTTCAAACGCCGACTCCAGCAAGACGATAGCACTGTGCCAGAGCAAATCCAGCACTTGATGCCCAACCACCCATTGAAGCAAAAAGCCAAGAAGAAGGCAGAAAAGAAGGTGGAGAAAGCCGACCGGCAACTTGAGGTTGGCGAAAATGTGGTGATGAAAGGTTCGTCCACAGTGGGCAACATCTTGAGCATTGAGGGAAAATATGCTGTGGTGGCGTTTGGTAATTTGAAAACCCGTGTGGAGTTGAAGCGACTTGAACGCACACTCAAGCAAGTGACCAAGCCGAAAGAGACATCATCGGTGAGCAACACTACCACAAGCGAAATGCGTGCACGCCAGCTCAATTTCAAGCCCGACATTGATGTGCGTGGTATGCGTGGCGACGAGGCGGTGCAAGCCATCACCTATTTTATTGATGATGCTATCCAATTCAGCCAGCCTCGCGTGAGAATCCTCCACGGCACAGGCACCGGCATACTCAAGCAACTCATTCGCCAATACCTTAACACGGTGAAGGAAGTGAAAAGTTACCGCGACGAGCATGTGCAGTTTGGCGGCGCAGGCATTACGGTAGTGGATTTCGAGTAAATCACATCTATATAAAATTAAAACGGCAGACTCATCATGGAGTCTGCCGTTTTTAGTATGATTTCAAGTCGCTTACTTTGATAAACTGCTGAGTGCTTCCATTGTAGCCTTTTGGATAGCGGCATCAGCTTCTTTCTTGCAGCCGTATTTTGCGATTTTGGCTTTTGATTGCACGCCGAATTGCTTTACGAGCACATCAACTTGCTTCTTTTGATAGTCGGTCAAGCCTTTGTACACCTTGTTCATTCCCAAAAACGACTTGGTGTAGTTATACATTGAGTTGGTCACAGCTTTTGCGCTTGCAGCGCTTTTCATTTCGCTGATAGCACTTGTGAGTGTGGCTTTAAGTTGGTTAAACTCTTGTGTGGAAACTTTCACAGCCTCTGCTGATTTTGTCACTTTAGTTTGTACCTTAGAGGCAGCTTGCGCAGGCATTGCGAAAATAGCCATACATGCGATTGAGAGGATAAAAAATCTCAGTTTCATAGTCTTTTATTTCTGATTGATATTTATTACTGATGGGCAAAGTTAATATTTTTTCAAAAAATCGTTTTGCTCACCTGTATTAAAGTTTGTCAAATAATGTAATGCGTTATTCTGATTAGCCTATCGGATTGTGAAATCGTCGGCATCTTGCCACACCGGGAACTTTTCGCGGAAGCGGTTCAGGGCTGGTAACGAAAGGTCGGCAGCAATCACTGGGCTTGTGGTGCGCTCGGTGATGAGTTTGCCCTTGAAGTCGATTACAAACGATGATTTTTCGCTAAACTCAATGCCGGAATTATCCACGCCACAGCGGTTCACTCCCAGCACATACGCCACATTTTCAATGGCGCGGCCAAACAGGAGTTGCCTCCAAGCGTTTTCTCTGGCTTTTGGCCAGTTTGCCACAACGAGAAGAATGTCGTAATTGTTTTTCACATTGCGACAAAATACAGGGAATCGTAAATCGTAGCATATAATCATCTTGATATTGAACCCTCGGAACCGGATGATTGGGGCTGGCGTGTGGCCTTGTTTGTACACCTTGTCCTCGCCGCCGAAGGTGAAGAGGTGGCGTTTGTCGTAGAACGTTTCCTCGCCGCTTGGCTCAATGAAAAAGGCACGATTGAAGAGTTGCCCTGCCGTGTGGGCTAAAAATGAGCCGGCAATGGCGCACTGATATTTAGCGGCAAGCTGATGAATCAGATTCATCGTTTCGTCGATGTTGCGCTCTGCCAGTGCCATCGCTTGGTCGCGGTCGGCAACGAAGCCTGTGGTAAACAACTCTGGAAGCACCACGAGGTCGGTATCCTCAGGCACATTCTGCATATTGCGCTTCAGTTGGGCAAGGTTGGCATGTTTGTCGCCCCACACGATATTGTCTTCAATCAGCGACACACGGAAATTACGAGAAAACATAATGCTAAGTGTTTATAAACCAGTGGAAAATTTTTCGGGGAATCGGGCCATATAGCCTTTGTCTTTGTAATAGCGTAGAATGGTGTTCAGGTCGGCATCAAGGTCGCCAGTGGGTGTAAACACCTTATCGAGGCACGCAATTTTGCTTTTATAGTCGATGTATGCCAGCACGAGCGGCACCTTTGCGCCATCAGCAATGACCAGTGCGCCCTTGTGCCAGTTCTCATTGTAACTGCGTGTGCCCTCTGGGGTGACAGCGATAGCGAGCGAATCGGCTTTGGCGTAAGCCTCCACCAGCGATTCGGTGATAGAACTCTGACCATCTTTTTTCTTGCCACGATGCACAGGCACACCGCCAATCGCTTTCAGCAAATTGCCCAATGGAAAGAAAAACCAATTATCCTTCATCAGAAAGCCGGCTGTCAGACCAGCGGAGCGAATGGCGAGCTCACCAACTATAAAATCCCAATTGCTGGTATGTGGAGCTACACAAATCACGCATTTAGGGGTTTCGGGAATGTTGACCTTGAAATCCCATCCAAACTTGTGCAGCAAAAAACGAGCAAATTTCACTTTATACGAATCAGTTGAAAAATGTGATACAAAACGCACACAACTTATGGAAGCATATACGCCACTGGTGATACGCATCCACAAGTTGGTGGTGATAGTTGTGTTGTGATAGTAGAGCTTTACAGCTATTATTTCTTACCCTTAGGCAAAAGTGCGTTCATTGCTGCAACAATTTGCTCAGTTTCGGTGTGCATATATTCTGCCAAAGCCTTTTCCACAGCCTTGAAATAGGTGCGGCGAGCTTTGTTGTAGTCCTTCTTGTTTTCAAAGTCGCGAGGCACTTTGTCGAAGCTAACTGACACACGGTTCACAGCTTCTTCTTGAAGAAGAGCGATGTCGAGAATGATTTGATCCCAAGCAGCTACGTCGGTACCTTCAATAGTGTTTTCTGCGAAAATACATTCGCCAGCCATGTCGCCACAGGCGAAACGAATAGCTTTCTTTAAATTTCTTTTGTTTGCCATAATTATTTTAAATCTTTATAATTTTCGTTGTTATTATTTGTAGCGCATAGGGGAGTCGAACCCCTCTTGCAAGAATGAAAATCTTGAGTACTAACCGATATACGAATGCGCCATTTTCAGCACTTGGGTGCTAAAGCGAGTGCAAAGTTATGAATCATTTTTGAAATGACAAAATTTTTCGGTCACAAATCGCTAAAAAATCGTGTTTTCCTTGATTTTTATTGTTTTATCTGCCACATTTTCACTAATTTCGTGAAAAAATTAGGCGTCGGCACGCCACAAAAAAAGACGAACAGCATGTATGAATCGCTCCACGGAATAGTGCTCAACACTATTAAATATAACGACCGCCACAACATCACCCACATATACACCGACCGACGTGGGCGCATGTCGTTTTTGGTGGCGCAGGGCAACACCGCCGCCGCCAGAATGCGTGCGGCTATGTTTATGCCGCTGGGGCTGCTGCAATTCGAGGCGCGCATCGTGCCAGGGAAGGATTTGTGCACGCTTCACGATGTGCGACGCACCCACGCGCTCCACAGTCTCTATGCTGACCCAGCGAAAAACGCCATCGCCATGTTTATCAGCGAACTCCTCTCCCACTCCATTCAGGAATGTGAGCAAAACGATGCGCTGTATCATTACATCGCCACATCGGTGCAACTGCTCGATACCATGACCGACGGCGTGGCAAATTTCCACATCTGCTTCCTTTATCATCTGGGCAGTTTTCTCGGCATTGAGCCCGACATGAACGATTATCAGGAGGGCTATTGGTTCAACATGATGGACGGCACATTTCACTCGCGCCCTTCGGCGGGCGGGCATAATCTGCGCCCAGAACAGGCGAAGGTAATCTATCTGCTGTCGAGAATGACGTTCAGCAACCTCCACATCTTCCGTTTCAACCGCGAGGAGCGTAACCAGATGCTCGACACTATCCTCACCTACTACCGCCTCCACAATTCCACCCTCGGTGCCCTCCGCTCCCCCGAAATCCTCAAGCAACTCTTCATCTAACGCACCTGAACACAAATAACGAATCGACGCCATCGAAATATGCCGAAGGCATGTCCCTACGTTGTGCTTCCTTCCCTGCTCCCAAAAAATCGACAAAGGGAAGCCGGATTGGGGCTTCCCTTTGTTGGATAATCTTATATGTGGTGATTATTGGAGAATCTGGTTGATGAGCTGGGTTACGTCGCTCACGTTGATCTCGCCGTCGCCATTGATGTCGCACACTTCGTCGGTGTAGTTGCTTGTGCCAAGAATCTTGTTGATAAGGGCGGTAACGTCGCTCACATCCACTGTGCCGTCGCCGTTAATGTCGCCTTCCACGCCTCCTTCTTCCTTATAATAGGTGAACACGATGTTATCAACATACACCTTAGCGGTGGTGCTACCACCCACTTGATACACGCGATAGTAGGCGGGACCTGAAAGCGATTTAATCTTAAACGATTCGTTCACATCTTCATTTGCTGCAACTGAAGCTTCGCCAAGGTCTTCCCAAGTAGTGCCGTCGAGGCTGTATTGCACCTTAAACTTCGCAGCCGTTGTAGAAGGGTTGAAGAAGTGAACCGCCACCATAAATGGAACCACCGAGAGAGGCTCGGCTGTGGCTATCACACTTGGTTTCTTCATTGCCACGGAATAGGTGTCGTCGCAAGCCGACGCGCTGCCTGGAGCCGTAACGCCACATTTGGTGAAATTCCAAGAGCAGAAGCGTCCACGCACACCTTTCGCACCACTGGAACTGGTGGTACCCATGGTTTCAAAATCTTCCTTCATTTGATCTATATCGCCTTCCTTATTCACCTTGAAAGTAATCACGCCATCGGTTTCGGTGATTTCCGACAAGCCGAAAGTGTTGTAAGTGCCATTCCAAGTGCAAAGGCTTGGCGAGGTGGTGTTGTTGAGCGTCATTATATTTGATGTGCCGGGGAATGGGTCGGAGGTTTGTGCGCCCGATGTGCTGTTGCCGGCACGGAGCAGCTCGTAGTAGTTGTGCGTTGGACAGGCATTCACCTTGTTGGTTTGCCATACGCCCACATCGGTAGAATCGACACGGAACACGAGCATACCATGACCGGGCAACTTAACGTCCCAACCAGTCTTCTGACGGTTTTCGAGCAAGAAGAACTCATTATCCACCGGAGTTTTCAGCATATAAGCCTCGTTATTCTCCTGCATCGGCTTCAACTCTAATTTGCCTGTTTGAGTAATCACTTTTGGAGTGAGGAAGCCAGAGGCATAACGCTGGAAAGCTGAATAGCCCACAGGCAAGCGGCCATATTGAGAATAACTGCCGCCAGCCATCACGCTCCATGCGCCTGGGTCGTGGCTTTGGCCACCAGCCTCGTAGTCGGTGTCGTATTCGTCAGGCAAACCGAGCACATGCGAAAACTCGTGGCACACGGTGCCGATGCCGTCGAGAATGGTTTGCTGGTTCGACTCCCAACCATAAAGTTCTACCGAACAGGCATACTTGCCCATTCGCTTACCGTTGTACATCGGAACACTCACATATTCAAGCGACCATTTGTGTGGCCACAAATATGCGTCGCTGTTGCCGCTATAATTTGCGCCATAACCAGCCACAATGAAGTACATCATGTCCACAAGTCCATCGCCGTCGGCATCATACTTGCTGAAATCGACGGTGGAGCTGAGGTTGGCGATAGCCTCCGCAAACACGACCCATGCTTTGTCAGAGCCATTCACTTCGGTGCTCTTCATATCCACATCCACAGGACCTACCACATCGAACTGTGGGGCAAACTTGCCCATACTGTTTTGGCTGAAATAGTCGCGCACGCCGCCAATAAACATTGAGCCGTAGCTGTTCTTGGTGCCGTTTTCGTTGGTGTAGCCTTTATAGTTCTCGTCGTTGAACATGTGGTCGTACACCGAGTGGGCATCGGAGCGTGAAAATTTTCTGTCTGAGAAGTTGATAAGAATCACCAGTCCACGGAAGTTCTTGTAGTAGCTGTCGCTTTCCTTGGTTGCCACTTTTCGGCGTGCCTTGCGCGCGCCTTCGTTGTTAACCTTTTCAATCAGCATTTTTCCTGTGGCTTCGAGGAATGAGACATCGTTGGCAGTACGCTCCGCTTGGTTGCGGGCGATGCGGTCGGTGGGGGTCAAACGATTGTTCTGCAACTGTGCGTACACGTAGTAACCGGCATCGTTTTTCACAATGGTGTAGCCATCAGCTGTGGTGGTGAAGTGGTAAAACTCATCACCGTGGCCTTGAATCACGAGCGTGGTGCCATCGGGCTGTGTAACAGTCACTGGATAGGGGTATGCTGGCACTGCCGACGCACGAAACATCGCCATCAGGCAGATAAGCAGCAGAGCAAATTTCTTCATTGTTGGTTAGGCAAATATTTTGGTTATTATATATTCAAACCCAAACCCGTCATCACTGACGGACTTGGGTTTAAGATTGTTGCAATTATTTCAAAATTTGGTTGATAAGAGCTGTAACGTCGCTCACGTTGATTTCGCCGTCGCCATTGATGTCGCACACTGCGTCGGAATAGTCGCTTGTGCCGAGAATCTTGTTGATAAGGGCTGTAACGTCGCTCACGTTCACTTCACCGTCGCTGTTGATGTCGCCTGGGAGAGTGGTTTGCTGTCCCTTTTCGGTGTAGTAGATCGACACATTGTCGATGTATGAGGCAACTGTCTTACTACCCGACACCATGCCGATGCGATACATCACTGCGTCGCGGCGTGATATGCTCACTGGCCAGTAGAGGGTGATAGTGGTTTTGCCCGCTACAGTTTGTGAAGTTTCGTTCATGAATTTCACTGGGGTCCAAGTTGTGCCATTGTCCTTTGAAATGCTCAACGCAAACTTTGCTGTGGTTGAACCTGGATTAAACACCTTCGCGCTCACTTGATATGCGTCGTAATAAGTAGCCCCACTGGTCATTTGGCTTGGAAGCTTCATTTGCACAGAGTGTAAGCCGTCGGCCTTAGTATCGGAGCCTGGAGCAGCCACGTTACACTTGGTGAATGTCCAGCTTGTGTATTTACCTTCATTGTCCTTTGAGCCGCTTGTTGCAGTCACTGGCATAGCCTCGAAGTCTTCCACATCAGCCACGATGCCACCATCAGGAAGCACACGGAATGAAATCACGTCATCCTCTTCTTGAATACCGGCAATGTTCCATGGGTTGCGGGTGCCGTTGAAGGTCTTGAGGTTAGCCTCAGTGTCGTTGGTAATCATAGGAATGCCACGAGTGCCAGGGAATGGATCGCTTGCATCGCCTTCACCAGTCATCACACGGCCAGCGCGAAGCAGTTCGTAGTAGAGGCGCGCAGGGTTGTTGTTCACAGAGTTACCGCTCCACACGCTCACGTTTGAAGAGTCGACGCGAGCCACCAGCAAGCCAGTGCCTGGAACGTTAGCGTCCCAACGTGTTTGCTGACGGTTTTCGAGCAAGAAGAATTCTTTATTCAAAGGCGACTTGATCATCATGATTTGGTTGCTTTCGCCCAATGCTGGAAGCTTGTATTCGCCAGCTGCCTTGATAACGGTTGGCTTAGCGAAGCCCAAAGCGTAGCGGTCGTAAGCTGAGTAAGCGGCAGGAGTGCGGCCGTAGTTGTTGTAGCTACCGCCCGACATGATTTCCCACTTACCTGGGTGTTGAGCCTGGCCTCCTGACCCTTCATAGTCGGTGTCGTAAAGGTCGGGCAAACCGAGCACGTGAGAGAACTCGTGGCAAATGGTGCCGATACCGTCAAGAATGCCGTTCTTTTCAGAATAGTATTCGCAAGAGCAAGCATAAGTGCGCCAGCGGCTGAAGTAGATGGATGATTTGTGAGGCCAGATGTGGTCGTCGGCTTCACCAGTGTTAGCGCCAACACCAGCAAAAATCATATAGAACATATCCACATAGCCGTCGCCATCGCAGTCGTAGTCAGTCACGTTCACGCCGTAAGTCTTCACAGCTTGATCGAGGGCGTTACGCATCAGCGCAGTTTGTGAATTTTTAGAGTTTTTAATAGAGTAAGGCACGGTGATAGGACCAATCACGTCGAAAGAGGGGGTGAACTGACCCATACTGTTTTCTTCGTAGTAGTCGCGCACGCTACCAGTGAAGTTGCCCCAAGAGGCTGCTGAGCCGTCGGGGTTGGTGAAACCGGTATAACCTTTCTTGTTGATCATATCGGTGTAGAACTGGTTAGCATCGGAGCGAGAGAAAGAATAGTCGTTGAATTGCACCAAAAGAATCAAGCCACGGAACTTGCTGTAGTCAATACGTGCTTTTGGAGCAGCGTCACGTTTCACTTTAGCCGACTTGGCAACAGCCACTTCAGTCTTGTCGATCATACCCTTTGCCACGGTGCTGAGATACAGATTGTCGGCTTCGGAACGCTCGTTGATGTTGCGGGCCACCATAGCGGTAGGCTCCAGCTTGCCTTCGGCACGCTGAGCGTAGGTGAAGAAGCCCATCTCGTTTTTCACAATGGTGTAGCCATCTTCTGTGGTGTAGAAGTGGTAGAATTCATCACCATTCAAACGCACGGTGAGTTCACGACCGTCGGGTTGAGTAACTTTCACAGGATAAGGTGTTGCAGGAACAGCCAGCAACTGAGTGGCTGTCAACAATGTTGCAACTAAAGCAAAAAAGAACTTTCTCATATTTTATATTAAAAACATTATATTTTTTGGTTAAAACACGGTTTGCAGTTAAGCCAGCAAACCAAAGTGTGCAAATATCGCCATTTTTCCTCATCAAAACAAGAAAATCCGAATTTTTTCTCACACTTTCATATACATTCACAATTAGCCTCATCTCTTAGAAAAGAAACCACGAAATTCCACAAGAAAAACGTAATAGTTATTTCAAAATAGATACACTATTAATTTTCAACACATTAAATCTTTAACAAATTGTTTTTTTACAATTTTTCAAGGGATTTTCAAAGCGGATTTTACAACTTTTCAAGAGATTTTTGTGGTGGATTTCACAACTTTTCAAGGGATTTTTGGTGAAAAGCGGTGGTTTTTATTGTGGGTAGTGGGACTTAGCAGTTGTGGGGTGGCTTGTGGAATTTTTGGTGGCGGAGTTGGCAGGTGGAGGCTTTGTCGCAGCAGGAGCAGGTGCCTTTGCCCGACTTTTGGTTTCTCCACACGCGCCGTGCCGACAGCCCCACTGCCAGCAACACCAATATCAATATAATCCAACTTTGTATGTTCATTGCTTCAAAATCCACTGAACTCGGAGAACTCGGAGCGCTCCGAGAACTCCGATTTTCGAATTTCTAATTTCTAATTTCTAATATCTAATTTCTCTACATAAAGCACTCCAGCAGGAGTTTGATGGCAAACGCCACGAGCCATGCCACGACGCATTGCCATACGACCATCGCCCAGGCGTGACGGTTGCCCAACTCATGGCGCACGGTGGCGATAGTTGCCACACATGGGGTGTAGAGCAAGCAGAACACAAGCAGGGCGTAGGCTGATGCCACACCGAGAACCGACGAAATCGACACGCCGCTGCCAAACAGCACGGTGAGGGTGGACACCACGCTCTCCTTTGCCATAAAGCCCGAAATGAGCGAGGTGGTGATGCGCCAGTCGGCAAATCCGAGTGGTTCGAAGATTGGACTTATCACACTTGCCACGCTTGCCAAGATGCTGTTTTGCGGATCTGCCACAAGCGAGAGGTGGAAGTCGAACGATTGCAAGAACCACACCACGATGGTGGCGATGAATATCACAGAGAATGCCCTCTGCATAAAGTCTTTACCCTTATCCCAAATTAGGCGCAGCACGCTCACTGCCGTAGGAATGCGGTAGTTTGGCAGTTCCATCACAAATGGCACAGGCTCGCCGCGATAGATGGTGTTTTTCAGCACCAGCGCCACGATAATAGCCATCAGAATGCCCAACAGATAGAGCGAAATCATCACAAGTGCGCCATTATTCGGGAAAAAGAGTTGGGTGAAGAACGCATAAATTGGCAACTTTGCCGTGCAACTCATAAATGGCGTGAGCATAACGGTGAGTTGGCGGTCGCGTGCCGACGGCAGTGTGCGGCTTGCCATCACACTTGGCACCGAGCAGCCAAATCCCATCAGCAATGGCACAATGGAGCGGCCAGATAGTCCGATGCGGCGAAGCGACTTGTCGGTGACAAACGCAATACGCGCCATATATCCGCTATCCTCCAGTATGGAGAGGAAGAAAAACAGCGTGAGAATGATTGGCAAAAAACTCACCACGGCACCCACACCACTGAACACACCGTCGATAATCAGTGCGTGCACCACATCGCTCACATTCCACGATTGAAGCAAGGTGTCGGTTTGTGCCGTAACCCACTGGATGCCCTCATCGAGCCATTCCTGCATGGTGCCGCCTATCACATCGAATGTGAGCCAGAACATCAAGCACATAAACAGCAGGAATGTCGGTATGGCGGTCCAGCGACCCGTGAGCACCTCATCGATGCGCCGGCTGCGCTTATGTTCCACACTTTCAACAGGTTTCACCACCGAGCGACCGCAAATTCGCTTAATGTAGGAATATCGCATATCTGCTATCGAAGCGGCAGGGTCGAGGCAACGCTCGGCTTCGAGTTGTTTCAAAATATGGTCGATGGTGTCGCGCTCATTATCGGTCAGGTGAAGCGCTTCAATCACTCTCGCATCGCCTTCCACCACCTTGCACGCCGCAAAACGCAGCGGTATGCCTGCCGCCTGCGCATGGTCCTCAATCAAGTGCACCACCGCGTGAATGCAACGGTGCACGGCACCACCATGGTCGGTAGGGCTACAGAAGTCGGCACGGCGTGGTCCCTCCTGGTAGCGTGCCACGTGAATGGCGTGATCCACCAGTTCCTCCACACCTTCGTTTTTGGCTGCCGAAATCGGCACCACAGGTATTCCGAGGCTGGTTTCCAGTTCATTGATGTCGATAGTGCCGCCATTGTTGCGCACCTCGTCCATCATATTCAGGGCAAGCACCATCGGTATGCCCAATTCCATCAACTGCATGGTCAGATACAGGTTGCGCTCAATGTTGGTGGCATCCACAATGTTAATGATGCCCTGTGGCTTGGAGTTGAAAATAAACTGACGCGACACTATTTCCTCGCTCGTGTAAGGCGAAAGCGAATAGATGCCCGGCAAGTCAACTACCTCGGTGTCGGGGTGTCCCTTGATAATGCCCGACTTGCGGTCTACGGTCACACCCGGAAAATTGCCAACATGCTGATTCGAGCCTGTGAGAGCATTAAAAAGCGTGGTCTTGCCACAGTTCTGATTACCCACAAGCGCGAAGGTGATTTTGCCGGTAATGGGGACTGGATTTTCATCGCTTTCGGTGTGGTAACGGCCTTCTTCGCCCAAACCAGGGTGGTCAATGGGCATAAAGCCATGCTGATGTGGCTCACCGCCTTTGCATGTGGGGCAAATGTCAATATCGATTTTCGCCGCATCGTCTTTGCGGAGCGTAAGTTCGTAGCCGTGGATAAGAAGTTGCATCGGGTCGCCCATCGGTGCGAATTTCACCAAAGTGAGTTCGCTGCCAGGAATCACACCCATATCAAGGAAGTGCTGACGGAGTGCGCCGTCACCACCCACCTTAGTAATAATAGCCGATTGGCCAATTTTTAATTCAGCTAATGTCATAACACATTATATATTATATAGCCTCCGTTTCGCGCGCCACCATAAGCATAAAAAAGTGCATCAGCGGCAACTGCAAAAGAGTAAGGCTTACGCCTAATTTTCCAAGATGCAAAATAACAACAAATTCACCAATTTTTCAATACCTACTTTTAGGTATTTTTCAACAAAAAAAGCCAACGAGTCAACGGGTCAACAAGTTGCTTCATTCCACCATGATGAAAAAAACACACCGATTTAATCCATTACAACCCAATTTACACCCGAATGAAAGAAATGCTCGGCAACGAATACCCCGATTTCATCTCCAGCTTCAGCGCCC